>Ga0137415_10000711_pt1 | contig 32448 bp, 26 predicted proteins | sample CZODoug3_1_1_16f_FD_183082 | JGI IMG/M metagenome (GOLD analysis project Ga0137415, IMG submission 183082) | Vadose zone soil fungal communities from Angelo Coast Range Reserve, California, USA - CZODoug3_1_1_16fungal (Hybrid Assembly) | ecosystem: Environmental > Terrestrial > Soil > Vadose...
GAACTCCTCGCGAAGAAGTTCAACCAGCAGCAGACGTGGTTCCACGCTGGCCGAATATGGCTTGCCGTTTACCTTGACTTGAATCGTGACCTTTTCGAACGTTTCAGGCATAGATGTGACTGACCTCGACTCGCTCGCCGCGTGCGCGGCGCACCGCCACCGCGATGGCGCGCTTTACTAGCGCTGCAGCTAACGTTCGTTTGTATTCCGCCGAACCACGCATGTCTGACTGCGGATCTACAGCTGCGCGTACCGCCTCCATGGCGGCGGTGACCGCTTTGTCGTCGATTTTGCTCCCGCGCAGGGCTCCCTCGGCCGCAGTCGCCTTCACCGGAACCAGTCCGACACAGCCCAGAACGATCGCCGCATCCTTGCAGATGTCACCCTCCATCGCCAAATGGACGGCCGCGCTGGCCGTGGGATACACAGGCGCGGAGCGTTTGAATGCCAGGTAAGCTCCCCCACTGCCTTTCTCCGGACTTTTAACGACGATCTCGCGCACCAGTTCATCGCGCTCCAGAAGCGTGGTATAGGCATCGCTGATGAAGCCGGCGAGCGGGACGGTCCGCTCACCCCGCGGGCTCAGGCAGCGGACCTCGGTCTTCTGGGTGAGAAGGACCGCGGCCCAGTCTCCGCTGGGATCGGCTTCCGCCAGGGAACCGCCGATGGTGCCGCGATTGCGGATTTGTGCGTCCGCTATTCCCGCGGCGCAGTCATGAAGAATTGGGACTCGAGCAGCCACGCCGGATTTCTCGATCTCAGAATGTCGAGTGAGGGCCCCAAAGCGCACGGATCCACCCTCTTCCTTGATATAGGCGGCGCCCGGAACGAAGTTCAAGTCGACCAGGTGACTTGGATTCGCGAAGCGCAGCTTCATGAGCGGAATCAGGCTCTGACCACCGGCGAGCGGTTTGGCGTCGTCGCCTAACTGGGAGAGCAGGGTGGCCGCCTCTTTCAAGGACGCGGCGCGGTGATAATGAAATGGTCGTGGATACATTCCTTGTCCAGTGTTCTAAAAGAGGCTCCAATCCCACTTTCCATGTTGAAACGGTGAAGCAACGGGCAACTCCCTGAGCAACGTCGAAAGTTTCCTCGCCCGTCGTTGGACCGTAGCCCGACACCAAGCGCCGTAACAAGTGCTAGCGACAACCTTGTTCAGGACCGCTCAACGCGTGCGAATCCCCATGCTACCGCGACCAGAGCCACTGTGACGATTGCTGACCCGAAGATCGCCAATGCCGACGCGTAAACTGCGCCATGGCTTACGGTCTGGAGGATCACACCCATCGGGAACACGATCGAACCAGTCACCAGCGCTGCTGCGAGCCAAGTTTTCAAGCGGGCGCTAAGCGCTACACCATCGAAGGCCGCCCCCAGCACAATCAGCAACATCGCCAGGCCGATCCAGTGCGAGTGCACGTCTACTTGCCGCACATAGTCGTACTTGGTCGAGGCATACGCATCAATGGCACCGTGAGCTTCGACCGTGTCTCGCTCTGCCGCGCTCGCAAACGCCTGTGCTAGCGATGCTCCCATCCGGTCCAAAGTCTGATGCTCCACAAAGATTGCGTAATGCAGCCCATAGAGCATTCCGAAGGCCGCCAGGGCAAGGCCTCCAACCAAAAGGAGCTTGCGTGCCGAACTCATCACACGGCTCCCTCGGCCGCATCGAGATGTCCGCTGTAGCGAAGGACGCCCACAAGCATGCCGACCAAAGCAATAATCACCAACAAGCCCCCAATATCGGCGATGCCTCCCGCCACCAGCCCGAGGTCTACCTCCAGCAGCACGAACAGAGGCAGCGCGAACGACCCGGAAAGCAACAGCAACACCCAACGCCGCTTCCAACGATCACTCAGAAAGACATAGGGTTGCACAAACGACAGCAACATCGCCAGAAGCCCGAACTCGATTGCGTGTGAGTGCGCTGCGATCTTTACTGCCCTTTCTGCGGCCAGTGAGCCGTAGCTTGCTACTTGCACCACGGTGCCGGCGCCTCCACTGTTCACGGCGTCCAGCATATTCTTCAAAATCTGCGCCTCGCGGGCTTCGTGGCGATATAAATCCACTCCTGCATACCACGCACCATACAGAAAACCCAGGAGGATCAAGATCGTTCCCCCGCTCATTAAAGTGCGGCGCTCCCATGTGCGGCTCGCGGGTAAGTCGGGCTCGTCCACGGGACCGCCGCGAAGCAACCAGTTCCAGAGACCGTAAGCCTCGGCGATGACAACCACGATTAATGCGGCCGCAGCAAAGTCTGCCAGCACGCTTGCCCACCCGATCGCGGCGAATGGACTGTACGCAAGGCCCACATAATGAATTAGAAAAATGCCTACTGGCAGGAGCAGTCCGCCTGCGATGAATAGTCCTGCCAGTATTTTTTTATGCTTTTGGGGAAGCGCCACATACGGCTGCATGAGAGCCAACAGCAGAGCCAGATATCCGGCGTCGGTCATATGAACGTGAGTATCGACCTTGGTCCCGTGGTCCTCCAGCAACCCACCGATCCGCTCGAAGGCCCGCTTCACGGCAAGCGTATTCCCAGCGCTCGCTGCCTCCGAGGCAGCCAACAGGGCCTGCCCGGTCTGCCCGCCGTTCTGATGGAGGACAAACACAGCAAAGATGTCCCCAAACAGCATGCCTCCCGCGATCAGGGCAATGCCGCCAAAGATCAGAAGCCGGCGCGCGCTCATCGGCGCAAACGTTTCGGTAATGCGCGTCGAAACTACTCGGGTAGACATTGCTACTTTCAGTGTTGCAAATAAGCTGATCCCTGGGTTCAATCAGCCGCCACTTCTGCCGTTGAAGTGCGAAAAGCGGGCATCACGCGCTGTGCAAACAACTGTTGCGTCTTGATGCTCTTCCAGTTTTCGAGTCCGCCAAAATTGGACACAATCGCTAGCTCGCCGATGCCGCCCTTCCCTTGCAGGTTTTCGATTTGCCGGATGACTTTCTCCGGAGTTCCGATGAAAGCAATCTCCTGATCCACAATTTCGTCGTATGTCAGCCGGGTTAAAGACTCCAGGGCACCGCTGGCGTAAAAACCGTAGCCTTTGGCCCGCAGTTCTTGCTTCTTCTGCTCATCTTGCAACGACTCCACAGGCGAGGCATTAAAGGCCAGGAAGTTCAGCAGTGCCTGCTCCACCTCCCGGCGAATCACCGACTCATCATCATCGAGATAGACCGGCCGGATGTAAACGATATCCGCGGCGTGCCCGTGTTCTGCGCAGGCCTTCTTGTAAATGTTCAGCGGCGCTTCGAGCACTTTCCAGGGAAGGAGAGGCGGCACGAACATGCCCCAGCCCTTTTCACCCGCCATCTGGTAGGTAATGTCGCTGGTGCCACCCGTGTAAAACTTCGGATGTGGCTTCTGGATCGGCCTGGGCACCACGTGAACATCTTTTACCTTGTAGTATTCGCCGTCGTACGAGAATTGCTCCTTCGAGAAAGCTAATTCGAGAATATCGACGGCCTCGTTATAACGTGGCCGGCTTTCTTCCAGCGGTAGGGCCGAGGGACCAAAAAGCCAGGCATGGCCGCGCCCTAAACCGCACTCCAAGCGGCCGTTGGTAAGGATGTCGGTTTCGGCGATCATGCCCGCCAACCGCATTGGGTTTTCTAACGGAAGCGTATGTAGCGCTGTTCGAAACCGGATCCGCCGCGTTCGCTGCGCAGCCGCTGCAAACATCGCCAAAGGATTCGCGGAAATGGAAAACTTCTGAAAAAAATGGTGATCAATCACCGAATACACGTCGAAGCCCACGTCGTCGGCGTGTTCGATCTGCCGCATGATCTCCCAGATCATGTCGTAATGCGACTTGCCCGGCGGCGTCTGGATTTCGCAGTAAATTCCGAAACGCATGCTCTGGTCCTTACTCGTGCCGATGGATCACCATGTCAATCGCACCGCCAACTGTATCTGGCGCGGGTTAAACACGGCGCGCGGCGTGCCGTAGTTGGGATTCGGCGAACCTTCCTTAAAATACGGCCCCGTGCCGCAGGTGGCCACGCCCGCTACTGGACAGAAATCTGCCGCGCTGTAGACGCTGTTATAGAACCGCACATTCACGGTATTCAGTGTATTGAAACTCTCCGCCAGTCCCTCCAGGCTAAAACGCTCGTTGAGCTTGAGCGTACGAGCGATTCGCAGGTCGATGCTTTGGTAGCTATCGCCCTTGTAGGTGTCACGCGGCTCAACCCCAACCCGGTCGTTGATCGGGAACCCGTCCTTGTTGGTGTCGAGCCCGGCGAACTTAGTGAAGTAATGTGGAGACTCGAAACTCATGATCGTCGAGAACTGCCAGTTGTTGACCAAGGCGTTAATTTTGGTCGGTCCTCTCCAGGTCAGATGGCCCACAAAGCGATGCTTCACGTGGTCCGCCGAGAGAGCTTTCTCGGCTTTGAAATCGAACGAGTCCTGAGGAATCAAAACGAAGCTGGGATTCGGTCCGTCGTCGAGAGCCTTCGACCAGGTATAGCTGAGTCCGCCGCCAACGTGGTGGCTCACTCGCTTCTCGAAGTTCACCAGCAGGCCGTCGAACTCGGAATACCACCGGGAATCGGCCTCGAAGAAGAGAAAATTCGCGCTGGCGGGGGCAAACTGCTGCTTGCACCCCGTGCCTCCGGTGGAATCATGCACGCCGCAGACGGTTCCGTTGGGCGCCTGATTGATGTTGTAGAAGCTGCCCAGGTGCACGCCGTGAGTGCGCAGGTAACTGATGTTTAACAGAGTGTTCTTCACCGGCTCAAATTCCAGCGCGAGGCTGTTTTGAATGCCGTAAGGCATTTTGTGGTTCTTGGTGAAGCGAACGATGGTGGCGGGTGCGAGGAAACCAGTGTTCGGATCGGGGTAGGCAGCGTTGAAGACCAAGTTGTTAAAAGCGGTCTGCATCGGTCCGCCGGGCCCCACCCCGCTGGCGAAACCATACAATTGCGTCACCGAATTCAGGTCGTCGTCTAGGCTGCGGAACTTGGTTTGTCCACCGCACGATGGCTTTTGGCAGGCTAGCAGCGGAGCCGGAATGATGCCATGGAAAAGACCAATACCGGCTCGGACCACGAGGTTGTGCCATTTGCTGGGGCTGTAAGCAATGCCCAGACGAGGATCCACACCATAGGCAGTGTTGAGCACTCCGGAAGGCCAAGTCTCCCAATCCGAGCGCACCCCGACGTTCATGGTCAGCCTCTGAGTGGCGCGCCAGTTGTCTTGCACATACAGGCCGCTGTAGGTGTGATCGAGGGTTCCCTGGGCCTGGTTCCGCACGCTCTGCGGATACCCTTTGCCCTGGTATACCGATATACCGCCAGCGATCGTGGGTTCATCGAAATTCGGCGCGTGGAATCGCTCGAAGAACAGGACGACGGGCGTGTGGTCGTCAAGGTTTGAGATGAAACAAGCACCAGGACCGCTGTGAATGCAGAGGAAAGTAGCCTCGAACGGGTAGAAGAGCGGGAACGACTCGTTCGTGCTCACCCGATTGAAATCGCCACCGAAACTTAGCGTATGGCTTCCCAGGTTCTTGGTGAGGTTATCAACCAACTCAAATCGGCTTTCGTTGTAGAAGTCTGGGTTGCCACGATTAACGCCAATCGCAAACTGATTTGCGAGTTCCATGTGCGGCACGGAACTGACGGTGGGGAAATCGTAGGCACGATGCGCATACTGCACCCGCAACTCGTTTACCAGCGACGGACTGATCGTGCTGGCAAGGTTGCCTACAAGGGAGTGGTCTCCATCGTGGTTGTTCTTGAAACCTGAAGGCATATCGAAGCCATCGTTCAACGGCGAGTAATTGACCAGGTCCCCGTTATTGTAGAAGTAGCGCACGTACACATTGTTCGTCTCGTTGATGGCATGATCCAACCGCAGCAGCACATTGTTGTAGTCGGTATTGCGGGTCACGTTCAGGTTGTCGACGGGGAAATTGAGCCCCCTTTCGAAGTTCTGGATCGAAGTGATGTTGTTGAGGATGATCGAATTGTAATAAGGCGACTCGCGCCGGCGCTGACCTTCGTAGTTGGCGAAGAAGAAGGTCCTGCTCTTCACGATGGGTCCACCCAGAGTAAAGCCGAACTGGTTCTGGCGGAGTTTGTTGAGTTTCTTGCAGCCGCCCGAGGTCAGGTCTCCGGGAACTGCGCAGGTCGACGGGTCCGACGAAGCCAGGATACTGCCTGCATCCAGCGCGTCATGGCGGAAGTATTCGTAGGCCGAACCGTGGAGGGCATTCGTCCCGCTTTTGGTGATGATGTTGACGATGCCGCCTACAGCACGTCCGAACTCAGCGCTGTAGCTGCTGTTGATGACGCGGAATTCGCGTACCGCCTCCTGCGAGGGCGTGTACTTCTGCACGCCCGAAGCAGTCGAGATATTGTCCGCGCCATCAACCGCAATAAAGTTGTAGTGAATGTTCTGACCGGCGAACGACAGCTTGGTGACGGGCTCGATAATGACATCGGTGCTGCCGGAAGTAGTGTCGCCGATCTTCACACCGGGAGCCAGCAAGGCGAAGTCGATGAACTGCCGTCCATTTACAGGCAGATCCTGAATCTGCTGCTCGTTGATGACACTGCTGACCATGGTACGGGTTGGCTCGGCTAGGGCGCCGACATCCTGTACCTCAACCTGCGCAATCACCTGTCCCGGAGACAGAGAGAAGTCGAGGCTGCCCGCTGCGCCGATGTCCAGGTGGATCTTCTTGGCGGACTTCTGGAATCCCGGCTTATCCGCTGTAACCGTGTAATCCCCCGGCGGCAGCAGGGCGATCTGATAATCGCCGACCGCATTCGCAGTCGTCCCGCGACTGAGGCCTGTGGCTGCGTTCACGGCAGTGACAGTGGCCTGAGGGATGGCCGCACCGCTGGAATCGTAAACGCGCCCCTGCACGGTCACCGTTACGACCTGCGCCGAGACTGGAAGAGACGCCATCAACACCATGACGGCGCGAACTGCCTGGGTTAACGCGCTTGCATAACGCTTCCTGGTGAGCGGACTGCGGTTCAACTCCATGGTCGTCTCCTTCGTCGTGAACTCGAGCGAGGCTACACTTCAACCGGTCTTCGATCTTGACGTCGGTGCGCGCATGGCTTCGCGCATCGTATTCCGCGACACCCCAAGCGACTCGGCAAGCGGGAGCTCCTGGAGGAGTGTTCCCGGACGCAGTTCACCATTCAGGACTCTTTGCCTGAGAATGCCGGCCACTTGGTCGGCAACGCTGGTTCGGTGAATTTGCGTACGCTCCATCGATGCGGAAGGAGAATTTGGGGCGTCATCTTGGCTCTAAATGTTCAATCTGTCAAGTGTTGAACAATTCAATGTCGGTAGCCCAGAGGACCGCGATAATCAAAGCGATGATGAGGACTCCGCTCATACGTGGGAAGTGTAACTGCGCCCAGGTGGGTGCCACAACGTCTTTCGCGGCGCACGCTCTTCTCTGCGATCCAGTGAGACACATCTGTGAGTCGATTAAACCCGCCAGCGCGCATCTCTCTCTGGGGACAGCGTCTTTCGCCGTGTCGTCGGCTCCTTTGGATCGTTGATTTGAGTTTATCCAATGCCCAAGTTACACGTTGGCACGCCGCGTGCCTCAACTACACGAACAATGCTTGCGGCGTTGCGTCCTTGAATGGTGTAGAGGTCATGGACGTTTCCGTCAGGCTGGGTCGGGTCTACCGTGCCCTCTGCGTTGGTCAGAAACTTGAAGCGGGCCTCCCGCACCGGCCCATCGGGTTTCACAAGGAACGGGACATTGTTTTTCCCACCGTTGGCAGTTGCGAGAGCGACCTGGGGATTGGGCCCACCTTCGGGAATGCGGTTGTACTCGGACTGGTGCCTCCGATTGCGGGCTGCGAATGACAGACCCCGCACGAGTCCGCGTTGAAGGTCGGTCCCAGGCCGTTGGCGACACCCTCGGAGTGCACAAAACGGGCCGCTGCATCGTTGAAGAATCGCAACTGGTCTGGGCTGAGATTCGCGACGGGACCACCGGCTCCAGCGGGGGCTCCTCTGGGCCCGGGATCGATCACAGGATTCGCATTTTGGCCGGGACCCGAGCCATCCCGGCGATCCCGGTCCCGGTCTTCCCCGAATGAAGGCCCCGCCAGTGCCATGACGAGAAGCAACGCGGATGTTCCAACTCGGAGGAGGTGCCCGGCGTTTGCCGGGTCAACGAACTGAACGTTGGGGGACATGGGAATTCTCCTTGACGGTGGTGCTCCCGTGGCGTGTCGGGGTTGAGCACATTATCGGAAGAGTCCCAGCACGCGCCGGCAGTTAGCAGGCCGAGACGCACCGGCGAATTGGAGAAGACATCCGTGAGTTTCGCTCCGGACCTCCTGATGCGAACGCAGACACACTTCCGGACGGCAATTTATAAGTGGGTTCCAGGGAGACTTTGGCGCGGAGTCGTCCCACTTGTCTGTCCAGCTCGTGCGCGACGATGACCCCAAGGCGCGAAAGTGCAACGGGGACACCACCTCAGGCGTGGTGCTCCGGGCAGCGATCCCTTTGGTATTGACTAGTCATATAACTAGTCATTATAATTTGAATTCTCGACAGGGAGGTTTGGCATGGGATCATGGCAAGTGCAAGATGCGAAAGCCCGGTTTAGCGAATTCTTGGATGCAACCATCAAAAAGGGACCCCAGGTTGTCACCCGCCGGGGAATTGAAACCGCTGTCCTCGTACCAATTGGGGAATGGAACCGTTTGCAAAAGGCTGCCCGTCCGAGTCTCAAAGACTTGTTGTTGGCTCCAGAATCTCGATTTGAAGACTTGATCGCGGAGCGCCGCAAATTGCGGCGACGGACTGTACCGGAGATCAAATGAACAGGTACCTCTTGGATACCAACGTCGTGTCCGAACTGCGAAAGCCGCGTCCGCATGGGGCAGTGGTCGCTTGGCTCAACAAGCAAGAAGAGGACCAATTGTTTTTGTCGGCCGTGACGATGGGCGAATTACAAGCAGGGATTGAGCGGACCCGCCGCCAAGATCCCTCGAAGGCGAGTGACATCGAGTCTTGGGCCGATCAGCTGGCAGCTTCGTATCAGATACTGCCGATGGATACACCGTGCTTTCGGGAGTGGGGTCGGATCATGGACCGAAAACCAGATAGATTGCTAGAGGACGCTATGATTGCTGCCACGGCACGCGTTCACCAATTGATCGTGGTCACGAGAAATGAAGGGGATTTCAGGCAGCTGGACGTCCGGATTCTCAACCCATTCAAGACGAGCTAGGTTCCGCCCCGGATGGAACCTCTGAAGGGGCGTTGGTGGGTACTCGGTTAACGGCCGATCAGTCCCTCTGTCGGTCACTGGGAACAACCTGAGGTTTTTCGAGAAACCTGCGTTCTGCCTTTTGGATTCCAAGCTTGTGTAATCTGATCCCTTGGTACCTGCCTAGGGGCTCAAACAGCGTCAACGAGATTGCGGATCGGCGTGACAGCCTCATGTTTACTGCATGGGCCAGATCTCGATGACCCAAATTCTTATGGGTGCCCCAATCGTTGGCTGCCAACCGAACCTAACTTCTGTCGACACTGGAACTTGAACTGAGGCACCCATAAAAGCCGCGCCAGGGGCTCACTTTCGAGAACTGGCAAAATTGCAAGTGATTGAAAAAAATTGGTCTGGGAGAGAGGATTTGAACCTTCGACTTCCTGGTCCCGAAACAAAGAATAACAGTTAAATAGTTGATTTTTCAATGCATGTGAGTGGTGCTTCAACCGAATAAACTCACGTCATTCCTGCTCGGCGGTCCCAGTCATTTTCTTATGGGTTCCCCAAAGTGAGTGCCCCAAATTTCATGGATGGAAGCCGACTGAGTGCTATTTTGCTATTTTGCTGGGACCGGTAGGCGATTGAAACACTCTTCCAGGGTTAAGTTGACAAGTCGTTTGGTTTGTTGCGTAGTGATGTGCCGTTGCGAAAATGTTGACTCCCGGTTGTCGTAAGACGAACGCTTCAGGCAGCGGTCAAGAACCGCCCACCGGTCGCCCCCCCAATGTCCTTGCGAAGCATCGCCCACCATGACATCGCCGAGCCATATTCGCGAGAGATAGACCGGTGGCCCGACAAGGAAGGCGAAGTGTTCCTTAGAGCCAAAGCAAAGGAGCAATTACCGAATCTACTGAAGCTTCGCGTACTCGGCCTTGGCTTGCCTAAGGATCGGGATGTCGGGGTCGGCGTCTTTCCAGAGGGCGAAGAAGTCCTGGTAGGCGGTGCGGGCCTTGGCGGTGTCGCCGGAAAAGGCGTGAGCGCGGGCAAGGCCGAGATGGGCGAGCGCACTTAGCGGGAAGTTCAGCACCAGTCCGCGATGGTCGAGAATCTTCTCGAACTCCATGGATGCGGCTGTGCCGCTGTGTGCTGAAAGGTAGGCCTGGCCGCGAATATAAGCTGGGTACAAAGTTCCTAGTTGCATCGGTGGTGGCTCTCCCAACTCGTAGGGAGCCGCGGCTTCTAGGAATACAAGAGCCTGGGCTGAATTGCCAGCACTCAGCTCAATGGCTGCCTTGAGGCTTGGCAGCCAGTAGACCTTTAGCACAGTATTCAACGGCTCACTCTTCTCTAACGCCGTGATCATCGCTTTGGCCCGCACGGTATCGCCGACCCGCGCCAGCGTCAGGGCTCCAAGCACTTTCACATCCCGGCCTGGAGCTAAGGCGAGCGCTGCCGTCACACCTTGTTTCGCCATTGCTACGTTGCCGAATTCTGCCTGGCGTAGGGCGGCATTGACCTGCCATAGTGCAGCCGTTTCCTTTGAACCGGCGCGGACTGCTGAGTCCACCGCACGCCGGGAGAAGTCCAGAGATTTTGCGAGGCGGCCATAATATGCTTCGGTGTCCGATTGGGCAGACAGCAGCGGGTCTTCTTCTCCAGGTTTTCCTGCTCCCCAAGCCAACTGCTGCTCCATCTGCGTCGAATCAGCTCGGAGGAAAGCGAGGTAGTACAACCAAAAACGCACGTTCAAGCCCTCCAACTTGCGTGCTAGCGCCAGTTCAAGCATGGCTTTGGCGTCGTCAGTACGGTTAAGTGCGAGAAAAGTTTGTGCGAGGTTGCCGTAGCTGATGACACTGTTCGGGTCAAGAAGCTGCGCGTCCTGGGTTTCCGCCAAGGACTTGTCGTATTGTCCCAGACAGTTGAAGTTATAACCCAAGTTGCCGTGTGGAATAGAGTCGCGAGGATAACTCTGAATCCACAACCGATACGTCTGGGCCTCCTTCTCCAATTCCCCAGTGACCAAAGCGAAGTAATCAGCAGAGATGCGGAGCCTCTCCTTCTCGCTCACGCGTTCCCGCAATTCGTATGCCTTCTTCAGGTTCACCGCCGACAGAGTGGGCTGACTCAGGTTCGAGTACGACACTCCCAAAACCGCGTAGGCCACGGCGAAATTAGGGTCCAGCTCGATGGCGCGCCTGATAAAGGGTATGGCCTCGGCGTCCCCCTTTTCACGCTGGGTCGTTACGCCCATACTGAAGGTTTTTAGCGCCTCCAGCGACGACGTCGTCGCCTCAATCGGAACATTAAACTTCTGTACTGAGGCCAGCGACTCACCGAGCTTGGTTCGCACTCTGGAAGTGACGGTGCCCAGTGCCTTCACAACATCTTCCTTGCTCGACGCCTCGGCTTGTTCTTTGGCAAGCGTGTCTCCATTTCCGCAGTTCACCGCCCCCAGGCCAACCATGTACTGGCTGCCCAAGCGGGAAATCGAGCCTGCTAGAACCGCCTTGCTCCCCGTCCGCAAGCAGATTTCCTGCGCCACGTCGAGCGTCGTGCGATCATTGGGCACGCGACCCATCAGCCGTAGTGTCTCGGCCATCCTGCGGTCGGAGAGAACGTTGAGGAATGGTGACTGCTCCAAATCGACCGTAAGCGCCTGCTTCAGCGCGTCATCAAACACAGGATCGCCGGTCGTATTGGAAAAATCGGCCACCACGACGGTGTCTTTCGCAGTTAGCGGCGTTGCCGGACGCGAGCGAAAGTAAAGGCCACCGGCAATCAGAGCAGCTACGATGGCCACGGCACCGGGCACCAGAATCTTCCAGAGACTCTTGCCGCTCGCGGCAGGAAAGTCAGCAACCGTCAGAGTAGCCGAAGCGACAGCGGGAGTTGAACCTGATGCCGGCACTTGCTGTTGGGCGACGAGCTGAGGGCCGCCATCTTGCCCCACTGCCACCGGGCCAGAACTGGCCACTGCCACACGCCCAGCAACTGTATCGCGCTTTAGTCGTTGCAGTTCCACTCGCATTTCCTTGGCACTCTGGTAGCGCAACTCACGGTCTTTCTCCAGAGCGCGGTTGATGATGTCTTCCAGCTTCTGCTGTAGGTCAGGATTCAGACGCACCGGAGCCACCGGAGCGCGGTTCAGGATGGCATCGAAAATCGTCGCCGTGCTGTCTCCTCGAAAAGGCAATTGGCCTGTCGCCATCTCGTATAGCACTGCGCCGAACGAGAACAAATCCGTCCGTGTATCCAATTCTTTCGCCCGTGCCTGCTCCGGTGACATATAAGCTACCGTTCCGATCGCGCTGCCGGGGCTGGTCAGGTTCTCGTCGCCCATGGGGCGCGAGCTCGTATTCTGCGCGGCTACCTGACTGGCCGACGTCTTTGCCGCTGTAACCTTCGCTAACCCAAAGTCGAGAATCTTGGCGTGTCCGCGCTTAGTGACGAAGATGTTCGCGGGTTTGATATCCCGGTGGATGATTCCTTCGGCGTGAGCGGCATCCAGCGCATCTGCAATTTCAATGGCAATTGAGAGCAGCGTCTCATTGTCGAGAGCATGTCCGGTGATCATGTGCTTCAGCGTCAAGCCATCCAGATACTCCATGGCAATGAACGCTTGCCCATTCTCCTCACCGATGTCGTGAATCGTGCAGATGTTTGGATGGTTCAGCGCAGAGGCGGCCTGCGCTTCGCGCTGGAAGCGGGCGAGGGACTGAGAGTCTCTAGCGACCTCATCGGGCAGGAACTTCAGCGCAACGAGGCGATGCAACCGAGTATCCTCGGCCTTGTAGACCACACCCATGCCGCCACCGCCCAGCTTCTCCAGGATGCGGTAGTGCGAAATAGTTTGGCCGAGCATCGCAGGAATGCTACGGCGTATGAGTTTCGGAAGTCAACGCTGGGGGGAGTCGGATCACCCAACTGCTCCTTCACCGTTCCTTTGAAGAACACTCCAACCAATGACAGTGCAGGCCAAGGCTAGGAAAGCCTCGTGGATGGAAGCCCGCTTCTCATAGCGAACGCGCAGCCCCCGGAACTGATTCAGACACGCGAAGGTGCGTTCCAGTGTAGCGCGACTGGGTGCGTCCGTGGAAAGCTCACCCCGATACAGCCTTTAGCTCTTCACGAAACTCTCAACTTTACTTCTCGGGGAGACAGTGTGTGGTTCGACTCCAGCACTACCAGGTTCATGGAGAGAAGCAACTGTGAAAAAGAACAATCAGACACGAAAGGAAAAATCTGAAATCAGTCGCATTCAGCGAACCACGGGAGCAACTCGTGAGACAGGCAGCTTGGTCGTGGTGCCTCTTTAACCGGTGGGAGGCTTGAACGTATCTGTCGTAGGATGCGGGACCAAATGGAGAATTTGCAATTGCGACAACCGTTCGAGGAAGCACTCGCAGGGCTATTGGCGATTTGCAGGGAAAAGATGTGGCCGTTGCTGAAGAATTCGACACGCATCAGTTACGACTTTCATTTCTATACTTACATTTTGCCAAAATGGGGTTCGATGAAACTCGCGAAACTGCGAACCATCGAACTTCAAGATTTCTTCAACTCTTTTTCTCCTCGGCTTGCGTCCAAGACGATCCGCAATATGCACGGTTGTTTGCGAGCGGTACTCAATCAGGGAAAAGCATGGGAATTAGTTCGCATTAGTTCGCATCAATCCCGCGCAAGGTGTCAGGTTGCCACGCAAGAAGGCACGGAAGCCTCCTGTTGTACCCGCAAAGCAAGACATTCGCCGTGTGATCGAAGCGCTTCCGGAACCCACAAAATCCATTGTTACTATCGTGTTTGTCTTCGAGGTCATCTCCTGATGACATCAGATGTTCGCCGCCACCCAGGATCTGCATGATCAACGCTTGATCGTCGCTTTTCACGGCGGCAAAGAGGGATTTGCTCGCCTCTTGTGGCGATGAGAAGATTCTTGGGTTCGATTGTTCTCCAACTGAGACCGCGGCCGTTAAAAATAGAGACGCCGCCAGCCAAGCGATTAAAAGCACAAAGAAGTGAGCGAGACCGCCCTAATCGGTCGGACGTCACGAATTTTCCTGAAGTACTTATTTATGATTTGCATAACCATTCTCCTCATCAAAACAGTTCGGACAATGCCAGCACGGCCCACATGCTTCCTCGAAACTCGATATCAATGCGCTGTTCGCCAGAAACCAAACATTGGCAGCACCGCCTGTGCGATTGCTCCTAAATATCTGAACCATGAGCGCGGTTTGGGTGAGGGCGCGACCTGCGCTCGCCGGCCGCACACCACTATGGGAAAACTGTCGCGTCCCGGCGGCGGATCCAGCACCCATGCATGAGTACTGTCCTCCTGGCCACCCACGCAGAGGATGAGCTCGGGTTTGTTCGTCCGTGCCATAACTAATCTCCGTGACGCTTTCGTTACTCACTTGCCACCGCCACCGTGGAAGCCATCAATGATTTGGACGGTCATTTACCTCCGACCACCGCCGCCGTGAAAGCCGCCACTTCCGTGAAAGCCACCGCCACCATGGAAACCGCCGAAACTGGAGCGGCCGCCGAAGGAGTAGCTCCGCGCTACACCACCATGGTTGAATCCACTAAACGCCCCGGAATGCGGACCTGCTTGCGGCCGAGCTGGAGCTGTAACCCCATGGTGGGCGCCAGCGAAGGCATGTGTTCCCGCGGGTCCCGTCCTTCCTGCGAAGCCGTGGGCTGGAAGAGATGCTCGGCCGTGGTAGAAATTGTTCCGGTTGGTAAAGGTGGTGCTGTGAGATATGTAGGTGCTGTGATTGTAGATGACGTTCCGATGTCCCCAATCAAATCCCCAGTGATGCCAGCCCCAGCCAAAGCCTCCAACAAATCCCAGACCAAAACCCACTCCGAAACCGATTCCCGGGCCGGGCACATAGAGTCCGGGGTACCAAAACCAACCTGGCCATACGACTAACGGGGCGCCATATACAACCCAAGGATCGTATGTCGGAACATAGACGACCTCAGGGTCAGCGGGTTCAATAACGATCGTGTTTCCTTGTTTCTCTACCCTCTGCTGGGAATTACCTTTCAGGTTGCCCGCCGTCTCGGCACGCTGACGCATGCTCTGGACCGCATCCGTCACGTCCTGCTGCTGGTTCATGTAGGCATCGCCCAGAGATGACGTCCAGGAAAGGTTCTTGTCCATGTTCGCCAGCACCGAAGGAAACTCTGTCAAGGCTTTGACACTGGAGTCCCAAGGCTGCTTATCAACCTGGTCTGCCAGTTGCTTTCCCTGAAGATTCTTGTGGTCCTGCAACCACCGGTTCGCTTCGACAACCTGTGTCGGATAAGTAGCGCCAGCGAGGACCTCGGCAACCAGTTCGTCAGGATATAGTGCGATCGGCGCAACCAGTTGCTGCAACTGCTCCGCCGTCTGCTTCACAACCGGAGTTGGCGATTGATCTGTTGGCTGGTCACCAAATCCAGCGGGCGCTGTAGCCAGAAGCAGTGAGCCCGACAACACAATGACTAAAATTCGTTTTACAAACATCGTGATTCCTCCTTAGCAACACTCAACCGGCCGGCCGTCGAACACCCACCGCCTCGCAGGTCCCGCGTCCGCGTTCCATAGCAGCGAAGGACCTGGCTTGGCGATGCACAATTACGAAGCCGTCCTCGGCGGAAAATGCTTGAACATCTTCTGGACGTCTTGATCGAGCTTCTTCGTGTTCTTTTCGGGATTGCCGGACAGATCGCTGCTCGACGTTCCTCTCCAAATCAAATGTTTGGAGTTGCCATCGAACATGCTTACGATCAGCGTCCCGACTTCGTAGTTGTCGACAGTCGTCGTAGTGTCTCCCATACCACCCCAACGCCAGCCGCCTAACCCGTCGTAGAACGTGTCGTATTGCTGATGGATAGAAGTCTTCTCCACTGCTACGAGCGCAACGTCTCCGCCGGATGGCACTTGAGTCCAGCCTTTGGCTGCTAACTCCTTATCGATAGCGTCCTTCACCCGGTCATCCCAGATAGAGTTCGCTGTGTGAACCTTCGACCAGGAGTACGTTTTCACTTGGTTGAATTTCGCGCCGTGGTCGTAATCCACTGCCACATGGTCTGCAAAGACCGCCGTCGTCAATGCGATGACAAACAACGGAACGGCTAACATCTTGCGGAATTTCATTTCAGTCTCCTCTTAACGTCAGTTTGTTTTGCGGCTGGCGTTCGATCATCTGGTCACACACTCGTGCCCATCGTGAGCGACGCCAGCCCGCAGCCTTACTCGCCACCTGCTTGTGTGCTAGACATTGACTCATTACCCACCAACGTTTCTCGCTTAGCCTGAGCGATCTCCTGCTCTTGCTGTTTGGGGTAAACGAATTCATGTCCAGTTAAGCGGCCGGGATAAAACCACTTCACGAGAAGCGGCTGGCCGTTCTCTGGTTCTGCCAGTGTGATTGAGGTATCTCCCCTCGCCTCTGAACGCTCTGCTGGAACTGTCTGCAGCGTTGCGTACAGAGCGCTGCCATCAGCGTTGAAGATCTGGATGACATTCAGATCATCATTAGGCTGAGGCTGCTGGAAGATGTAGGTTCCTGCCGGTAGCACCTGCCCGGGAATTTTAATCGGCGAATTGAATCTGATTTTGGTGGACTGATTCGTGTCGTCCGCATGAGCGGCGAGCTCGAAGAACACAGCAAAAGCAATCAGAAAGCCAAATACGATAGAGAGCTTATGGATTCTCATTTGTATTCATCTCCTTCAAATAACGGATTTATGTTTCACATCAATTGCGGTCAGAAGAGAAACTTGCCAACGTGAGCTACCGCTTTCGCAGTATCCTTCGCTGCGACTGCCGCGACTTTGGCTGAGTCCTTACCAGCGACCTTGACGCTGTGGCCGACAACATCGCCGGCGAACGAAGGAACCGCCATACAGACTGAAAGAACAACGAGCGCAAATATCTTCTTCATACTTCCTCCTTTGTTTCTTGCTGTGCTGGCGTATTCCATCAGTTGAGGACCGAAGTTCTGACAACTGACTTTCATGCGCCACGCATCAGCTTCTTTTTCACACTTGGACAAAGCACGACCTGTACCAAACTGCAGTATGTGTTGGAGAAGCTTTGTTCTGAAGAACTTGCTACCAGATGCGCGCCCGCGCATGCGGAGTGTCGGACGTGTCGGAACTGTCGGAGGTCGCTTTATCGGGAACCGACACTGCATCCGGATTGATATTCAACTTCTTCATGCGGGTGATGAACGTAGTGCGTTTAAGTCCGAGGCGGGAAGCTGCACCATCTGGCCCGCCCACGCGGCCATTCGCATCTCTGAGAGCGCGGATAATCTGGTCACGATCGACCTCACTGAGGATGCTACGGACAGGCTGACGCCTGGCAGATCTAACTGGCGTGTCCTCTCGGGCCGGCTCTGGCGTCGAATGACGCTCAATCTCCACAAGAGGCACGGCTAGCGCTGGTCCGCGCGAGAGAATAACGGCTCGCTCGATCACATTCTGTAATTCACGAACATTGCCGGGCCAAGGATAGCAGCACAGGGCATCCATCGTTCCAGGTGATATGGTTTCGATGGTCTTGTTCATGCGACGGGAAAAATCTTCGGCGAACTGTCGCACCAAGAGTGGAATGTCTTCACGTCGCTCACGTAGTGGCGGCAGCTCAACAGGAAATACATTCAGGCGAAAGAAGAGGTCGGATCGAAACTTTCCCTCCTGGACCATGGCGCTCAAATTTCTATTCGTCGCCGCGATCAGGCGCACGTTGGTCGAAAGCGTTCGCGTACTCCCCAGGCGTTCAAATTCACGTTCTTGCAGCACTCGCAATAGCTTCGGCTGGAGCTCGGGCGGAAGGTCGCCGATTTCGTCAAGAAAGAGCGTGCCGTTGTTCGCGAGTTCCAGCCGGCCGATTCGCTGGGCAAAAGCACCGGTGAATGCTCCCTTTTCATGGCCGAACAGCTCGCTTTCAAGCAACCCGGCAGGAATGGCAGCGCAGTTGAGCCTCACAAACGTCCTTGATCGCCGCGTGCTAAGGTCATGGATCGCACGTGCAATCAATTCCTTTCCAGTGCCGGTCTCGCCGTAAATCAGCACAGTCGAATCCGTAGGTGCAACCGTTTCCACGAGCTTTAGTACGCGATGCAGTTGCGGACTTTTGCCAACAATCTCCTTGAAGTTGGCGTCCGAGCGAATTTCGTCCTCCAGATACAGATTTTCCTGGGCAAGCTTCTGCGTGAGCTGTGATAGCTCCTCTTTCGCTTGTTGCAACGCCTGATTCGCCGTGGTGAGATCGGCAGTGCGTTCCGCAACGCGAATCTCCAGAGCATCGCGCGCTTCGGCACACGACCGTTCTGCGCGAATGCGCGACGAACTAAACCAGCTCACGAGAAAACCGAAGACCCCGTAAATAACAAGATAGGAATCCCAGGGAAGATTGCCGACTTTGAGAGGTGTGAAGAAGTAACTCAGCGCGGAGCAAGAAAGTGCGATCGCGAGCAAGCCCGGTCCTGTTCCCGCGTACCAAAACGTGATGGCAATAGCGGCAAATGAAAAAGAGGTGAACGGGTGGGGCAGATTGTAATGCTGCAGCAATAGTGCGGTTATCGCCGCCATTGTGACGGAAACAGCAGCCGTACCGTAGCGCTGAACGACACCACCACCGTGTCGGGGAATTAACATCCAAGCAAGCAATCGGTTCATAGTCTGCCTCCGCGGTATACGAGCCAATCGGTGGATGAGGAAATTCAATCCATTTCAAACGCGAGATATTGAAGTTTTCCTCCGCGTTCAATCTGGAGAACGACAGAATCGCCCGATTTGAGCTGGCGAGCCGTGGCTTGCAACTGAGAAACCGACTGCAGCGCTGTGCGATTGATTGCTCGTATGATGTCGCCGGGCTGTACGCCGGTATCAATTGCGTTCGAACCGGCAGCCTGGGCAATTACTACTACCGCTGAATCATCATCATGGTCGTGGAGGAATGGCTTCAACGCATCGCCCAAGTCGCTGACAAACATGCTCAGCTTTGGAAGGTAGGTCCTTTGCAAATCCGAGACATCGTTCAAATCATCAACCTTGTCTTGGTGAACCGTGACGGGAACGACCACAGATAATTCTTTTTCTCCGCGAAGCGCCTCGATTTTCAGAACCTGGTCAGACGGGTGAACATAGAGCGCCTCCATGAATGACGGAAGATCATCGATTGAACGGCCGTCGATCGCGGTCACGATGTCTCCTACTTCGAGACCCGCTATGTGCGCGAAGCCGCCGGAAGCTGTGTTGGAGATGATGACGCCCCAACTCCGGGACAACCCAAGTCCTGACGCCAGAGTCGGTGTGATCGCCTGCGCTTTTGCCCCGAATGCCACTCGCTGCACGTGGCCGTACTTGCGGAAGCTCTGATAATCGAACTCTACAATGGGCGCAGGAATGGCAAAGCCAAGACCTTCGCTACCCCCGCCTTTGCTGAGCATGAACGTATTAATGCCGACAAGATTGCCATCTGTATCGACCAACGGCCCCCCGCTGTTTCCTGGATTAAGAGGTGCATCGGTTTGGATGTAGAACATTGGGTCGTCGGCATCCGTCTGACGCGCGACTGCGCTGACAACTCCCATAGTGACCGAATCGCGGAGTCCTTCGGGGCTGCCAATTGCAAATACCAACTCGCCCTGTCGCACTCGCACTTGGTCGCGTATCGTAACGGCCGGCAAGCGCGTCGCCTCAATTTTGAGAAGCGCCAGATCAGATGTCTTGTGTCTGCCCAGTATTTTTGCCTCGAATATCTGCTGGGAGCGAATGGTCTGCAGTCCGGATGTTGACCTTGGACCTGAAAAGGGGACGATGACCCGAACCCGTTGCGCGCCTTCGACCACGTGCGCGTTCGTGATGATGTATCCGTTAGGGTCAACGATTACGCCGGAGCCGATAGCATGTTGGCGAACGATTCGCGCCGCATCAGTGCGGCCGTGAGTTTCCACGGGACCGTAACCGCTGACGAGGATCTGGACGACCGCAGGTGAAACCTTCGAGACCACCTGTTCGAGAGAACTGTCCAATTCTCGAAGTAGGTTTACCCGACCGGGTTTGGCGAGCTGGGTCATGTCCTGATCCGCGGGAACTGAATTTGCCATGGACTGCGCGTGCGCCAATACTCCTAAAAGGAGACAAACAAAAACTGATTTCATATTTGAAACTCCTTGCTTATCACTCCTTGACCAGCGGCCGCAGGATATGGAGGGCACTTCAATTCGCCAACCTCACCCGTAGTCTTTAAGGTCAATTCGCCTAGTCTCTGCATTTGTTAAAGCAACGTGACGGCCAGATGATAAATAACTGAAACGGCGGCATTTACCGCGTCGCGAGGATCACGAAAATCCGAAAAATTCCGAAATCTCGTGATCTGCCGGCCTGAAGTTCCGGTTACCCGTCCTGTTTGCTAACTCGGGCCGGCCAAAACGCGGCGTCGGGGTTGGAACCGTATAGCTGGTGCTAAGATTTCAGTGGTAGCCCTCTCACTGGAGCACCTCAATGTCCAGTTCCAATCCTCGCTTAGCCAGAGAATTGCAAATGATCCGGGGATACGGAGCTGCTGTTCTCTCAGTTTTGGTAGCGCTGTTGAGTGCGCGTTGGCCGTTCTTGCACTTGGAATCTGCCCCCGTGTCGCTGTTTCTTTGTGCGGTGATGTTCAGCGCGTGGTTGGGTGGCGCGGGTCCGGGATTCCTGGCTGCCGTCCTTTCTGCTCTCGGCTTCTACTACAGCTTCCTACCCCCACTTAACTCACTAGCTGCAAAGCCCGACCAGATACCACGATTCCTTGTCTTTATCGTCTCAGCTGTGTTTGTTGGCGCCCTTAGTGTTGCACAACGGAGAACCACGGAATCGCTCCGACGGACGCGTGACCATCTGAATGAAACAGTTCAAGAGCTCAAGAAAACCAACGAAGCCCTCGGCAAGAGCGAGGCGTATCTGGCCGAAGCACAGACACTAAGTCACACAGGCAGTGCCGGCTGGAACGTTTCCACCGGGGAACTTATCTGGTCAGAAGAGAGCTTTAGAATTTGGGGATATGACCGAACGCTAAAACCGACCATGCAGCTAGCGCTTGAGCGGATTCATCCTGAGGACGTTCATCGTGTACAGGAGGTCCTGGATGCCGCCTCTCGTAATGGAAGAGACGTAGATGTAGAACATCGATTGTTGATGCCTGATGGTTCTATCAAAAGAGTCCATGTTCTGGCCCACGCCATAAATTACAAGGCTGGCGAATTGTCTTTTGTTGGAGCGGTGATGGACATCACCGCAATGAAGAATGCGTTCGAAGAAATTCAAACGTTAAGGGACCAGTTGTACAAAGAGAACCTCGCTCTTCGTGAAGAAATCGACATCGCCAGAATGTTCGAAGAGATCGTAGGTTCTTCTCCTGCTCTCCAAGCGGTGCTCTCGCAGGTGGCGAAAGTAGCTCCCACCGATTCGACAGTTCTGGTCACTGGCGAGACTGGTACAGGAAAAGAGCTTATCGCTCGGGCGATTCACAAGCGGTCGCAACGGTCATCACGAGCGTTCGTAAGTGTCAATTGCGCCGCCATCCCGCGCGACCTGATTGCCTCGGAGCTGTTCGGCCATGAAAAGGGCGCTTTCACGGGCGCGACTCAGCGACGATTGGGCCGCTTCGAGTCGGCCGAAGGTGGCACGATCTTCCTGGACGAGGTTGGTGAACTACCGGCGGAGACGCAAATCTCTCTCTTGCGAGTACTGCAAGAACGCGAATTTCGGCGTGTAGGTGGAAATGAGTCTTTTCAGACTGACGTCCGAGTGGTCGCTGCGACCAATCGCAACTTAGAAGCTGCTATTACTGAAGGAAAATTTCGCGACGATTTGTTCTATCGGCTGAACGTGTTCCCGATCGAAGTTCCTCCCTTGCGCCAACGAAAGGAAGATATTCCTCTGCTGGTGGAGTACTTCGTCGATCGGTACGCCAGTAAAGCTGGAAAAAATATCACCGGCATAAATAAAAGGAGTATGGAACTACTTCAGTCTTATGCCTGGCCGGGCAATATTCGAGAGCTGCAAAACGTGATTGAGCGGTCTGTAATCATCTGTGATTCAGAGAACCTTTCGGTCGATGAGACCTGGCTCGGCCGACGCGCACCTTCCATCGATTCGCCGGCACAGCCGCTTTCCGAGAGACTCGCTGCTCAGGAGAAAGAGATGATCGAGGCCGCTTTAGCCGAAAGCAACGGCAGGGTATCCGGATCCTCCGGAGCTGCGGCCAGGCTCGGCATTCCCCAGTCGACGCTCGACTCCAAGATCAAGTCTCTGAAGATCAACAAACAGCGGTTCAGACGGAACTAGACACCTCCCTCTCGCCGCGATTTCACCCGCTCCTCCCTTCCGACCGCGTGTAATCCACCGGCAGAGGAAATCTTCCTCTTTTATTTCCTAAAGCGGCGCCCGATCAGAAGAGGCCATTCCGAAATCTCGGAAATTTCCGATTTCTCGAGACAGGGTGTCACGACCAAGAAGCTTGTTTTCATTCACTTATATGTTGGCGTTCGAGTTGCATTTGTCTGGTGCGGAAGGCCAAACGAAATGACGTTAAGAATTCAAAGGTCGGTCGAACGGAGGTCGGTCGTTTTTACCCTCACGGGTCGAATCCAAGCGGACCAAGTGCCGGATCTGGAAGCCCTCCTGAAGTCCGAATCTTCAGACCGCGATATCGTGCTCGACCTGAGAAACGTAAAACTCGTGGACCGAGAGGCTGTGCACTTTCTGGCAAGAGCCGAGAGCGCGGGCACCGAGCTGAGAAATTGCTCGGCGTATATCCGAGAGTGGATTACGCAAGAGAAAAATGCGATGCAACGAAGCGAGATCGAAAACGCAGCAGGTTTAGAAGGCTAGGGGAATATATATGTGGATTGTTAAGCTCGCCTTGAGACGGCCTTACACGTTCGTAGTGCTGGCTATTCTGATCTTGATTCTGGGAGCGCTTTCAGCGCTTCGCACTCCTACGGACATTTTCCCGAATATCAACATTCCAGTAGTCAGCATTATTTGGAACTACACCGGGCTCGCACCGCAGGACATGGCGAACAGAATCATCACCCTTCAAGAGCGCAACCTGACCACCACGGTCAATGACATCGAGCATCTGGAATCGCAGTCCCTGAACGGCGTTGCTGTCATAAAGGTGTTTTTCCATCCCGGTGCGAATATCAGTACTGCGATTGCGCAGATCGCGGGCCAGTCCCAGACTCAGCTCAAACAGCTGCCGGCCGGAACCACGCCTCCGCTGATCATTACTTACAGCGCTTCCAGCGTTCCGATCCTTCAGCTTGCTCTTTCCAGCCCCTCACTTTCGGAGCAACAGTTGAATGACTTGGGGTTGAACTTCATCCGGCCCCAACTCACATCTGTACCTGGTACGGCTATACCGTATCCGTACGGTGGTAAACAGCGTCAGGTTCAGGTGGACTTAAACACCGCCGCCCTGCAAGCAAACGGGCTCTCTCCTCTGGACGTGGTGAATGCAATCAGCGCGCAAAATCTTATTTTGCCAGCGGGAACAGCGAAGATCGGCACCTTCGAATACAACGTGAATATGAATGGAAGCCCGACGTCCATCAAGGAACTTAACGATCTTCCTATCAAGACCATTGGAAGCTCGACCATTTATATCCATGACGTGGCGTTTGCGCGAGACGGGTTTCCGCCACAAACCAATATCGTGCGCGTCGATGGAAGACGTTCGACGCTGATGACGATCCAAAAGATCGGTAATGCATCTACGCTAAACATCATCGCTGCCATCAAGCAGCTACTGCCAAACGTCAAGAACACGCTCCCACCAGACCTTCAAATTCGTCTGTTGGGGGATCAGTCGATCTTTGTGCGAGGAGCCGTTGTCGGCGTGGTGCGAGAGGCACTCATTGCTGCCTGTCTGACGGCTGCCATGATCCTTCTTTTTCTCGGCAGCTGGCGCAGCACCCTTATCATCGCCATCTCAATTCCTCTATCTATTTTGTCGTCGATCATTGCCCTCAGCGCACTGGGAGAGACCATCAACCTCATGACCCTTGGGGGCCTGGCCCTGGCAGTTGGCATTCTGGTGGATGATGCAACGGTCACCATAGAAAACATCCACCGATATCTCGCCGAAGGGAAGGACATAGAGGAAGCCATCCTCGACGGTGCGCAGCAAATCGCAATTCCGGCACTGGTTTCAACGCTGAGTATTTGCATCGTGTTTGTGCCGATGTTCCTTCTCACCGGCGTTGCGAGATACCTGTTCGTGCCGCTCGCCGAGGCCGTGGTATTCGCCATGCTGGCTTCTTACCTGCTTTCAAGGACCCTGGTGCCGACGATGGCCAAGTACTTCCTCAAGGCTCACCTCGAAGGAACTTCACACGAAAGTAAGAATCCTCTGGTTCGTTTTCAAGCATGGTTCGAGCGCGGCTTTGAGAGCATCCGGAAAGCATATCGCGGACTCCTGGAAACATTCATCACTCATCGCTTAGTCTTTGTCGTTGGCTTCCTCTCGGCTTGCCTCCTCTCCTTGAGTTTGGTGCCATGGCTTGGGCAAGACTTCTTCCCATCCGTGGATAGCGGTGCCTTCACACTACACATGCGCGCTCGAACCGGGACGCGCATTGAAGAGACGGCTGCCTTGTGCGATCAAGTGGAAAACGAAATCCGCAAAAAGATACCGCCGCAAGAGTTCTCGGGCGTTATCGATAACATTGGACTGCCCTACAGCGGCATCAATCTTTCCTACAGCAATTCGGCTCCGGTTGGGACGCAGGATGCGGACATCATCGTTACGCTGGCAGCGAAGCACCATCCCACAGCCGGGTATGTACACGACTTGCGGTTGAAACTGGCGCGGTCTTTTCCGGGTGTGACGTTTTATTTCTTGCCCTCCGATATGGTCACGCAAATCCTAAACTTCGGTTTGCCGGCACCGATTGATATTCAAGTAGTGGGCAATGACCTGGAAGGCAACCGACAATTTGCGGACACCCTGTTGGCGCGAGTAAGAAACGTTTCGGGGACGTCGGATCTCCGCATTCAGCAGACGTTTGATCAGCCGGAACTTCACATCGATGTAAATCGCACGAAAGCAGCTTCCATTGGATTCACACAGCGAGACGTTGCTACCAATCTCCTGGTAACCCTCAGTGGCAGTTCCCAAACCGCGCCCACTTTTTGGTTGAACCCAAAAAATGGCGTGAGCTACTCGATCGCTACCCAAACGCCCCAGTATCGCGTTCACACACTGCAGGATCTGGACAACATTCCAATCACCGGCACGGGTAATGCTCCGCCCTCCATACTTGCGAGTCTTGCGTCGTTGACCCGTGGTTCGCAATTGAGCGTGGTGTCTCACTACAACGTAGCACCGGTGATCGACATCTTCGGTTCCGTTCAGGGTCGAGACCTCGGCGGCATCTCCAAGGACATCTTTTCAATCATCAATGCCAGTAAGAGACAGCTTCCGCGGGGCTCGCAGATCATCGTGCGGGGGCAGATCCAAACCATGCGCACATCCTTCACGGGCTTGTTAACCGGCCTGGTATTTGCCATTGCTCTCGTCTACCTGCTGATCGTAGTTAATTTTCAATCGTGGCTTGATCCTTTCATCATTCTCATGGCGCTGCCGGCGGCTCTGGCTGGAATCATCTGGTTCCTCTTCATGACTGGGACCACCATCAGTGTCCCTGCACTGACCGGATCGATTATGTGCGTGGGGGTGGCGACCGCAAACAGCATTCTGGTTGTCAGCTTCGCAAAAGAACAATTGCAATCGGGACTCAGTGCCGCCGAAGCAGCCGTCCACGCAGGATACATGCGTTTCCGGCCAGTCTTAATGACGGCGCTGGCAATGATCATCGGAATGGCACCGATGGCACTTGGGATGGGCGAAGGAGGAGAGCAAAACGCACCCCTCGGACGCGCAGTAATTGGGGGCTTGCTCTTCGCTACGGTGTCGACTCTGTTCTTCGTCCCCGCGGTCTTTAGCATCATCCACGGTATGCGCAGGCAAAGTGCGCATGCCTCTAATGAGGCATAGGTAAAACTTCAAGAAGATATAGGAATTGTTATGCCAATGGAATCAGCAGCACAAGATAACGCTCTTCATCAGTATCCAGGATCGAATGTCGCCAAGACACCGCCCCGGTCGCGCAGAAGCTGGATCGTCGCAGCTGTGATTCTCCTGGTTTTTGCGGGAGTCTTCGCCTACGGCATCATCTCGCGCCTCCGGCACGCCGCCACGGTGCGTGCTGAAACCACGCAGTTGTCGGTGCCGTCGGTTTCCGTTGCCATTCCTGATCGCTCGGCACCAGTGCAGGAGATTGTTTTGCCGGGAAACGTGCAACCCTTCACAAGTGCTCCGATTTACGCTCGCACCAACGGCTACCTGAAGACCTGGTACGTCGATATCGGAGCGCATGTGAAAAAAGGACAACTGCTCGCCGTAATTGAGACCCCTGAAGTCGATCAGCAATTACAACAGTCACGCAGCAATCTTGCCACTTCGGAGGCCAACCTTAAGCTCTCGGAGATTACCAAAAATCGTTACCAGGGGTTGTTGGCCACCCATGCGGTGGCGCAGCAAGACGTGGACAACGCTGTCGGCACATACGACGCGAACAAATCGATCGTCGAAGCCAATCAAGCGAACGTCAAACAGCTCCAGACCTTGCAGTCCTTCGAGAAGGTACATGCGCCTTTCGATGGTATTGTCACGGCGCGTAACACGGATGTTGGACAGCTCATCTCGGCTGGCAATTCCGGAACCGCAAAGACCGATCTCTTTCACATCTCCCAGCCAGGGAAGTTGCGTGTGTATGTGAACGTGCCTGAACAGTACTCCCAGGCTGCCACTCCGGGCTTAACGGCGGATCTGACCCTGGCGGAATTTCCTGGACGACAGTTCCAGGGCAAGCTGGTTCGTACTTCAGATTCCATCAACTACGCGACTCGCACATTGATTGCGGAGATCGACGTTGATAATCCCACCGGCAAACTGCTGTCGGGCGCTTATACGGAGGTACATCTGAAAGTACCCGGACAGGCCTCCTCGTACCTGGTGCCGGTCTCAGCTCTTATATTTCGTTCGCAAGGGTTACAGGTCGCCGTTGTTAAAGATGGCAGCGCTGTGCTCACACCAGTAACACCTGGCCATGATTTCGGCGAAAAGATCGAGATCGTATCTGGGCTACAAGGGAACGACTCGGTGATTGTAAATCCACCAGATTCCATAGTGTCGGGACAAAAGGTTCAGGTGGTACAGGCCGCCGCAACACCTAGTACCGCCGCTGCAGGAGGTGCACAATGAACACGCCTCGCGATCCGAAAGTGGGGATTCGACTTCGAAAGTGTGCTGTAGCGACCATTTGTCTTGCCGGCGTGCTATTGCTCGCTGGTTGTGCGGCTGGTCCCAGGTATCATCGGCCTCCAGTCGCAGTTCCGCCAACCTATAGAGAGGCCGGCAACTGGAAGCCTGCTCAGCCCAACGAGGAGAGTCTCCGTGGCAATTGGTGGGAAATCTTTAACGACACGCAACTGAATGCTCTGGAACAGCAAGTGAATATTTCAAACCAGAACCTAAAGGCGGCAGAGGCGCAATACGCTCAGGCTCGCGCGCTGGTTCGCTACAATCGCGCCGATTACTTTCCGACGGTGGCTGCAGCTCCCAACGCGTCGCGTACAAAGATTTCCAACAATCGTGCGCCACTGGGAGCAATCGCCAATGGTCGCACGGAGAACGACTTCCAACTGCCGATTGAGTTGTCCTACGAGATCGACGCGTGGGGGCGGGTTCGCAAAAATGTGGAGTCATATCGCGAAGCGGCGCAAGCCAGTGCTGCTGACTTGGCGACGGTTAACCTGGCTATGCATTCGCAATTGGCTTTGTTCTACTTCCAGGCGCGTAGTCTCGATGCCGAGGAACAGCTTCTGCAATCGACCGTGGCACAGTATGAGCAAGCCCTGCAGTTGAACGAGGTCCGCTTTAAGGGAGGTGTCGGCTCCGAGGTTGAGGTCGAGCAGGCCAGGACCCAACTGGAAACGACCCGTGCTCAAGCGCAAGACGTCGGAGTCCTTCGCGCTCAATATGAGCATGCCGTCGCAACTCTAATCGGCAAACCTGCTAGTTTCTTCAGTCTTGCTCCTCTTCCTCTTCGAACACCTCCGCCTCCGATTCCGACAGGTGTGCCATCAGAGCTGCTCGAGCGGAGACCCGACATTGCATCTGCCGAGCGACTGATGGCGGCTGCGAACGCCCGAATTGGAGTGGCCAAAGCTGCCTACTATCCGCTGTTGAATCTGACGGCTGCGGGAGGTTTTGAAAGCGGGGCCATCACATCATTACTGCAAGGCCCAGCCGGATTGTGGTCGGTAGGAGGCCAGGCGATACAGACACTGTTCGACGGCGGGCGGCGCAGAGCGGCCTCTGATCAAGCGGTTGAGGCGTACGATCAAACCGTCGCAACATATCGTGAAACTGTGCTTACCAGCTTCCAGCAAGTGGAAGACAATCTCGCGGCATTACGCATCCTTGAGAACGAAGCCAAAACACAGAATGACGCAGTCGTCGCAGCCCAGAAATCGTTGGACCTCTCAATTCAGCGATACAACGGTGGTGTTACTAGCTACCTGGAAGTGACCGTTGCGCAGAGTGCGGCTCTCTCTGACGAGGCTATGGCCGTGAACATTCTCGGGCGGCGAATGGTCGCTGCAGTCCAGTTGATCCAGGCATTAGGCGGAGGATGGGATAGCGCCAGCTTGCCGCAACGGCCCGAGTGCTGCGGAAAGCTGGCGATGAGTGCCGATTGATCGACATCAGGCGAGCAAGCTAAAGCGGTAGGCAAGAAGAACATTTGGAGGATGAATCATGAATAAGAAAGAGCTCTCTGCAAGTCAAGCTGGGGAAATTTCTCTGGGAAACGAGATCTCCGTGCATCGTCTTGGCTATGGCGCAATGCGTCTTACTGGCGAAGGCATTTGGGGTCCACCCAAAGACCAGAAAAACGCATTGGCAGTTCTACGCCGTGCTGTGGAGCTAGGCGTTAATTTCATCGACACAGCGGATTCGTACGGGCCATATGTAAATGAAGAATTGATCGCGGAAGCGCTGTTCCCGTACCCGGCCGGTCTGGTCATTGCGACCAAGGGCGGATGGAATCGTCCCGGCCCCAACCAGTGGACGCACGACGCAACTCCTGCGCACCTTCGCGCGGCGGTTGAGGGGAGCCTGAAGAGGCTGCGCCTCGACCGCATTGACGTTTATCAATTACACATTCCCGATCCTGTGGTGTCCTTTGACGCTTCGGTTGAAACCTTGGCCGAACTGAGACGTGAGGGCAAAATCCACATGGTCGCCCTGTCCAATGTCACACAAGAACACATCGAGCGGGCTCGCCGAATCGTTCCTATAGTCTCTGTCCAGAACCGCTACAGCTTCGCCGACCGCGAATGGGATTATGTTGTGGACTATTGTGAGCATAACGGGATCGTGTTCATCCCTTGGTTCCCGCTTGCGGCGGGCAGGGTTGCCGGTAAGGTTCTCAATCAGATCGCCCGGGCGCATCAGGCTGCGCCGACGCAAGTTGCGCTTGCCTGGTTGCTGCGGCGTTCCCCGGTGATCTTGCCGATACCGGGAACGTCCTCGATCGAACACCTGGAGCAAAACGTCACGGCGGCGTCCCTACGTTTAAGCGAAGAAGACTACGAGAAGTTCGCTGGCGTTCCCGAGCTCGTCGGATCACGTTAACAACGACACTGGCGGCACGACGATTTATTGTTCCCCAGGTCATTTGAGGTTCGCAGCATGAGATTTACTGCGTTAATCGTGTGCGCAATTACGGCGGTAGTGAGTCCGCTCGCTGCCCAACAGCGGATTATTACGGATCTCCCGGAGGTGAGAGGTCCGTTCACTCTCACCGCCCTGTATGACAATGCTGCTGGGCGCAATGCATTTGCACATGCGGGCAAAACTATTCCACCTGTGATTCGTGTGTTGCCGGGCAGCGTCATCAAGATACGTTATGTGAACAATCTGCCTCGGAAGTCTGATGAGGAGTGTGCCACAGGCCGCTGCGGAAATATGAGTAATTTGCATTTTCACGGTCTCCACGTTTCGCCCGAGAGTCCTCAGGATGACGTGCTCACGATGATGGCAATGCCAGGAGAAACGTTGGAGTATAAGGTCGTCGTTCCGTCGTATTCTCCGCCCGGGCTGTATTGGTATCACACCCACCCTCACGGAGAGAGTGCTCGCCAGGACCTTGACGGCATGTCCAGCGCGATCATAGTTGAGGGCATCGACAGATACTATCCAGAGTTGCGCCATATTCGTGAGCGCGTAATCGTCCTTCGAGATCACAATATCGAACGCAGCGACGCGTCCACTCGCGAGCAGGTCGTGCGCAAAGTGGAGATACCCTCCTCTTCTAATTGTGGAAGGGCAACAGAGGAGAGCCCGGAACGAGTTTTCACCGCGAATGGCGAGATTCGGCCGCAGATCCCCATCGATCCGGGTGAGCGCCAGTTCTGGCGAATCGTGAATGCCTCGCCTGACCTGTACGCTGATCTGCAATTGAGTGGCGAACAGTTGGAAATTGTGGCTCTGGATGGTATGCCCCTGTCCTACCACAACCAGCATCGCACCACGCGCGAAGTCGATCATGTTCTCGTCCCGCCCGCCGGGCGGGTGGAGATGATCGTTGTCGGGCCATCGTTGGGTTCTCGCGCCACGCTAAGCACACGGTGCGTGGACACCGGAGCCGACGGCGATCCCAATCCCGCGATGGTCATTGCCGACGTGGGCCCGGCACACAACGACTCGCCGATCCGCAGGCTTGCAAGCGCAACCGGTCCCGCAGTCTACAAAGAATTATCCAGGCAGGAAATGCAAAAGCTTGAGGCCAGCAAGCCCGATTTCACAGTCACTTTCACGGAAGATAAAAACGGCTTCTACATTAACGGAAGAAAATTCTCGATGGATGATCAGCCGATGTTGCGTGTGAAGGTTGGGTCTATGCAACACTGGCGAATCGTGAACTCGACACGGGAGGTACACCCCTTTCACATCCATCAAATTCATTTCTTGGCGTATGCAGAAAACGGAGTCCAATCCGCTCCCGAATGGCTGGATACCGTCAATGTTCCGTACGCCAACGGTTCAGTTGACCTCATCATGGACTTCACCGACCCCCTCATAAGAGGCATGTCCGTTTTCCACTGTCATCTGCTGAATCATGAGGACAAGGGCATGATGGCGAAAATCCTGTTCCGATAGCGTACGAGCTGACGGGTGCTTTTGGGCAGTATTAATGATAGGCAGGTGCGCTAGCGACCAGAGATCTATCGCGGCGACGCACAAATGAATGTCAGTCCTTTTCGTGCGAATCCATCTGAAATCGTCTGCTTTTCTCCGCCAAATTGCTGATTCGTGAGAATGCAGTTTTGCGACAAGTTCTAGTCTGAATACCTAGTCACTTGCCGGGGGCTTATCGAACACTCTCTCCCGAATGAATGTAAGTCCTTGTGGCCGATTCCTGCGAAACTCGGGCGGCTCGCGCACGGCAAGCGCTTGATTCGATGGGCGCGGTGCGCGCGAACAGCGAACCTGAACCCCTAGCTACTTCCCAGAGGTTCATCTCATTTTTCATAGTCTGCAAAATTATGATTCTGAAGAAGATTGGTCGGGGAGAGAGGATTTGAACCTCCGCCCCCCTGGTCCCGAACCAAGAAAGTCAAAATTCCAAGTGCTCCATTTGGTGTCGCTTAGGAGCCAGCGAACCATTTTTTCTCTCCCTCAGTTGTACCGAAGTTGTACCGAACTGGACACGATCGGAGGCGACCGCTGCACCAGGCATCGGCTGACAGGTTCCGGGCCCAAGATACAGATACCTCGGATCACAGCTCTTGTTTTATGTCGTAGCGAAGCCGGGGCGATGCCTCGCCCAGCATTGCAGGTTAGGGTGTGCCTCTCGAAAACCTCAAAGTGTCTCAGCGGATGGGAATTGTACTTTCTATCCTAATTCTCCTCCGATGCTCATTTTTCTTGCGACACTCCTTGGCACTCTGTCTTCAATGTTGCATTCTCGGGTGGCGCTTGAGATAGAGAACCTGGCTCTGCGCCACCCAGGCGCTGTGCTGCAACGCTCCGCGAGAAAACGCCCGAAATTGACCCCGGCGGACCGCCTGTTATGGGGCTGGCTGTCCCGCCTCTGGAGAGACTGGCGTT
>Ga0137415_10000712_pt1 | contig 32406 bp, 31 predicted proteins | sample CZODoug3_1_1_16f_FD_183082 | JGI IMG/M metagenome (GOLD analysis project Ga0137415, IMG submission 183082) | Vadose zone soil fungal communities from Angelo Coast Range Reserve, California, USA - CZODoug3_1_1_16fungal (Hybrid Assembly) | ecosystem: Environmental > Terrestrial > Soil > Vadose...
AACACACTCTTACCGGTACCCGAAGGCCCCAGAATCGTGGTGATCGCATCATCCTGGAACATCAGATCCAGGCCGGCGAGAATCTCGGCGCTGCCGAACGACTTGTGCAGGTTCCGCACTTCCATACTGTGCACGGCATGCTTGGCATTACCCGCGTTGCGCTCCGTGGGCGGCCCGGAGTCCCGGCTGCCCATTGTCGAATTGAACGACATGTCACTCCTGTGTGAACTGGATCAGAGGGCCGTCATCAGTTGGCGATCGGTGCGTTTGGCGATAATCCCCAGAAGAGCTGGGTACCGAGCACACCGACGATGTGAATCAGAACCATGTTGAGCATCATCGACTTCGCCGTATTTCGCCCCACTCCGACCGAACCGCCCCGGGCGGTGAAGCCGTAGTAACAGCCGACGAACGTGATGACCGTCCCCATCGCCATGATCTTCATCTGGGAGTACAAGAAGTCCGCCGGGTTCTGGTACAGCCAGAAGATGTAGAGGTAGCCACCCTGCGAGACGCCACCGAGGTTGACCACGGTGACCAGGTACGCGGTCACGTACATGACGCCCAGACCCACCGTGTAGAGGAACGGCATGGCGATCCAGACCGCCAGGATCCGGGTGCCGACCAGGTAGCTGCGCGACTTGATCCCCATGACCTCCATCGCGTCGATCTCGTCCGCGATGCGCATGGAGCCGAGCTCGGCCACCAGACCACAGCCCACCTTGGCCGCGAAGATATAGCCCCACATGTAGGGCGCCATCTCGCGCAGTGAGCACCACGCATTGAAAACACCCGAGTAGATCGGGGCGCCGATCTGCTTGAGCGTGTAGCTCGCCTCCAGGCCGCACTCGGTGCCCATGACACCCTGCATGACCCAGATGATCAGGCCGCTGGACAGGATCAGGATGCCCGCCTGGTGCACCACCTCGGTGCTGTACTTGCGCACATCCGGCAGCGAGCGGACAACGCTCCCACTGAACCGGGCGATCTCACCAATGGAGCCGAGCACGTTCTTGATGCCGTCGACCGGAGCCGGCTTGGTGGGAGCCGGCGCACCATCCGGGCCGGGAACAGGAGCCCCGGACCGATCTTGAGTGATCGTCATGTCAACTCCTCCCCGCTACCGGTAGACCTGCATGTCGGGGTTGAGCCCGAGCATCAACGTGGTGAAGGCGAAGTTGAACATCCAGATCCCGGCGAACGCGATCACCACGGCCTGGTTCACCGCGCGCCCCACCCCGATCGGTCCGCCCTCGGCGCGGTAGCCCTTGTAGCAACAGACGACGCCGATGATCAGGCCGAACAACGCGGTCTTGACCACGCTGCACCACATGTCCGTGGTGGTCGCGTTGTTCCAGAAGTTGCCGAAGTAGGCGTTGGTGTTGGCGTCCAACTCCCATGCGGCGAGCAGCCCGCCGAAGACACCGAAGCACAGCGCTACCACGTCCATCAGGCCGGTCATGATCGTCAGCGCGATCACCCGGGGCAGGATGATGGTCCGGATCGGGTCGACGCCGAGCACCTCCATGGCATCGAACTCCTCCCGGATGCGCCGCGCCCCGAGGTCCGCCGTGATCGCCGTGCCCATCACGCCGGCAACCACCATCGCATTGATCCACGGAGCAAACTCACGAACGCTCGCCATCAGGAAGAACGAGCCGAGGCGTTCCGGGATACCGAAGAGTAGGAAGATGTTGCCACCCTGCAGCCCTGGAGCCCCGAACCCGAAGGCTGTCGTCGAGATGATCATCGGTAACCAGCAGAGCTTGAGGATCTCGAACATCTGCTCGCGGACGTCGCCCCAGTAACCCGTCGGCCTGGTGACAGCGCTCGTCAACACCGCGATCAGCAGCTCGAACATCTCGCCGGCCTGCTGGAGCGGCCGAGTAGCCGCGCCGAGGACAGTCCGCGGCCCCCTGCCGAACCTCGGCGCGGGGGCAGCCCTGGTATGCCCGGGCGAGCCGAGCGTCCCCGTGCCAGGCACTGGGTTCGTCATCCCTCACTCCATTCGGGGTAGCGGCACCCGTGCGTCAGCTCTGAGCTCCGAACGGCCCACTGACGCACCATGAGAAGGCATCCTCCCGACTTCGTTCGCGCCATACATCTTCAGTAGGAGGCATCTCCACCCCCCGATCGGGAGGTATCTGACACGTCACCCGTTTGGCGGCACGCTGTTCAGCTCCGGTTGACGACCATTGGCACTGTCCGCGCCGGTCAGAGGCCTAACCGGCTCTCCTGGCCTAACGGGAATTAGATGATTGGGATACGCCTTACGTTGCTCCAACCCGGGAACGGGGGTCACCCGCTCGCGCCGAGAACGCACCGTGCCCGGTGCGCAGCCAGCGGGACACGGCCTCCGCGCGATTGGCCGCGTCCAGCTTGCGCAGGATGTGCTTCACGTGGGACTTCACGGTGCCCTCGGCGATCACCAGCCGCCGGGCGATCTGCGCGTTGGTGCGGCCCCCGGACATCAGGCGCAGCACGTCGAGCTCGCGCCGGGTCAGCGCCAGCTCGGGGTCCACCGGCTCGTCCCCCATCTCGAGCCGCCCCTCGCCGAACCTGCCGGCGACAAACCTGTCACTCATCCCACCCGTGGGGCAGAACGACGTCTGCCCCAGCGCCACCGTCCACGGAGTTGTCGATTCGCCACCAGGGCCACCGCCGGCCAGCCGGCCCAGTTCACGGCGCAGCCGGGCCAGCTCGTCCAGCGCGGTGGCCCGGGTGATCAGCGTGCCCAGGCCTTCGCAGAACATCCAGAGCAGGTCGCGGTCCAGCGCGTCCAGATTGCGGCGCTGGTGGTAGCAGTCCGCGTGCAGGAAGCCGATCACCTGCCCCCAGCCCACGATCGGCGCGGCCACGTAGGAGCGGGTCATCGACGAGTCCACCAGCGCGCGGTGCAAGTTCTCCCGCTCGGCGAGATCATTGACCAACAGCGGGCGGTTGCGCCGCACTATCTGGGTCTCCAGCAGGGACCCGTCCAGCGTGCGTGGTTCCCGCTGGCCGGCCCGCAGGATCTCCTCGGCCCAGCCGGGGTCCTTGGCCACGTAGGCGGTCTCGGGCAGCCAGACGGAGTGCTCGATGCGGGACAGCACCGCGCGGTCGAACCCGATGCTCGACACCGCGACCGGCGCCCGCCGCGCCAGCTGTGCCACCGAGTCCGCCTCGCGCAACACGGCCAGCGCCTCGCGCACCACCGCGACCGCGCGGCGCTGCCTGGCCAGCAGCTCGTCGTGGACCCGCTCGTCGGCCGCCTTGATGTCGCGCAGCAGGGCCACCAACTGGTCGAGTTCTCCGGGGTCGGTGTTCGCCAGCTGCTCGGTGACCTCCCGCCAGGCGTGGTTCAACCGCACTCGCGCGGCCTGGTGGTCGCTGAGCTGCTCGGGGCCGGCGGCGGCCGCCCAACCGAGCAACGCGCCGGCGCGGCCGACCACGTCGAGGGTCTCTTCCATCCGGTCGGTGGAGAGCCGATGGCCGGTCACCACCCACGGGGCGCCGGTATCGGACTCGCGCAGTGACAACGCCGGGGAACCCGTTCGCCGACCCATCCGCGACACCTCCGTCGCCGACCGCGGCGACCTCCGTTGACCGCTCGCGGGCCGAAACTCGATGAGTCAATAGTCTAGCGGTCAGCTATTCCACACAGCAAAGTTCGAGGTGGGAACGTTTGCCCAACCTCTGGCGGCCGCCCCCGGGGCAGTTAGGAAGGGGTCAGGTAGCGGTACGCGGACGGCGCGAGCAGCGGCACCGTGCCGACCAGCAGCGCGGCGAACGCGACGATCGCCTCCCACCGGCCGCCGGCCGCGAACAGGATCACCGCGACCACCCCGAGCACGGCCAGCAGGTAGCGCGCCCAGCCCTGCCCGATCAGCAGCAGCAGCGCGCCGAGCAGCACCACCAGGCCGAGCAGCAACATCAGCGTCGGGTGGGCGGTGCTGTGGGTGGCCACCGCGGAGTCACCCAGGGCGCCCTGGATCTTGTCGATGCTGGCCTGGTCGGCGCCGCTGGTGGTGGAGTTCGAGTTGAGCGCGGAAACGATCAGCAGCGCGCCGAGCACCACCCAGGCGGCCACGGCCAGCCCGAGCTGCCAGGGGAACCGCCGCTCCTTGCCGCGCACCGACCCGACCCCGTCCGGCCCAGCCGGTTCGCCGTGCTCGGTAGGCGGGATTCCTGTCATGGCGCGCAGTCTAGGACCGAGCCTGGGGAGGGGGTATCGCTCGTTGGAGACATCCCCGAGGAGCCCGTTGAGGCCGTGGCGCACGCGGTGGGACGGGTAGCGTGCCGGGGCATGAGCCCGGATCGAGGTACTGCCCCGACCACCCTGAGCTACCCGTCCGGTGGCGGGGTGACCATCACCGCGTACCGGTGGGACCCCACCGGCGAGCCGACCGGGGTGGTCCAGCTGACCCACGGCATGGGCGAGCACGTGCGCCGCTACGACGAGCTGGCCGGCGTGCTGAACGCCCGAGGGCTGGTGGTGTACGGCCAGGACCACCGCGGCCACGGGGCCACCGCGGCGTCGGAGGCGCGGCACGGCGTGCTCGGCACCGACGGCTGGGCGGAGCTGGTCGCCGACGTCGGCCGGCTCACCGACGTGGTCCGCGCCGACCACCCCGACCTGCCGCTGGTGCTGCTCGGGCACAGCATGGGCTCGTTCGCGGTGCAGCAGTACCTCGTCGACCACAGCGACCGGGCCAGCGCCGCGGTGCTCACCGGGACGGCCGCGATCGACCTGCTCGAGCCCGGGCTGGACCTGGACTCCCCGATCGATCTGTCCGCGTTCAACGCTCCGTTCCAGCCACCGCGCACCGACTTCGACTGGCTCAGCCGCGACGATGCGCAGGTGGACGCCTACGTAGCCGATCCGCGCTGCGGCTTCGGCCTGGACACCCCGTCCGGCAAGGCCATGTTCCTGGGCGCCCGTCGCCCGGCCGACCCCGCCGCAATGGCCAAGGTCCGCTCCGACCTACCGCTGTACATCGCGGTGGGCGGCGCCGACCCGGTCAATGGCGCGCTCGCGCTGCTCGACCCGCTGGTCGAGCGGTACCGGGCGGCCGGGCTGACCGACGTCACGGTGAAGGTCTACCCGGGGGCCCGGCACGAGATCTTCAACGAGACCAACCGGGACGAGGTGTACGCCGACCTGATCGGCTGGATCTCCCGAGTGATCAGCTGAGCTGACGCCCCGAGGCCGACCTCTGACAGTCGAGTGCGGCCGCTTTGCTCTGCGCACCTATACGCAACACCCCGAGCGCGTTGCGTATCGGTGTGCAGAGCAAAGCGGCTCGGTGTGCAGAGCCAAGACAGCTCGGTGTGCAGAGCAAAGCGCTGGTCAGTACAGGCTGGCCAGCGGGTCGGCCGGAGTCAGCTCCGGGTCGTCGTCGGCCATGGTGCGCGCCTGTCCGGGGCCGGTGCACCGGGTCTCGAACCGGACGGTCACCCGGCCGTGACCGCTGCCCTGTACCCAGCCGTGCCCGTACTCGGTATGGCGGACATCGTCGCCGGCTCGCCAGTTACGCGGGACAGCTGGGTTAGCTGCCTCACAGGTGGACACCGCTTCGGCGGGCTCGGGCTCGGCGGCGGCGGGCTCGGCGGCGGTGGCGGCGGGCTCGGCGGCGGGCTCCGGATCCAGGTCTGGCTCGGGCTCCGGCTCGGGCTCCGGCTCGGTCTCGGTCTCGGTCTCGGTCTCGGTCTCGGTCTCGAACAGCGGCTGCTGCACCGCACCGGTCAGCCCGGACAGCGAAACCCCGATCAGCCGGACGCCGGAATCCGGTAGCGCACCCTCGGTGAGCCGCTGCGCGGTGGCCGACAGGGTGGCCAGGTTGACGCTCGCCGTCGGGCTGGTCTCCGAGCGGCTCCGGGTGGCGAAATCCGCGCCCCTGATCTTCACCGTGACGGTGCGCGCGGCCCGGCCCGACCCGAGCAGCCTGCGGTGCGCGTGCTCGGCCATCTCGGCGACCGCGCGGCGCACCGAGGCCACGTCGGACAGATCGGCGTCGAACGTCGTCTCCGCGCTGACCTGCTTCGCCTCGCCGCGTTCGGCCACCGGCCGCCGGTCGATCCCCTGCGCGAGGACGTGCAGTTCGGTGCCGATCGCCATGCCGAGCAGCCCGGTCACCTCCTGCGTGCGCAGCGCTGCCAGCTTGCCGATGGTGTCCACCCCGACCCGGTGCAGGGTGGCCTCGGCGACCGGCCCGACCCCCCATAATCGGCGCACCGGCAGCGGCTCCAGCGTTTCCCGCTCGGCGCCCTGCGGCACCACCCGCACCCCGTCCGGTTTGGCCATCGGCGAGGCGATCTTGGCCAGCTGCTTGCCCGATCCGGCGCCCACCGAGCAGGTGAGCCCGGTGGCCTCGCGGATCCGGGCGCGCAGCTCCTCGGCGAACCGCGCCACCTCCTCGGTCGGCGCGCCGACCAACGCGTCCGGTTCGAGGAAAGCCTCGTCCACGGAGACCTGCTCGACCTTCCCCTCGACTTGCCGGACCAGGCCGAACACCCGCTCGCTGACCACTCGGTACACGTTCATCCGGGGCGGCAGCACCACCGCGCCGGGCACCATCCGACGCGCTTGGGACATCGGCATCGCCGAGCGCGCTCCGTGCACCCGCGACTCGTAGCTCGCGCCGGCCACCACGCCCCGAGGCCCGAGCCCGCCGACCAGCACGGCCCGCCCGGCCAGCGTCGGGCGGGTGAGCTGCTCGACGGAGGCGAAGAAGGCGTCCATGTCCAGGTGCAGCACCCAGCGGGCCGTGTTCCGGGGTTCCGTGCTCATCGGAACAAATGGGCATTGACCGCGCGGGCGGCCTCGGCCATCTCGGGTAGCTCGACCACCTCGACACCGGCCGCTTTGAGCTGCTCCACGCCCCGCGCGTCGGCGACGAACAGCGACGGTTCCCGCCAGGCCAGCACGACCCGGCCCACCCCGGCTTCGAGGATCAGCCGGGTGCAGCTGTGCGGCCGGGAGGCGCGCTCGGAGCACGGCTCGAGCGTTGTGTACAGCGTGGCGCCGCGCAGGTCGACCCCGGTGCCGGCCAGCTTGGCCAACGCGGACTCCTCCGCGTGCACCACCGGGTCGGTCTCCCGGGAGTAGCCGTCGGCCAGCTGCTCACCGCGGGCGCCGACGATCACCGCGCCCACCGCGTAGGCCCGGTCGACCGGCGGGCAGCGCTTCGACAGCTCGATCGCGGCGGCCAACCACCGCCGGTCTCGGCTGGCTTCACAGGCCAGCTCAGCGCACACAACCAGACGCTACCTCCGCGCACCGTCACAACGCGCCAGGCGGCGCCGGGGGCGAAATCTAGCGACTCGCCCCGCGGAATCTAGCGACTCGCGGGAGGCTTGGGCGGGGGGTCAGTGGCGGCGGCGGCTGCCACCGCTGCGCTCGAGCTCGGCGCGGACCTGGTCGGCCACCTCCGGATCGCTGCGCATCAGGCTGAGTAGCGCCCGGAACACCTCGGCACCGGCCACCACCGGCAGGTCCAGGTCGGCGGAGGTCTGCGCGCACCATTGGCGCAGCGCCTTGTGCTCCATCGGGGACAGCTCCACGGTGACCCGCACCGGTCGGGTCCGGGGCACCCGGGACAACGTCGGCGCCCCGCCGTCGGTCCCCCTGTCGTCAACGCCGTCGGTCCCCCCGTCGTCAACGCCGTCGCCCACCCCGCCTTCGCCCATGCCGGTGTCGGAGGACGCGGAGGTGGACCCGGCCACCACGGCGGCCCTGGCCGCGAGGTCGGCCCTGTGCCTCGACGTGCTCAATAGCCCCAACCCCCGAGTAGCTCCTCGGCCGCCGTCCCGTACGGCACATCCTTCTCCGGGATGCCCGCGCCGAACGCCTGCGCGTACCGCTCCAGCCGAGGCACCGTGGAGAACAGCACCCGCCGGCCCTGGCTCTCCAGGATCTCCCGGACCGTCTCGGTGCTGGTGGCGTGCGCGACCGTGCGGGTGAGCAGCACGGCGACGTTGGGATCCTCCTCGCGGCGCCCGCCGGCGTCCTCGAGCGCCTTGAACACCGGGCCGACCCGGTCCAGCTCCATCATGGTCGGCGCGACCGGCACCACCACGTCGGTGGCCACCCGCAGCGTCGCCGAGACGATTCCGTCCCGCTCCTCCAGCGGCGGCGTGTCGATCACCACGGTGTCCCACCGCTCGGGGTCGATGACGCCCCACAGCTGGCGGTGCAGCGCGGTGGACGCCATCCCCATCGCCGGGACCGGCCAGCCGGCCAGCCCGTGCCAGCGCAGCGCGGAGCCCTGTGGGTCGGCGTCGACCAGCACGACCTTGCGCCCACGCTCGTACAGCGCATGGGCCAGGAAGGCCGCCGAGGTCGTCTTGGCGCTACCGCCCTTGAGGTTGGCGATCGTCAGCACCCGAATACCTGGCGTCACGACCGCAGGCTATCTTGTGCGCGGTTCGACCGGTTTGACCCATCCGGATATGCGCAGTTGCGCACCGCGTGTCGCGATCGGCGCGTCTCGCTCGCCGTCCGGGTGAATATCAAATAACGGACCGAGGCCTGGCTCCGCCGCACGCCACGACCTCCCAGCTCCCCGACGAACCGTTGATAATCTACGCGCGCTTCTCCCGGCGAGTGGGTACGTCTCAGCGAAGGGCCGCACGCATGACAGGGGCGTCTACCGAGCAGCCGTGCTCCCCGGCCACCACGACAACGACGACCACCTCGGTCGCCTCGGTCGCGCGGCGCAAACGGCCGGCCGGAGTGGCCACCACCGACGTCACCCTCAGCGCACATGTCGGCGCCAACGCCGACGTGTTCCCGCAGATCCTGGACCTGCATGTGCCCCGGGGCAGCCGGATCGCCGACGTCACCTGGGGGAAGGGCGCGTTCTGGCGGAAGGTCCCGCGCGACGCCTACCAACTGCTGGCCACCGACCTGCAGACCGGGGTGGACTGCCGCGCGCTGCCCTACGCCGACGGCGAGCTGGACTGCGTGGTGCTGGATCCGCCGTACATGGAGGGCCTGTTCCGCCGGGAGCGCGACCACCTGGCCGGCGCCGGCACGCACGCCCCGTTCCGCGCGCACTACTCCGACGGCGCCGCCACCGACCCGGACCGGGGACCCCGCTACCACGACGCGGTGCTGGACCTGTACCTGCGCGCCGGCGTCGAGGCCGCCCGGGTGCTGCGCAACCACGGCGTGTTCATCGTCAAGTGCCAGGACGAGGTGAGCGCCAACCGGCAGCGGCTGACCCACGTCGAGCTGATCAACGCCTTTACCGAGGCGGGCTTCTACTGCAAGGACCTGTTCATCGTGGTGCGACCCAACCGACCGGGGATCGCCCGGCTGCTGCGCCAGGAGCACGCGCGCAAGAATCACTCGTACTTCCTGGTGTTCGTCAAGCTGGACCCCCGGTACCCGAAGCGGCTGCGGGCAACGGGGGCCAGCCGGGCGCTCACTGCGCAGGCGCTCACTCAGTAGACGATCACACCGCGGATGTTCTTGCCGGCGTGCATGTCCTCGTAGCCCCGGGCCACCTCGTCCAGGCTGTAGGTGTTGGTGATCAGCTCGTCCAGCTTGAGGTGACCGGTGCGGTAGAGCTCCAGCAGCTTGGGGATGTCCGCGTTCGGGTTGGAGGAGCCGAACAGCGAACCCTTGAGCTTCTTCTCCATCAGGGTCAGTGCGCCGAGCGGGATCGGCACGCCCACCTCGGTGAGGTCACCGAGGCCGGTGACCACCACGGTGCCCAGCTTGCGGATCGACTCGAACGCCTCGGCGACGATCTCGCCCTTCATGACGCCGACGGTCACGATGGCCACGTCGGCGCCCTGGCCGTTGGTGAAGCTCTTGGCGATCTCGGTGGCCTCGTCCATGTTGTCCACCGCGTGGGTGGCGCCCAACGACTCGGCCGCCTCCCGCTTGAACGCCACCGGGTCGACCGCGATCACGTTCGACGCGCCGGCGTGCACCGCGCCCTGCACCGCGTTGATGCCGATGCCGCCGATGCCCTGGATGATCACGGTGTCACCGGGGCGCACCTCGCCGGTGTTGACCGCCGAGCCCCAGCCGGTGCCGACGCCGCAGCCGAGCAGGCAGGCCTTCTCCAGTGGGGTGTCGTCCGGCACCTTGACGGTGGAGTTCACCGATACGGTGGTGTACTCGCAGAACGTGGAGATGCCGCACATCTGGCCCACCGGCGTGCCGTCGTCCAGGTGCAGCCGGAAGCTCGTCGGGTCGGTGAAGCGGGCGCCCACGAGCAGCGTGGCGCCCAGATCACACAGGTTCTGGTGGCCGGTCGCACACCACCGGCAGCGGCCGCAGGAGGGCAGGAACGAGAAGATCACCTTGTCGCCGACCTCGAAGCCCGGGGTGTTCGGCCCGATCGCGTCGACAATGCCACCGCCTTCGTGCCCACCGGCGAACGGGTAGGTGGCTACCGGGGTATCACCGGTGGCGATGTGGTCGTCGGAGTGACACAGGCCCGAGGCCACCATCTTGACCCGCAGTTCGCCCTGCCACGGGTCATCCAGCTCCAGGCCCACCACCTCGTACTTGCCGGGGGCCTGCCGAATGATTGCGCCACGCGTCTTCACGAAATCTCCTCCTCGAGATCGTCTGGCAGCCCGGCGGCCGAGCCACCGATGGGCCGGAGCACCGGGGACGACTGTCGGGGGAGTCCACCCCATCCGGTGACGTGACCACTGGTCATACGACTGTCGGTCATATTAGGTTTCGACACCGCAAAGGCACAACACCCGGCCGGGCGGGTCCTCAAGAACGGCTCAAACCCTCCCGGGGATCGAGTTGTACCGCGCCAATGCGGGACGGGAGGAGGCCGGTGCCGACCGAGACATGGGCCCGATTGCCGGCGGCCCGGCGCGCGGCCGTGCTGGAGGCGGCCGAAGCCGAGTTCGGGGCCCTCGGCTTCTCCCGGGGCAGCCTCAACGCCATCGCCCGCAACGCCGGGGTGAGCAAGGGCAGCCTGTTCCAGTACTTCACCGACAAGGCCGACCTGTGCACGTACCTGAGTGAGCTGGTCAGCCAGCGCATCCGGGCGGTGATGGACGCGCACATCGCCGAGCTGCCGTGGACCGACGACTTCTTCGGCGCGCTGCGCGCCGCCTGCTATTACTGGATGACCTACTTCGCCACTCATCCGGCCGAGCGCGCGCTGACCACGGCGGTGAACCTGGAGCCCGACCGGGAGACCAGGGCTCCCATCCGGGCAGCGGTGAACGCGCACTACATCGCGGTGTTCCGGCCGCTGTTGCTGGCCGCGCGACGCGCCGGGCAGCTGCACCCGGACGCCGACCTGGAGGCATTCCTGGCCCTGCTCATGCTGGTGCTGCCCCACCTGGCGATCGCCCCCAGCCAGCCGGGCCTGGACGCCGTGCTGGGGCTGCACTCCGGTGACCCGGCCGACGCGGAGAAGGTCGTCGACCGGTTGGTGGCCGCGCTGCGCACCGGTTTCGCCCCACGCTGACCGCCCGCGAGCGGGCACGGCGCCCGCCGCTGGGCCGAAGGGCGCCGGCCGCACCGCGTGCCACCCAGCGCGGCGCCTACGCCAGGATGTCCCGGTCCGCCGGCGGGGCGGGTTGGCGAGGGGGCAGGATGACGGAGCCGGTGTACGGCAGTTCGGCCGGGCAGGAACCATTGCTGGTGACGATCGGTGACATCGGGGTGAGCCAGCACTGGGTGTTCACCCCGAGCGGCACCCGCCCGGTGCGCGAGGTCCAGTTGATGTTCACCGACATGTCGAGGACCACCCAGGGCATTCCTACCTGGGCAGTCGTCTGCACGATCCTCTTCGTCTGGTTCTGTCTCCTCGGATTGCTGTTTCTGCTGGTCAAGGAGGAGCGCACGGAAGGAATGGTGCAGGTGGTGGTGCTCGGGCCCGGCCTGGTGCACACCGTCACGCTGCCGGTCTTCTCGATCTATCAGGTGGCCGACTACAACCAGCGGGTCAACTACGCCCGGGCCATCTGCGCGGCCGGCCAGTGACCCCGCCCTCGGGGGCCACGACACCGCGCGCCAGGTTCGTGCCACCGCGGCACCTCCGGCCGCTGACGCCGGCGCGCGCCGGTGACGGGCTCGGGTACCGCACCGGGCTTGCGCGCGCCGCGCTGCTCAGTTACCTGGTCGTCGCCGGTATGGGGGCCGGTGTGGCGCTGGCGCCGGTCTGCCCGAGCCGGCGGCTCCTCGGCCGCCCGTGCCCGCTGTGTGGCACGTCCCGTGCAGTGGCGCTCGCCCTCCGGGGGCGGTGGCGGAGCTCGTGGTCCACACATCCACTCGGGCCGGTGTTGGTGCTCGGCGGAATTGGTGCGTTGTTTGACTGGTCAAGGGCCGCGCGAACGGAGCGCCGAGTATTTCCGAACGGCACGATCACGGCGTCAGACGGGCCACTCGAGCCTCGCGGGTAACAGTGGTTCGAAGCGGTCGTTAGCTTTCGGACGATCAGTGAGCCTGGCCTTGGATAACCCTTGCCGGAGACCTGGATCACATTTACTGTCTGGGGATCACCGCACGTCAGACGCGGTCTCGACGCCACCCGGCTTGCCCCTGCCAGTAGCCGAGCGGGCGGCGGATCGCGATGTCCGCGCTGCACTGCGACCAGGCAAAGGAGCCTGCCCATGCCCGGAGGACTGGCCGTCAGCCATCGCAAGTTGCTCGGCGTAGGACTGATCGGCAGCTCCATCGAATGGTATGACTTCTTCCTCTACAGCACGGCCGCGGCGCTGGCCTTCCCGAAGATCTTCTTTCCGAACGTCACCCCGGTCACCGGCACGCTGCTGGCGTTCAGCACGTTCTGGGCCGGTTTCCTGGCCCGCCCGATCGGCGGTGTGATCGCCGGGCACTTCGGCGACCGGTACGGGCGCAAACCGGTGGTGGCCTTCTGCCTGTGGATGATGACCGGGTCGACGTTCTTGATCGGCTGCCTGCCCGGTGCGGCCTCGATCGGTGCACTGGCGCCGGTGCTGCTGGTGGCGCTGCGGTTCATCCAGGGGTTGGCCTGCGGCGGGCAGTGGGGCGGCATCGTGCTGCTGCTGACCGAGTCGACCGGCCCGAAACGGCGGGGCTTCGCCGGCACGTTCGGGCAGATGAGCGTGCCGTTCGGATCGCTGCTCGGCACCACGATCTTCCTGGCCGCCACCGCAACGCTGACCAACGAGCAGTTCCTCTCCTGGGGCTGGCGGATCCCGTTCTTCTGCAGCGCGGTGATGGCTCCGGTGGTGCTCTACATCCAGCGCAGGGTGGAGGACACCCCGGTGTTCCGCGAGCTGAGCGAGCAGGCGGACGCGAAGGTAACCCAGCAGCGGATCACCTCGGCGCCGCTGACCGAGGCGATCCGGCGGGGCTGGCCGCGCATCCTGATGGGTGCCGGGCTGCTCGCCGGCACCAACGCGCTGTTCTACATCAGCACCGCCGGCCTGCTCAGCTACGGCACCCGGGAGCTCGGCATGAGCCGGGACGGGCTGCTGGTCTGCTCGATGCTGTCCAGCCTGGCGACCTTCTCATTCATCGCGCTGGGCGGGCACCTGTCCGACCGGTTCGGCCGGCGGCCGGTAATCCTCGTCGGCGGTCTGGGCATGCTGGCCTGGGCGTTCCCGTACTTCTGGCTGATCGACAGTGCGTCGCTGGTGCTGGTGTTCCTCTCGGTCACCATCGCCGGGGTGTTCCAGTCGATCGGCTACGGGCCGCTGGCCGCCTATCTGGGCGAGCTGTTCGCCCCGAACGTCCGCTACAGCGGCGTCTCGATGGCCTACCAGCTGGCCGCGATCACGGTCAGCGGCGGCACCCCGGCGCTCACCACGTTCCTGATCGCCAGCACCGGATCGACCGCGCTGGTGTCGGCGTACGTCGCGCTGGCGGCCGCGATCACCATCCTGTGCGCCTGGAAGCTGCCGGAGACCAACTCCGCCAGCGTGCGCGCCGACCCGACAGGAGTACCCGGCGCCGCGTTGACCTCGGCCAGCTCCTGACCCGTGAGTGATCTCCGGCTGGTGGCCGGTTCGGGAAGAACAGTGGGGTGCCGCTCACGCTACGGTCGGGGAGTGGCGCAGTCACCGGGCCTGGGATTTCCCTACCATCGGATTGTGGAGGATCTGCGCGCGTCGATCCTGGATGGGAGGCTGAGCCCCGGTACCCGCTTGGGGTCGGAGTGGCGCCTCGCTGAGACGTACCAGACCAGCCGCCCGACCGTGCGCAGAGCGGTGGCGGTGTTGAAAGCCGAAGGCTTGGTGGTCACCAAGCAGGGCCAGGGCACGTTCGTACGTTCTACCCCGTCGGTGCGGCTGCGGTTGACCGGGGCGAACTATCGCCGGCATCGGGAAGCTGGCCTCGCCGGGTTCAATGCCCAGGTCATCGAGCAGGGGCAGAATCCGAAGCAGCTGCTTCTCGAGGTCGGCATCGTTGAGCCGTCCGCTGAGATCACGGCACGGCTTGGCGTTGACGAAGGCGCCGAGGTCGTGGTTCGTCGGCGGCTGTTCCTGGTGAACGATGAACCAGTGGCCCGGTGCGACAGCTTCTATCCGTACGCGCTGGTGGCCGGCACCGCGATCACCCAACCCGCCCGTATTCGGGGCGGTGTGCTCGCGTTGATCGAGGATCCGGCCGGTCCGATCCGGCGGTCAGTGGCGCGCTCGGTTGACGAGTTGACCAGCAGGCTGCCCACTCAACCCGAAGCCGGGCAGCTTCGCCTCTCGGCCGGAATTCCGGTCATCAGGGTGCTTCGCACGATTTTCGATACCACCGAGACCGTGTTGGAGGTTCAGGAGTCGATCGCGGCGGCCGACAAGCACGAATTCCGCTACGAGGTGCACCTGAGATGAGCTCACTCGAGCGTGGTCGACCGCTGCGACTGGGTGCCTGCCTGTCGCTGACTGGACGCTACGCGATGTTTGGTACCCAGGCAGCGCGGGGCCTGCGGACGTGGGCCGCGCTGGACGGCAACGTCGAACTAGTCATTGAGGATGACCGGGGCGAGCCGACGGAGTTGATGTCCCGTTTGCCCGAGGTGGCCACCCGCTGCGATTTGTTGCTCGGGCCGTATTCGACCCACCTCATGCGCGCCGCCAACAGGGTCATTTCCGATCTCGATCATCTACTGTGGAACCACGGCGGGTCCGGGGACGATGTGGAAGCCGCCGTACCTGGCTACGTCGTGTCGGTTCTGACCCCGACCAGCCGCTATGCAGAGCCGTTCCTGCGGATGCTGGCCGATCGCCCCACCCGTGCGCCGGTGTGGCTGGTCAGCGGTCGCGGCGGTTTTGCCCGCCAGGTCCTCGACGGCGCCGAGATAATCGCAACCGCACTGGGCCTGCGTACCGAGCGGGTCGGGTCGCCCGATGTACGCCCGCCCAACCCGACTGACACCGAGTGGAGCCTGTTCTGCGCGGCGTCGTTCGCCGACGACGTCGACACGGTCCGTCGCGCGCTCGCGCTACCCAATCCACCTCGCATCATCGGCGCGGTTGCCGCCGGTGTCCACGAGTTCGGCCGCGCGGTCCGCACACCGAACGGGATCTATGGGATCGCCCAGTGGTCTCCCGGGCGAGTCGAGACCACCGAGCTCGGGCCCGATGAAGCCGACTTCCTCGGTGCCTATGGCGCCCACCCCGGTTCCGACCGGCCGAGCCCGGACTACCCCGCGGTTCAGGCTGTGGCCGCCGCCGTGATCGCCACTCACTGCGCCCGCGCCACCGGCTCGGTCAAGCGCGAAGTGCTCTGGGACGCGGCGGTTCGGCTACGCACCAGCACGCTGTACGGCGCCTTCGGCATCGATCCGGTCAGCGGCGCGCAACGGGCCCACCGCACCGTTCTCACCCGATGGAACGAAGCCGGTCTTCACCTAGCCTGACCATCGACTTGTATTTCCAAGTTTGGTACCGTTGGTTTCCGCCGCACGGAGGAGATTGTTTGCGCCACCGTGCTGTCGAGCCGTGACCGTGCCCCCTTGCTCAGGTTCGTTTCTTCCCCCGAAAGGATGCTTGTGATGACTTTCGCTCCGTTGCCGCTGACCACGATCGCCGATGACCCGCTGGTCACCGCAGCCGAACGGATTCCGCTGGCATGGCCCCGGTCCGGGCGGCCCACCGCAAGCGAGAGCGTCCCGTCACCGGCGGGGGTGCGCCCGTTCGGTCTGCGCTTCGCCGTCGAGGTGCCAGCGAAGACTGTGTCGGTGCCGGGGTCGATGCCGGCGTGGCGCTACTGCCCTGACCGTCAGATTGCCGTAGGTGACAACGGCCAGCCGTGGAGGTCGCTGGTCGACATGACGATGAGCTCAACGGGGCCCAGTCCGGACGGCAGCGGCAACACGGGCAACGAGGAGTGGAGGCCCGACTTCATGTCCGACGAGACCGGCTGATCCGCTCCGGCCAATGAGCGTGTTGATTCTGACTGAAGAGTTCGACCCGACAGCGGACGCGATCGTTGAAACACTGCGGAGCAGGAACTCCGAACAGGTACACCGCGTGGACCTGGGCTGGTTCCCCGCCCGGATGGACTTCGACGCACACCTTGGTAGCGACGGGTGGACCGGAGCGCTGCGCACCGAAAGCCGAAACATCCCCTTCGAGGGGCTGCGGTCGGTGCTTTACCGAAGCCCTACCGCGTTCCAGTTCGCCCCAGGTCTTTCCGGAGCCGAACTGCGGCACGCCCGGATGGAAGCCAAGATCGGCCTGGGTGGTTGTCTGTCGGCGCTGCCGGGCCTGCTATGGGTCAATCACCCGGCCCGCCAGGCCGACATGCACAAGCCAACCCAGCTCGCCGCGGCTAGGGCGGCGGGCTTGTCGGTACCCCCCACGCTGATCACCAACAGGGCCGACGCGGTACGCCGGTTCGCCCGTCAGACAGCTGGGCCGATCGTGGTCAAACCCCTGGGCTACGCTTCGGTCCTGGAGGCCGGCGGACGCCGAGCGATGTACACCCACCTCCTGACCGACGCGGAGCTGGTCGACCCTCAGGGCGTGGAAGCCACCGCGCACCTTTTCCAGCGCTACATCGACGCGAAGGCATACGAACTGAGGCTGACCGTCGTCGGCCGCGGCGATGACGCGCGCCTGTTCCCGGTCGCGATCCACGCGGGATCGACAGCCTCGAGGATCGACTTTCGGGCCGACTACGACTCGTTGGCCTACAGCGTCGCCGAGGTCCCCAGCGAGGTCGCCAGCGGGGTGCGGGCGTTCATGCAGACCTTCGGGACCACGCTGGGGCATTTCGACTTCTGCGTCGACGATGCGGGCCACCATTGGTTCCTGGAGTGCAACGGGTCCGGCGGCCAGTATCAGTTCACGGAGAAGGCCACCGGCCTGCCGATCACCGAGGCCATCGCTGACCTGTTGGAGAAGGGCCCGAGATGACAGTCACCGTCAACGCCGTGGACTGGCGGCGGCACGCTGTCGGGTTGGCCGCGAGGCTTACCGAGGGCGGCATGATCACGGACGCGGCGTGGCGGAGCGCGTTCGAGGGCGTTCCTCGCCATGTGTTCGCCCCGCGGTTTTGGGCCCTGGACTCCTACAACGCACCCGCCCGCCTGGTCGACGGTGCCAACCCGACGCAGCGCGACGAGTGGTTGGACACCGTGTACAGCGACCAGTTCCTGGCCACCCAGTGGGCGTTGCACAACGGCTACCGGATGATTAGTAGTTCGGCCTCGCTACCCACGCTCGTCGCACGCATGCTGCACCTGCTCGACCTGCACGACGGGCAACGCGTACTGGAGATCGGGACCGGCACCGGCTACAACGCTGGCCTGCTGTGCCACCGTGTCGGTGACGCCCACGTCGCGAGCATCGACATCGACCCGGTCCTCGTGGCCGAGGCCACCGACCGGCTTCTGTGGCTGGGCTACCAGCCGCGGCTCGTGGCCGGCGACGGCACCGAAGGCATCGCCGCGAGCGCACCTTACGACCGCATTCTGTCCACCTGCTCCTCGCCGGGCGTGCCCGCGTGCTGGATCAACCAACTCGCCGACGGTGGCAAGGTCGTGGCACCGTTCACAGTGGGTGGCGCGCTCGCGGTCCTCACCAAGACCGGTCCCACCCAGGTGAGCGGACACCTCGCGAGCGAGCAGGCGTGGTTCATGCCAATGCGCCCCCTCGCCGCCAACCCGATCACCGACGGTCTGCTGGTTGAGCAACCCGTCCTGGCCTCAGCCGCCGAGCAGCACCACGGCAGCAGCGACATGGACCCCGACGCGTTCGCCGACCCCAATTTCCGGCTCTGGCTGTGCCTGCACCTGCCCGGTAAGGCGCGCGTCATCGACCAGGTCGAGCTTGTCGACGACCAGCCCGTGCGCACCGGCGTCGTTGTCTACACCGGCGAGCACCGCGCCGAAGCCCGGTTCCGCAACGACGTCGACAGCGTGGGTTCCGTCAGCGTCATTCAAGATTCTCGTCGCCTTTTCGACTGCGTCGAGGCGGCCTGGCAGACATGGCAACGCCACGGACGTCCCGACCGCACACGTGTCGGCATCACCGCCCGCACCGACGGCGCACAGCGCGCGTGGCTGGACTCGCCCGAATCCGATATCAGCTGGCCCTTGCCTACCTAGTTCGCATCTCACACCTTGATGAGCACGTCCGCGTGGTGCTGCTCATCGGACTCGCCTCACCCACGAGCGTCGCCACCGCCGTGGGCGCCGGACACCGACTCGGCATTCCGATCATGCTCGACACGCCCACCGCAACCCTGGACGCGACCTGGGTCCGCGACGTCGAACGCCTCGGCGTCGACGCCCTCGTCGTCACCACCAACGTCGATCACGGCCACCGCGGAGCGCACCCACTCGACCGGGCACGCCAGCTGCGCGCCTGGACCCAGCTCCCCGTCGCGGTCTCCGGTGGATTCGGACCCACCGACCGCCACATCCTCACCAGCGGCGACTGGGACATCGCCATCGTCGGACGCAGCATCACCGAAGCACTCGACCCCGCCGCCGCGACTCACCACACCCTGCGGCTCACAGACCGTGCGAACAGGACCACAGCGTGATCATCGCCCCACTGCGCGTCGAACTCATCCCCCAGATCGAACAACTCATGGCGACCGGGGAGCCCTACATCACCGTCCGCTCCTCGTCCGACTACTGGATGTACGCCCAACTGTTCTCCAGCACCTGCCCCGTCGCCCTCATCGACAACACCCCCACCGGCGCCATCGTCGCCTTCCGAAGCCAAGACAACCCCGACGACATCTATGTCCAAGACGTCGTCGTACACCCACACCACCGCGGTAAAGGAATCACCCGCCAACTCCTCGAGCGAGTCAGGATCTACGGGCTCGAGCACGGATGCCGGCGTATCTATCTGACCTCTGAGCCCGAGAACGCCACCGCCCACCAGACATGGCTCACACTCGGATTCACCAACATCCCCGGCGACACGACGCACGGCGGCGTCGCCGTGATCGCCAACTTCAAAGGGCCTGGAAAAGATCGCGCCGTCTACGAACTCAAACTCTGACCCGAGCGTTGACAAACCTGACGCGCGGTCAGTGGCCGTCAACGCCCTGATCCGACGTCGCGCAGCTCGCGGCGGAGGATCTTGCCCGTGCTGGTCTTGGGCAGCTCGTCGATGAACTCGATCGAGCGCGGGTACTTGTAGGCCGCCATGTTGGCCTTGCAGTACTCGATCAGCTCCGGCTCGGTCACCGCCTGCCCGGGGCGCAGTGAGACGAACGCCTTCACCGTCTCGCCCCGGTACTCGTCCGGCACGCCGACCACCGCCGCCTCGCGCACCGCGGGGTGGCCGTAGAGCACGTCCTCCACCTCCCTCGGCCACACCTTGTAGCCGGCCGCGTTGATCATGTCCTTCTTGCGGTCCACCAGGTAGAACCAGCCGTCGGGGTCCATGAAGCCCACGTCACCGGTGCGCAGCTCGCCACCGGGCAGCGAGGCGGCCGTGGCCTCGGGCTTGTTCCAGTACCCGGGCACCACCTGTGGCCCGGAGGTGGCGATCTCCCCGACCTCGCCGACCGGCAGCTCCTCGCCGTCCTCGCCGAGGATCCGGACCACGGTGTTGAACACCGGGACCCCCACCGAGAGCGCCCCGGAGTTCGGGTCGACGGGGGCCCTGGCGCCGAGCGGTACGCCGTGCGACGGCGAGTTCGTCTCGGTCAGCCCGTAGATGTTGTGGATGTACAGCCCGGTCTGCTGCTCGAACCGGTCGGTCACCGCCGGCGCGATGGGCGCCCCACCGGAGTAGAGCATCCGGAACGAGGCGAAGTCCTCCTTGCCCACGCCGTCCACCCCGGCCAGCGCGATGAACACGGTGATCGCGCCGACGGTGAAGGTGGGTCGGTGCTCCCGGATCGCATCCAGCACCGCCTCGGGGTGGAACCGGTGCGCCAGCACCAGTGGACAGGGCAGCAGCAGCGCCAGCGCCAGGTGCCCGACCAGCCCGGTGATGTGGAAGAGCGGGGCCACCCCGAGCACGCTGTCCGCCGAGGTCAGACCCATCCAGTCCCGGTAGGTCTGAGCGTTGAACGTCATGTTCGCGTGCGTGTTCAGCGCGCCCTTGGGCACGCCGGTGGTGCCCGAGGTGTAGGTCAGGATCGCCACGTCGTCCGGCCGGGGGGCCGGCGCGTGCGGCTTGCGCCCCGAGTAGCGCTCGACCAGCTCCAGCAGGTCCAGGGTGCCGACCGGGCGGGCCTTGGCCACGTCCCCGAGCACCCTCGGGTCGTTGCGGGTCTGCCAGTCCAGCGGCGAGCAGGTGATCACCGTACGCACCGAAACGCCCTCGCCGCCGGCGATCACGCCCCGGGCGACGGTGTCGTAGAGATCCTCCAGGCACAGCAGCGTGGTGGCGCCCGAGTCGGCCAGCAGGTACGTCAGCTCGCGGGCCTTGTTCATCGGGTTGACCGCGACCCCCGCCCCGCCCGCCTTCCACGCGCCGAGCAGCCCGACCACGAAGGCCGGGTTGTTCTGCACGTAGACCGCCATCCGGTCGCCCGGGCCGAAGCCCTGCTCGATCAGCGCGACGGCCAGCGCGTCGGACGCGGCGTCCAGGTCGGCCACGGTGAGCACGCCGTCGAAGTAGCGGATCGCCACCGAGTCCGGGGCACGGGCCACCGAGCCGGCGAACATCTCCAGCAGCGTGCCGTAGTCGGCGGCGATGTCGGGCGGCCGGCCGTCGGAGTAACGCGCCAGCCAGGGACGACCGGTGTACGCGGTCACTTGATGGCCAGCGGGTTCACCGGTGACCCGGTGGCCCGGTGCACCTTCAGCGGGGCCGCCGCGTAGAGGAAGGTGTACTGGCCGTCCTCGGCGCAGCTCGCGGCGAGCCGCTCCAGGTCGCAGATCTCGGTGAGGGTGACGCCCAGGTTGCGCATCAGGGCGCAGTGCAGCGGCAGCGCGATGCCGGTGCTCGGCTCGTAGGTCACCTCGTTGGCGATGGTGTCGGTGACCAGGTTCGGGATCTCCCGCTCGTGGAACCACCGCACCAGCTCCGGGCTGTAGGTCAGGCCCGGCTCGTTGAAGCCCTCGTAGAACCGCTCGCCCTGCTCGAAGAACAATTTCAGGAAGTTGGTGCGGATGAGCAGCACGTCGTGCGGCTCGATGGTGTGGCCCTGCGCCTTGGCACACGCCTCCAGGTCGTTGTGGTCGAACGTCTCGCCCTTGTCCAGGTTGTCCTTGCCCCGGTACCTGGCCATGTCCAGCAGCACGCCACGGCCGACCACACCGCGCTGGGCGATCGGTTCCACGCTGGCCTTGTCCAGCCCGCCGATGGTGGTGCGCGCGTCGTAGCCGTTCCAGATCTTGCCGCTGTACCAGACGTGCCCGAGGGCGTCGTACTGCGTGGAGCTGCGCAGCAAGGCCAGGATCTTGTCGTCGGCGTAATGCATCCCACCGGGGAACTGGGGCGCGTCGGTCGCGTCGGTCGCGTCCCAGGCGGACTCGTCGATGATCATCGTGCGTTCGGCGGGCGCCCGCCCCGGCCAGACCGGGTCGCCCTTCGGGTCGCCGATCAGCCGCTGCAGGGTGAACACCGTCCCCGACCTGACGTGCCGCACCCCGCGCAGCACCTCGTCAGGGGTCAGATAGTTGAGCGAGCCCACCTCGTCGTCGTCGCCCCACCGGCCCCAGTTCGACGGGGCGTCCCGGAGCAGGTCTTCCATGCTGTGCTGCTGCGCCATTGAGCAGTGCCTTCCTGATGTGCGGTCCAGCGTGAGCGGGACTACCGACCGCTCGCTCGGCCAGCGTGATGACCCAGATCACCCTTTCACCGGCCAGTGACCCCCGCAACGGGGAGGGCGCCCGAATGCTCGACGCCCGGATGGCTCAAGTGTTCGGCTAGCCTGAACAGATGGCCACCTCGGTGGGTCACGGTCCGGCGCCCGACAGCCCGGCGCGTCACGGCTCGGCGCCCGACCCGCCGGCGCGTCATGGCCCGGCGCCCGACGCCCCGGCGGGTGGCGCGGTGGGGCAGGCGGTGCGGCAGGCGCGGCTCGGCGCCGGGGTGTCCCTGCGCGAGCTGGCCCGCCGGATCGGGGTGAGCGCGGCGACGCTGAGCGCCATCGAGACGGGCAAGACCGACCTCGCGGTGCGCCGGCTGCACGACATCGCCGCGGCGCTGCGCACCACGCCGGACCGGCTGGTGGCCCCCGCTCGGCCGGCGGTCCCGCCGACACCCGAGCCCTCCGCGCCCCGGCCGGGCTCGAGGTTGGGCGCGGTCGTCGTCGCGGCCGCCGGCACCGGTGACCGGGGCGACGGGGGCGACTGGCGGGCATTCGACGCGCTGCCCATCGATCCGGTGCTGGCCGCCGCGATCGACGAGTTCGTGCTCACCGGCTACCACGGCGCAACCATGCGATCCATCGCGGCGCGGGCCGGGATGAGCGTCCCCGGGGTCTACCACCACTACCCAAGCAAGCAGGAGCTGCTGGTGACCACGCTCGACCTGAGCATGGCCGACCTCACCTGGCGGATACTGGCCGCCCGCGCCGAGGGCGGGGACGGTGTCGACCAGGTGCGGCTGATGGTGGAGGCGCTGGCGCTCTACCACACGCACCGCTGGCGGCTGGCGTTCATCGGGGCCAGCGAGATGCGCGACCTGGAGCCGGTCAACCGGCGGCGCATCGCCGAGCTGCGCAACGACGTGCAGCACCTGCTGGACGGCGCCATCGACCAGGCCATCGCGGAGGGCACGCTGCACACGCCGAGCCCCCGGCACGCCGCCAGGGCGATCGCCACCATGTGCACCTCGCTGCCGCAGTGGTTCCACGCGGGCGGGCCGACCAGCCCGGAGCGGATCGCCGCCGAGTACTCCCAGTTCGCCCTCGGGCTGCTGGCCCACGCCCCGGCATGACCGTCCAGCCGGCCGCCGCTCCCGCACCCGACGCCCGGAAGCGGCACGGTGTGCACTACACCCCGCCCGAGCTGGCGCGGTTCCTCGCCGACCGGGTCGTCCAGGCGCTCCGACCGGGCCTTGACCTGGTCGGCGAACCGATCCGGGTGCTGGACCCGGCCTGCGGGGACGGCGCGCTGCTGGCCGCCGCCGGGGCCCGGCTGCGGGCCGCCGGCCACCGCGGCATCGAGCTGGTCGGCCTGGACCGCGACCCGGCCGCGGTGGCCGCCGCCCGCCGCCGACTGGCCGCGACCGACCCCGAGCCCGGTTCGGGGGCAGCGCGCGAGGCCGGGAGCTTCGTCGCGCTGCGGGTGCGGGACGCGCTGTACGGCGAGCTGGCCGGCGGATTCCACGCGGTGATCACCAACCCGCCCTACGTACGCACCCAACTGCTCGGCCCGGCCACCGTCGCCGAGCTGGCCCGCCGCTTCGGGCTGCATGGCCGAGTGGACCTCATGCACGTGTTCGTGGCGTTGGCGGCCGAGCAGCTCACCCCCGGCGGCGTACTCGGGCTGCTCTGCTCGAACCGATTCCTCTGCACCCAGGCCGGGGGCAACGTACGCCGGCTGCTCGCCGAGCGGTTCCGGGTGCGCGAGGTGTACGACCTGGGCGACAGCAAGCCGTTCCCGGCGGCGGTCCTCCCGGCCGTGGTGATCGGTACCGCCGTCCCCCGCCCGACCGCCACCCCGCAGCCCACCCATCCGCCGCCCCGATTCGTCAGCGTCTACCAGCGCCCCGAGCCACCCGAGCCCTCCGAGCCCTCCAGCCACGCCGGCCAACCCGACCCCTCCGACCGCCGCTTCTACACGGACCTGTGCGCGGGGGCGGACACCGTCACCCACCGGGCCGGCCGGTCCTTCGCGGTGACCGTCGGCACGCTGGGGGTCGAGCCCAGCCCGGCGCACCGCTGGCGGCTGGACTCCGCGCCGGGCACCCGGTGGGCGGAGCGGGTACGGCGGGCCACCTGGCGGACGTTCGGCGAGGTGACCCGGATCAGGGTGGGCATCAAGACCACCGCCGACCGGGTATTCGTCCGTGACGACTGGGACCGGCTACCACCCGACCTGCGCCCCGAGGACGAGCTGCTGCTGCCGTTGCTCACCCACCGCACCGTGCGGGCCTGGCGCGGTCCGGATACGCCGGCCACCCGGGTGCTCTACCCGTACGACCGCCGGCAGGCGTCCCGCCGGCCGGTGCTGCTGGCCGAGTACCCGCGCGCCCAGGCCTACCTGGAGCGGCACCGGGACCGACTGGCCGCCCGCGACTACCTCGCCAAGGCCGGGCGGGAGTGGTTCGAGATCTGGGTGCCACAGCGACCGGCCGGCTGGGCGGCACCGAAGATCGTGTTCCCGGACATCAGCGTGGACCCCCGGTTCTCGGTGGACCGGTCCGGCGCGGTGGTCAACGGCGACTGCTACTGGATCAGCTCCGCCGAACTGCCCGGTGATGACCTGGGCTACCTGCTGGTGGGTGTGGCGAACTCCACGCTCGCGGTGCGGTTCTACGACCTGATGTGCGCGAACCGGCTGTACTCGGGGCGGCGCCGCTGGATGACCCAGTACGTGAACCTGCTGCCGCTGCCGGACCCGGGCAGTCGCCGCTCGGCGGAGGTGGTCAGGTACGCGAAGAAACTGTGCGGGACCTCGGAGAACCCGGATCCGCAACTTGTCCGCCAGCTCGACGAACTCGTTCAGAATGCCTTTCTTGAAGATCAATAATAACAACACCGAACCGTTTCACGATTAGCTCGCGAAACCGTCGTGCGATACCTATACCTGGGCGGAGGGTACATTCCCGATCGAGTCGTGTCGAGCTTCCGGCGACCACGGCGTGTCGCGCTCCGTGTCCGGCGCGCCCGGGTTGGGCCCCAGCGGGTCGCGGTCCGGTGGGCACCCTCGAAGCTGCCGAATCTGGCCGCTGGTCGACCGTCCCGGATACCATCGATCCATGCCGCGCTACGAGTTCCGCTGCCGAGTCTGCGCCAGCCACGGCGGTACCGCCGTGTTCGAGGTGAGCCGACCAATGAGCGCCGCCAGTGAGCCCGCTACCTGCCCATCTGGCCATCAGGACACCGTCAAGCTGCTGTCCGCGGTGGCCGTCACCGGCGCCGCGGCCGGCCCGGCGCCCCGGGGCGGCGGCGGGTGCTGTGGCGGCGCCTGTGGGTGCGGCTGATCTCCTCGCCGGGGCCGACAGCCCCAGCGGCCCGGACACCCACCGAACGCGGAGCGACGCGCCCGACACGCCGGGTAACCACACAATGTAACTTTTGACCCGTCTTGATTAACACTTTCGGGTAATCACGGTGTAGTTCAACTCAGGCCGCAAGCTACTCTCTGTCCCAATGTCTCCCCTTCCTCGCGGCGGCCTAGCACGCCTCCTAAAAGCCGGCCCCGCGGTGGCGGCGGCCGTTGCCGCGACAACGGCGGCGACAATTCAGCCGGTCATTGCCCGTGACTTTCCGGACCCCGCTGTACTAGCCGTGGGCAGCAATTACTACGCCTATTCGACCGCGAGCAACTACGGCAACCAGGTGCTGCACGTACCGGTGCAGCGCTCATCCGCGCTGAACGGGAAGTGGACCGAGCTCGGGGACGCGATGCCGCAGCTGCCGCCGTGGGTGGCCAAGAACGGCGCGGCCGCGACGGTGTGGGCGCCGGAGGTGGCCGCGCGCAGCGACGGGAGCTTCATCCTGTACTTCACCGCGCGCTCCGGCTCGAACAACGTGCAGTGCGTCGGTGTCGCGCTGGCCAGTTCACCCAGGGGGCCGTTCCGATCGGTGGGTACCGGGCCGCTGGTCTGCCGCCCTGAGGACGTGGACACCATCGACCCGAGTGCGTTCACCGACAACGACGGCAAGCAGTACCTGCTCTACACCAGCGGCCGGGGCAAGGCCACCATCTGGATCCAGCAGGTGAGCGTCGACGGGATCACCCCGATCGGCGATCGGCACGCGCTGATCACGGCGGACCGGCCGGAGGAGGGCAACATCGTGGAGGCCCCCGCGATGGTCAAGCACGGCAACAGGTACGTGCTGTTCTACTCCGGGAACGCGTTCAACAGCGGTAGGTACTTCGTCAACTACGCCAGCTCCACGTCGTTGACCAGCTCGTTCAAGAAGCACGACGGGCAGTTCCTGAACCGCGACACACTCGGCGGCTCGTACACCAACCCGGGCGGCGAGGAGGTCGTGCCCGGCCGCAAGCACGACTACCTGCTCTTCCACGCCTACACAGGCTCGACGCAGCGCTCCATGTTCGCGGTCGGGCTGTCCTGGGACTCCAGCGGCAACCCCAGCCTCGAGCTGGACAACCTGGCCAGGAAGACCACCCTGTTCAAGCCCTGATCACGGCGGCGCTGATCACGGCGGCGCTGATCACGGCCGCACCGATCACGGCGCGCCGCCGGCCTCCGGTCCCTGGTAGCCCTGCTCCGAGGAGGAGTCCATCCCGACCTCGTACTTCACCGACCGGACCTGGTTGTCCCGGACCACACCGCTGGTGGACTGGTTCTGGAACGCCCACGCGTGGTTGATCCGCCCGACCACCTGGTTGCCGGTGATCACCATGTTCCGCACGTCGTCGGCGAGCACCGCCTGCGCCGCCTGGTTGTCGCAGTAGTTGTTGCTGAAGGTGATGTTCCGGCTCTCACCCTCGCCGCTGCCGTCCCCGGCGCTGCTGTTCGGCCCCTCGGCGATCAGGCAGTTGTTGTCGATCTTCTCGCACCGGTTGCTGTCGATCAGGACGTCCTGACTGGCCAGGCTGTCCTCGTCGGTGGCGAAGGTCTGCATGCAGTCCGCGTGCGCTCCGCTGTCGTTGCTGGTGTCGGTGATCGTGTTGTGCAGGATCTTGATGTTGCTGCCCCAGAACCGGATGCCGTCGCCGTCGCCGTCCTGTGGGCTGTTGATCGTGGTGTTGCGCAGCGCCAGGTTGTTGCCCTTCAGCGACACCCCGGGCGCCTCCGGCTCCGCCGCGGTGAACCCGTCCACCACCACGTTGTCCGCCGTCACGTCGATGCCCTTGGTGACGGTGCCCGCGCCGAGCACGGTGACCGGGGCCTGCGCGCTGCCGCCGTGGGTGATCGCAAGGCGGGTGTTGCTCAGGTCGCCGGTGACACAGACGGTGTCCCCGCCGGAGGCCGAGCTCAGTGCCTGCCGCAGGGCACCCTCGTCGCCCACCTTCTGCGTGCAGTTGACCTGCGCCGCCGGCGCCGCGGCACCGGCCGGGCCGCTGGGCCCCGGGGGTGGTTGCGCCGGACCAGTGGTGGCGCCCTTGCCGCAGCCGGCCAGCACCAGCGCGGCGGCCAGGCCGACCGCCAGTGCGGCGGCTCGCCGCCATTGCCGAGAACGCCACTGCCCCGCGGGTATTTGCTCGATCACTGGGTCGATGCTAACCAGCAAACGGGTGACAGGCCGGCGGATGACCCGGTATCGAACAAATCCTTACACAACTCTCAGTCGGCCCCGGCCGAGTGGCCGGCGCGCCGATCCCGGGGCCTGAGAATATTCCATCCCGACGGACCGGCGCGGACATGACAGGGTGGGCGAGTGGACCTCGACGCGGCGGCCGACGCGCTCTACGCGCTGCCTCGCGACGAGTTCACCCCGGCCCGCGACGTGCACGTCAGGGAGGCCCGCTCCGCTGGGGACAAGTCGCTGGCCACCGCGATCGGGCGGCTGCGCCGGCCCACCGTGGCCGCCTGGCTGGTCAACCACCTGGCCCGGGAGCGGCCCGACGAGGTGGCCGCGCTGGCCGGGCTGGGCGAGTCGCTGCGCGCCGCGCACGAGCAGTTGGACGGCACTGCCCTGCGCCGGCTGTCCGAACAGCGCCGGGAGCTGGTCTCCGCGCTCACCCGGAGCACCCGCGAACTGGGCAAGGCCGCCGGGGAGCCGGTCAGCGACGCGATCAGCCGGGAGCTGGATGCCATGTTCACCGCCGCGCTGACCGACCCGGACGCGGCGCGCGCCCTGGCCAGCGGCCGGCTCAGCTCGCCGAAGGAGCTGGCCGACGCCGGCACGCTGGACTGGCCGGCCATCGCCCCGGGGGCCCGCCCGCGCCCGGCCCCCGCCACCCGACCCGACACCGACACCGACACCCAGCCCGACACCACCGTCCGACCGGGTACCACCGTCCGACCCGACACCACCGCCCGACCCGACACCACCGCCCGACCCGACACCGCCGCCCGACCCGACACCGCCGCTCGGCCGGGCACCGCCACCCCGGCCGATGCCGTCGAACCGGCCGGCCCGAAGCCCGCACTGGTGCGCGCCCGGGCGGAGCTGGACCGGCTGACCGGCGCGCTCACCGAGGCCGAGGAACGGTCCGCCGCGGCGCGCCGCGACCACGAGTCGGCCGCCGCGCGGGAGCAGGCCGCGCACCGGGCGGTGGCCGAGCGGAGGGCCGAGCTGATCGCCGCCGAGCAGGCCGAGCAACAAACCCGGCAGCGCGCCCGGGCCGCCCGCCGGGCGCGCGACGACACCGACCGCATGCTGCGCGAGGCCACCCGCCGGCACGCCGTGGCGCGCGACCGGTTGACCGCCCTGGAATCCTGACCACCCGCACCGACCCCCGCAGGAGAGCACCGTGCCCCGTTCCATCTGGACCGGCTCGATCACGTTCGGGCTGGTCACCGTGCCGGTCGGGCTGTACAGCGCAACCGAGGACCACGGCGTGCACTTCCACCAGTACCAGCGCGACACCACCGACCGGATCCGCAACAAGCGGGTGAACGAGCGCACCGGCGAGGAGGTGCCGTTCGCCGACATCGTGCGCGGGCTCGAGGAGGACGACGGGCAGACGGTGATCGTGGATCCCGCCGAGCTGGACGAGATCGCCCCCGGCCGGTCCCGGTCGATCGACGTGAGTGCGTTCGTGGACCTGGACGAGATCGACCCGATCTACTTCCAGAAGACGTACTGGCTGGCACCGGCGAAGGCGGAGAACGGCAAGGTGTACGGGCTGCTGGCGGCCGCGATGGAGGCCACCAACCGGGTCGCGGTGGCCACCTTCGTGATGCGCAACAAGCAGTACCTGTGCGCGGTGCGCGCGGAGGGCGGGGTGCTCTCCCTGGAGACGCTGTACTACGCCGACGAGATCCGTCAGCCGCGCGAGGAGCTGGATCACCTGCCGGAGGTGACCGAGCCGGACGGGCGGGAGTTCGACATGGCCCGCACGCTGATCGAGTCGATGAGCGCGGCGTGGCAGCCGGAGGACTACCGGGACACCTACACCGACCGGGTCCGCCAGCTCGTCGAGGACAAGCGCGCCGGCAACGCGGTGGTCGCCGAGTCCGCCCCGCCGGCCGCGACCGACGTCTCCGACCTGCTCGAGGCCCTCCGCCTCAGCGTAGAAGCCCGCCGCGCCTCCTAATCCCGGCGAGTCGGGGAACGTCCGCGAACACGGCCGGGTAGTTCCCCATCATGTTCCCTTCGTGAGCCGCACCAACAAACGCTCGGAGTCGTCCAGGTAGCGCCGCAGCGCGGCGCCGGCGGCGGCCCGGAAACCGGCACGGACCAGGTCGCAGATCTCCCGGTCCCTGGCCGTCCAGGGTTCCTGCAGTGTGCCTTCGTCGGCGACCGCGGCGAACGCCAGCCGCTGCTGCGCGGTCACCCCGTGGAAGAAGGTGTCGAGCATCGGGCTTCCCAGGGTGGCCACCAGCACACCGTGGAACCGCAGGCTGTACGTGCCGACACCGCGCCAGTCCTCGGCGGCGACAGCGGCCTCGGTGACCCGCACAGCGGCCTCCACCGCGTCCAGCGAGGCCACCGTCGCGGCACCGCTCTCCTCCACCGCGCGCAGCTCCAGGGTGCGCCGCACCAGGTAGATGTCCCGGATCCGCGCCTCGGACATCGTGGCCACCACGGCGCCCTTGTACAGCTGCTGCTCGACGAGCCCCGCCACGCCGAGCAGCCGCAGCGCCTCACGGAGCGTGTTGCGGGAGACCGCGAGCTCCGCGGCCAGCGCCGCCTCTCGCAGCGACGTACCGGGCGGCAGCGCGCCGGACAGGATCTCGTCGCGCAGGCTGGCCGCCACGCGCTCGGCCGTCGGGACGGTGAGTTCGTCGACATCACTGGGCGGCACATCGCCATGTTAGAGACGTTTCGTTGAACAAAACAAGCCGACCCTCGGAGTCAATTAGACATATCAGCTGGTCCAGAGCTTACAGTCGGAGTCCTTGACACTTTTTGTTGAACGAAATTACTATCACCCGATCAGGTTGCGGCCCGGCGGAGCTGGTCCCGACATGTGCACCGAGCCGAGGAGGGACACGGATGGCAGGAGAGAAGGGGGCCAGCCGCCCTGGTCCCGCCGAGGTCGGTACCGGGCGCTCGGCCGGGCCGCCGGCGGGCGATGACACCCCGACGCGGCTGGGTATCGACAACGCGCCGCTGAGCCGGTTCCACCGCCGGCTCACCGTGTACTCGGCCGGCGGGCCGCTGCTGGACGGCTACGTGCTCGGCATCATCGGCCTGGCGCTGACCCAGATCACTCCGCAGTGGCAGTTGGGCCCGAGCTGGCAGGGCGTGCTGGGCGCCTCGGCGCTGATCGGGCTGTTCCTCGGCGGCCTGCTGGGCGGGTACATCACCGACCTGATCGGCCGGCAGGTGATGTACACCCTGGACCTGAGCCTGGTGGTGGTCTTCTCCGTCGCCCAGTTCTTCGTGACCGGCCCGTGGTGGCTGCTGATCCTGCGGCTGCTGGTAGGCATCGCGGTCGGCGCGGACTACCCGATCGCCACCTCACTCCTCGCCGAATTCGCCCCGTCACGCCACCGGGGCAGCATGCTGGGCTGGCTCACGGTCATGTGGGCGGTGGGCAACGCAGTGGCTTACCTGGTCGGCGACGCACTGCTGGCACTGGGCCCGGACGCCTGGCGCTGGATGCTGCTCTCCCCCGCTGTGCCCGCCGCCGTGCTGATGCTCGGGCGCCTCGGCACCCCGGAGTCGCCTCGGTGGCTGGTGTCCAAGGGACGGGTCGAGGAGGCCAAGGCCGCCCTGGCCAAGGCACTCGGCCCCGGCGCGCAGCTCGACGACCTCGGCGAACCCACCGCGCAGACCAGCCTCCGCGCCCTCGGCCAGGGTGTCTACCTGCGCCGGACGGTCTTCGTCGCGATGTTCTGGACATGCTCGATCTGGCCGATCTATGCCATCTACGCGTTCGGCCCGGCGATGCTCACCGCGTTCGGGTTGACCGGCCAGGGCGCGGACACCCTCGGCTCAGCCGCGATCGGGCTGTTGTTCATCGTCGGCTGCGTCGCGGCGACACTCGTGGCCAACCGGTGGCGCCGGCGCGCGCTGCTGATCGGCCCGTTCGCGGTGGCCACGGTCGCGCTGCTGCTGCTCGGGGTGTTCCCGGCCGCGCCGGTGCCGGTGATCGTGGCGCTGTTCATCGTGTACGCCGTGGCCATCGGCGGCCCCACCATCCTGCAGTGGGTCTACCCGAACGAGCTGTTCCCGACCGCCGTGCGGGCCACCGCCGTCGGACTCGGCACCACGGTCAGCCGCATCGGCGCCGCGCTGGGCACCTTCGTCACCCCGCTCCTGCTGGCCGGCGCCGGGATAGGCCCGACGATGCTGCTGGCCGGCGCGGTGAGCGCGGTCGGCGTGCTGGTCAGCGTCCTGATGGCCCCAGAGACCCGCAACCAAGCCCTCGCCGAGGTCAGCCGGACGCGCCGCTGACCCCGACAACGTCGCGCGCCACTGACGAATGGCCTCGGCCAGCGCTGGGTTGCGCCGCTGCGGCGCGTCGAGGATGGCCGGCCCCGGCCGGACCCGAGCCGATCCGGGCACTGAGGCACAAGGCTCGGCTACAGCAGGGTGATGGGGATGATGGCCAGCAGACCGGGCACGATGACCGCCAGGGACACTGCCAGGGTCAGCAGCCGGCGGAACAGGGCCTCCTGTTGTTCGATCGCGCTGTTGCTGATGATGAGTGTCCCGGCGACGTGGATGGGGTTCATCACCATCAGTGCTGCCGGCACGGTCACCGCGCAGGTGACCCAGAAGGTCAGTGGGCTCTGTGCGAACGCGGTGTACACGATCGGCGTCATCAGCCCGAGCACCCCGAGCGTGGAGCTTTCGATGTTGCACAGCATGGCCGTCAGGTAGGCGAG
>Ga0137415_10000714_pt1 | contig 32398 bp, 35 predicted proteins | sample CZODoug3_1_1_16f_FD_183082 | JGI IMG/M metagenome (GOLD analysis project Ga0137415, IMG submission 183082) | Vadose zone soil fungal communities from Angelo Coast Range Reserve, California, USA - CZODoug3_1_1_16fungal (Hybrid Assembly) | ecosystem: Environmental > Terrestrial > Soil > Vadose...
GGCGGCGACGGCGTCTCGCCGATCATCATCACCTCGAACGATCTCGCCGGCGCCTGGGCGATCCGCCCCGACGGCCAGCCGATGCTGCCGCTGACGCCGGGCGAGCCGCGCCAGCGCGAATTCGCCTTCCGCGCCGGCGTCAACATCGTGATGTACACGCTGACCGGCAACTACAAGGCCGACCAGGTCCACGCGCCCGCTCTGATCGAGCGGTTGGGACAATAGCATGCAGTACGGCATCGCGTTCACGCCCCTGGTTCCCGCTTTCGTGCTGTGGATTGCGCTCGCCGCCATCGTGGTGATCGCCGGCCTGCTGCTGCTTTCTCGCGCGCGCGGAGCCGCGGTGCGCGTTGCCGCGCTGGCGCTGATCCTGCTGGCGCTCGCCAACCCCTCCTTCACCCGGGAAGACCGCGAGCCGCTGTCATCGGTCGCCGTCGTCGTGATCGACAAGAGCCCGAGCCAGAATTTTGGCACCCGCAATCAGGAGACCGCGAAGGCGCAGGAGGCCCTCGTCGACAGTCTCAAGAAGGTCAAGGGACTGGAGGTCCGCGTCGTCGAGGCCGGACAGGCCGACGGCGAAACCGACGGCACCAGATTGTTCAGCGCGCTGACGTCGGCGCTGTCGGACGTTCCGGTCGAGCGCGTCGCCGGTGCGTTCCTGATCACCGACGGCCGCGTGCACGACATTCCCGCCAATGCCGCCGCGCTTGGCTTCCAGGCGCCGCTGCATGCGCTGATCACCGGGCGCAGGGACGAGCGCGACCGGCGCATCGCGATCTCGGCCGCGCCGCGTTTCGGCATTGTCGGGCAGACCCAGACCATCACCTACCGCCTCGACGACCAGGGCGTCACCGGCGAGCGCGCCAAGATCGTGGTGCGCCGCGACGGCGAAGTGATCAACGAACGCACCTTGCAGAGCGGCCAGACCGCCAACATCGAAATCGACATCAAGCATGCCGGTCCCAACATCGTCGAGATCGAGGCCTCCCCGCTCGATAACGAGCTGACGCTGGTCAATAACCGCGCCGTGGTCGCGATCGACGGGGTGCGTGACAAGCTGCGGGTGCTGCTGGTCTCCGGTGAGCCGCATTCCGGCGAGCGCACCTGGCGCAACCTCCTGAAGTCGGACGCCAGCGTCGATCTCGTGCATTTCACCATTCTGCGGCCGCCGGAGAAGCAGGACGGCACGCCGATCAACGAATTGTCGCTGATCGCGTTTCCGACCCGCGAATTGTTCCAGCAGAAGATCAACGAATTCCAGTTGATCATCTTCGATCGCTACGCCCGCCAGGGCGTGCTGCCGATCGCCTATTTCGACAACATCGCGCGCTATGTTCGCGCCGGCGGCGCCGTCTTGGTATCGGCCGGGCCCGATTACGCCTCGACCACCAGCATCTGGCGCACGCCGCTGGATTCGGTGCTGCCGGCCGAACCCGTCGGCGTCACCGAAAAGCCCTTCTACGCGCATCTGAGCGATGCCGGAAAACGACATCCGGTGACGCGCGGGCTGGAAGGATCGGCGAGCGAGCCGCCGCACTGGAGCCGATTCTTCCGTACCGTCGACACCCGCAACACCGTCACGCCGCCGGTGATGACCGGCGCCGACGGCAAGCCGCTATTGCTGCTGTCGCGGTTTGGCGAGGGCCGCGTTGCGCTGTTGCTCTCCGACCATATCTGGCTATGGGCGCGCGGCTATGAAGGCGGCGGCCCGCATCTCGATCTGTTGCGGAGGATGTCGCATTGGCTGATGAAGCAGCCTGATCTCGACGAAGAAGCGCTGCGGCTGCAGGTCCAGGGCCACGATCTGGTGGTGGTGCGCCAGACGATGGCCGACAGCGTCACCCCCGTGACGGTGACGTCGCCGAGCGGCGCCGCGCGCGAATTGACCTTGGGTGCGGGTGAGCCCGGCGAATGGCGCGCGACGATGCCCGCCAACGAACTCGGCCTGTGGCAGGCGACCGACGGCACCCTGAAGGCGCTGATCAATGTCGGACCGACCAATCCGAAGGAATTTTCCGAAGTCACTTCCACGGTCGATATGTTGAAGCCGCTCGCGCAGGCGACCGGCGGCGATGCACGGCGGGTGGTCGATGGCACGAGCCTCGACATGCCGCGCATCGTGCCGGTGCGGGCATCGAGCGTCTTCCGCGGCGACGGCTGGATGGGCGTGAAGTTGCGCGATGCCAGCGTCGTCAAGGGCGTCGGCGTGCTGCCGATGTTCGCCGGCCTGATCGGCTTGCTGCTGTTGCTCGGCGCCTTCGCCGCGACCTGGGTGCGCGAAGGGCGCTGAGCGCGGCGTTGCTTCAATCACACAGCCCTCGGCGATCTCGCGCACCTCGCCTGCGCTACGGTTGACATCGCCAGCACCTTCCGATGTTATAATATTACATTGGGACGGCGGCGATGCCTGAGCCGTCCCTGAGGGTGGGCGTAATCCGGCATGAAGTGGTTCCGAAAACACATCAAAACTGGTTCGCGGCTGGCGCTGTGCGCGCTCGCGATCCAGTTTGCGCTGTCGTTCGCACATTTTCACGGGACCGCCGCACAGGCGGCGCCTTCGATCCAGACCGGGCTGTCGCAGGCCGATCTGGCCACTATCGGCACCGTTGCCGCGCCAGAGGCGGCCAACCAGACCGCGCAGAAGCAGCCGCCTTCCCGCCCCGACGGCGATCAGCATCCGGCGGACGCTTGCGCGATCTGTGCCGTCATCGCACTCGCCGGCAATCTGCTGTTCGCGACACCGCCGGTGCTGCAGCTGCCGCAGGCGATCGAATTTCTGTACCTGACGACCGACGCCGAATTCATCCATCTGAAGTCGGCCCATACAGCGTTTAACTCCCGCGCGCCGCCCGCCTCCTGACATCGATTGATTGATGCGCTCTTGAGGCCGCTCGCATCAGGCGAAGCGATCCGCAAGGGAAAATCGAAATCGGTCCGTCACAATTCGACGGCAAGGCGCTTCCAAATTCGTTGAACCAGCGAATTCCGGTCGCAGCCGCTCAGGATCGGGACAATGACGCTATCGTTGAGAACCACTCTCCTGCTCTCCAGTTCAGCGTCACTGCTGCTCGGCCTCGGCAACCCTGCAATGTCGCAGACCGCGGCGCCCGCGGCTGGCGGCGCCACCAAGCTGCCTGAGATCACGGTGAACGCGCCGCGCGTTTCGCAGCAGCCGCGCCATCCCCGCAAGCGCGTGTTGACAGGGCAGCGCCGCGAGGCGCCGGCCGCGCCGCCGCAGACCGAGACGCAGATCGTTGCGGGCAAGAATGACAAATTGGATGAGGCCCGCCAGAACATCGTAGCTCCGATCGGCGCCAATTCTTATCAGATCAATCACCAGGCCATCGAAGCGATGCCGCAGGGCAATAATGCACAGCTCGACAAGGTGCTGTTGCAGATGCCCGGGGTCACGCAAGACTCGGCCGCCAGCGGTGAACTCCATGTCCGTAACGAGCACGCCAATCTGGCGTACCGCATCAACGGCATCATGCTTCCCGACGGCGTCGGCGCCTTTGGCCAGATCCTCGACACCGGCATCGTCGGCAGTCTTGCGCTATTGACCGGCGCGCTGCCCGCGCAATATGGCCTTCGCACCTCCGGCGTGCTGGACATCCAGACCAAGACGGACGCGTTCAACAACTCGGGCAGCGTCAGCGTCTATGGCGGCAGCCACGGCACGATCACCACGTCTCTCGAATATGGCGGCACGATCGGACAAACCCAGTATTTCGTGTCCGGCCGCTATTTTGGCAGCAATCTGGGAATCGAGAACCCGACACCTGCAAATGAAGCCATTCACGATCGCACGTCGCAGGAAAAAGGTTTTCTCTATCTTTCAACCGCGATCGATCCGACCAGCCGTCTGACCTTCATGAGCGGCGTATCGAACAGCACCTTTCAGATTCCCAACAATCCCGGGCAGACGCCGAGCAACACGGCTTTCGGAGTATCCAATTTCGATTCGGCCTTCCTCAACGAACATCAGAACGAGTTCAACCAATTCAACGTCGTCTCCTACCAGAAATCGATCGACGACATCGATTTGCAGGTTTCCTATTTCAACCGCTACAGCCAGTTGCACTTCTACCCCGACCCGACCGGAGATCTGGTTTTCAATGGCGTCGCTTCGAATGTCTACCGTCAGAGCTTCATCAACGGCATCCAGGAAGATACCGCCTGGCGCGTCGGCTTTGCCCATACCTTGCGATTTGGATTTTCCGTCAGCGCGGAGCGCTCTCTGGTCACCAATATTTCCACCGTGTTGCCGCTGGCCGATCCCGCTGATTCTTCCGCCGGTACGATCGATGCGCCATTCTCCATCTTTGATTCCAGCGCCAAGACCGGCTGGCTGATCGGCAGCTATCTGCAGGACGAATGGCGGATCAACAACCAATTGACCCTGAACGCGGGGTTGCGGTTCGACCAGATGTATCAATATGTCGATGCCAACCAGCTCAGCCCGCGCGTCAGCCTGACCTGGAAGCCGAACGACGGCACCACGTTCCACGCCGGCTATGCCCGAACCTTCACGCCGCCGCAGCAGGTGATCGCTGCCCCAACCAACCTCGCGCTGGTCTCGCCTCCCGCCGTCCCGGCCAACACGCAAACGCCCGAGGTGTCGACGAGCGGCCCGGTGCTGCCGGAGCGGGCGCACGTGTTCGATGTCGGCGTCGTTCAGAAGATCTTTCCCGTTCCCGGTCTCGAAATCGGCGTCGACGGCTACTACAAGATCGCCCGCGATCTGCTCGACGACGGCCAGTTCGGCGCCGCCTATGTGCTGAACGGCTTCAACTACGAGCGCGGCGTGAATATGGGAGTTGAACTCAAGGCGAACTACGTCAACGGCAATTTCCGCGCCTATGGCAACCTCGCCTGGGCCAAACAGATCGCCACCAACATCGTCTCGAACCAGTATCTGTTCGGTCAGGACGAAATAGATTATATCGCCAGCCACTATATCTACACCGACCATGCCCAGGTCCTGACCGCGTCGGCCGGAGCATCCTATCTCTGGAACGGCACACGGTTCAGCGCATCGATGATCTACGGCAGCGGGCTTCGCTCCGGTTTCGCGAATACCGATCACTTGCCGTCCTATACCCAGGTCAATGTCGGGCTGTCGCACGACTTCAACATCGTCGCGCCGAACAAGCCGACCACGCTGCGGTTCGACGTCGTGAACCTGTTCGACACGGTCTACCAGATCAGGGATGGCTCGGGCATCGGCGTGTTTGCGCCGCAGTACGGCCCGCGCCGCGGCTTCTATGTGGGCATTTCGCAAAAGCTGTGAAGCCTGCCGTGGCTCGCGCCGCTCCACCGAACGCCGCATCGAAGTACCCCAAAGTGGGGCGGCGATGGTCAGGCAGGGATGGAGCGGCATGACCTGCTCAAACCCGGATCGCGGCAGGGAGGCGATCATGCAAACCAAATGGATGCTGGAGATATATGGTGGCAGGCGCAGAACCTCGCTGGTCTCAATGCACGAATTCGACGATTTTCCTTCGCTGAGAACGAAGATCGTCGAAAATCGCGCGTGCAGGCTGCTGATCGACCCACCCGACCATGCCACGTCAAACGAGTTTCAATGTCTGCTCGATTTGCGCGGCCAGGGTTTCAAGGTTGAACGCAAGTGACAGATCCGGCAAGGGCGCTTTTCCCAGCCGACGCAATCTACCGCGCCTTGCTCCAGTCGGGCTGGATTGCACCGGAGACGTCGTTGAAGGCCCCCTCGACCAGCTCCGCCACCAGCAGCCGGCTGTAATCGACAGGTCCCGGCATGGTCGCCCTGCCCTTCGGAACGGCCTTGAAGCCGACGCGGCTGTAATAGGGTTCGTCGCCGACCAGGATCACCAGGCGATGCCCTCCGGCTTTCGCATCGGCCAGCGCGCGGTCGAGCAATGCGCGGCCGACGCCGCGGCCGCGGAACGGCGGCTCGACCGTCAGCGGCCCGAGCATCAAGGCCGGCGTGTCGCCGATGCAAACCGGCAATTGACGCACCGAGCCGACCAGCAGGGTGCCGATCCGCGCCGTGAACGACAGTTCGAGCAAATGATCGACATGGTCGCGCAGCCGGTAGGCCGAGAGCACGAAGCGGCCGGGCCCGAAGGTGCGCTCGTGCAGGCGCTCGATCGCCTGCGCGTCTTTCGGGGTTTCAGGCAGGATGGTCAGTGAGAGGTCGTTCATGGTGAGACGCGAGATAGCATCTGACGTGGGCGCGGTCCATCGCCCTGACCCTGCCAAATCCGAACCATTTCAATTCTTGGTAAGGGACGGTTGCGAAAGATAGGCCAGGAGCTTCATTTCGCGCCGGCCGCGCGTGACCGTGTCCAGCACCAGCCCCGATGATACCGATAATATCGCCACGATCATCAGGCCCATCGACAGCACAGCAGTCGGCAGCCGCGGTACGAGGCCCTGCTCGAGGAAGGTGACGATAACCGGGATCGCGAGCCCGATCGAAACCAGCGCGAGGAAGATTCCGATCGCGGTGAAGAACCGCAATGGCCTTTCCGAGCGATAGAGTTTCAGGATGGTACCGAGGATCCGAAAACCGTCGCGCCAGGTGTTGAGCTTGCTGACCGAGCCTTCGGGTCTCGCATAATACGGCGTCTCGATCTCCGTCACCGGCAGCGCCAGTTCCAGCGCATGCACGCTCAGCTCGGTCTCGATCTCGAAACCGTCCGACAGCACCGGAAAGGATTTGACGAAGCGGCGTGAGAACACCCGGTAGCCGGACAGGATGTCCTTGAAGCTCTGGCCAAACACCGAGGAGAGAAAGCCGGTCAGCATCCAGTTGCCGGTACGGTGACCGGGCCGGTAGGCCGCGACCGATTGGTCGACCCGAAAGCCCACCACCATGTCAAGATGATCGTTCACCAGCCTATCGATCATGCCCGGAGCGCTCGGCGCGTCATAGGTCGCATCGCCATCGACCAGCACGTAAATGTCGGCGTCGATATCCGCGAACATGCGGCGGACGACGTTGCCCTTGCCCTGGCGGCGTTCGCTGCGCACCTCGGCGCCGGCCGCGCGCGCGACCTCGACGGTGCGGTCCTTTGAATTGTTGTCGTAGACGTAGATCGCCGCGGCCGGCAGGGCTTTGCGAAAATCGGTGACCACAGTGGCGACGGCGGCTTCCTCGTTGAAGCACGGCACCAAAACCGCAACCCGCAACGCTGGTGTCGTCATTGCGGGCCATCCGTCGAATCACGCCTGTCCATGGACTGATTATACCGCAATCAGGCTTTTGCCGGTTGCGGCAAGGCGGACTTATCCGCGGCCGCCTCGCGGTCTCCGTCGAGCGTCGCGAACAGCAGGGTCCAGAGCGAAAGCATGGCGATGGGCATGGTGTAATAGGCCGTGAAGATCGGGTGCGTCATGAAGAATATCAGATTCACGGCGAGATTGGCGGCGACGACAAGCGCAGCCTGCCGCGTTCCGCTGCGGTCGCGGGATCGCCAGAGCACCATTGTCCACATGATCGCAATCGCCAGCAGCAAGAACTGCGGATCGCCAAGATATTGCCGCAGGATGCCGGAATTCAGCTCCGGCGCCACCACGTCGCCGCTGCCATAGGTGGTCGAAAACGGGCTTCCCGCGTTGATCGCATTCGCGATCAGGGTCGGCGCGATGCCGGCCAGGAAGGCCAGTCCGAACCAAAATCCTTGTACGAAAGCGTCCCAGTTCCGCGCGATCAGGAACGACACGAACAGGAACAGGAAATAACCCGCCGCGAGAAACAGGTTCGGCAGGCGGAAATCGACGGAGATGCCGATCAACAGGCCGATCGCCGCGGTCAGAAGGATGCGATGCCGGTCTCCGCCCGCAAACAGTTTCGCAGTGAGAAAGCCAGCCAGCGCGCAGACCATCATGGTCGGCGCCACCGAATAGCTCGCCTTGGTCGGATTGATCATCAGGTAGATCGCGACGAGGCCGAACACACCGGCAAGCGCGACCGAATAGCGTGTGGCAGCGTAAGCCAGCGCGATCAGCGCGAGGCCGAAGATCACGACCGACGCCAGCACGTAGAGCGGGATCACCTGGAAGCCGGCGGGAAACAGCGCCAGCATGAAGCCGGTGCCCGGCGGATATTGCATCACCCATTTGTTCGAGGCCGGCATCAAGGTGTGGCAGGGCGCCTTCGTCAGGTCGTTCCAGGCCGGAAAATTGATCTGCTTCAATTTCTGCTGGAGATAGTGATCGTCGTCTCTGGCGACATTGGTATCGAAGCCGCTGGCGCCGAACCGCTTGAACAGATGCGCCTGCCGGAGATAGCAGATATCGTCATAGACCCCGCGGCTTTCGCTCCATTTGGACATCGACCAGACATTGCTGATCAACAGTGCCAGCAACAGAACGCCGCAGACTGTCTTCAGCCGTTTCATCCTGGTCCCATTGCAGGTTTGGGTGATGCAATCGAAGACTTCTAGCACAGGCCAACGCTAGCGCCACGTGGCGATCGGCGGCCTGCCGTCGAGCACTTCCGCGATCCGAAGGCGCGTGCCCGGGGTAGTATCCGCCGGCAGCGCCGCGACGTCGAAGAACCCGCAGGCTACGATCTCGCGGTTGGGCTCTGGCAGGCGGTCCTGCCGGAAATGCCTGACGATGTAGACTGCGACGTGGTCACGGCGGGAAACGTGACTGTTGAGGAATACGCCATGCAGCACCGGCTCGTCCGAAAGTTCGATCCGCCCCTCCTCGATCAGTTCCCGCCGCAGTGCCTCGAGGAAGGTTTCACCAACCTCGACCCCTCCGCCCGGCAGATACCAGCCGGTGATATAGCTGTGCTTGACCAGAAATACCTTATTGTCGCCGTCGAGCACGACGGCGCGGACCCCCAGCGTCATGCTGCGGGAGAGCCGCCAATAGAGATGAAACACCCGCCGCAACTGCGGCTCGTACCTCGTTCGCAAGTCCTGCAGGACCGTCACAGACACCTCGGATGAACAGACATGTAATGAACAGGCATGTAATAAGCAGACATGTAATGAGCAGACATGGCGTTTGATCCTTGCGCGGATGCGGCCCGCTTGCCAATACATTCCGGAGCTCTCGACAGATTTCTTGGCAAGATCGTTGGCAGGATTTTTCGGGGATATGACGCAATGACCGGGCAGCCGCCGCATCGCACAGACAATCCAACCGAGCCCGAATGATGGCGGGATTCATGCTGGCACACCTCTCCGACCCGCATCTGCCGCCGCTGCCCAGGGCGCACTTGCGCGATCTCGCGGGAAAGCGCGCGCTCGGCTACCTCAACTGGACGCGCAACCGCCACAAATATCACCGGCGCGACGTGCTGGACGCGCTGGTTGCGGATATGCAGGCACAGCGGCCGGATCACATCGCGGTCACCGGCGATCTCGTCAATCTCGCGTTGGAAGCGGAATTCGCCCCCGCGCTGGCTTGGCTAACAAGCGTCGGCACGCCGGATCATGTAACCGTCATTCCCGGCAATCACGACGCCTATGTGCGCGCGACAAGGCATCGCTTTGTCGGCACATTCGGCGACTATCTGCGCGGCGATGTTGACGGCGAGGCTGCGTCCTTTCCGTTCCTGCGCCGGCGCGGTCCGCTGGCGCTGATCGGCCTGTCCTCGGCGCTGCCGACGCCGCCGCTGCTGGCGACGGGGCGGCTCGGCCGCGCCCAGCTCGACGCGCTCACGCGCATCCTTGCACAATTATCCGCCGAGCACGCCTTCCGCGTGCTGCTGGTCCATCATCCGCTGCGTTCGGACTCGCGAATCAAGCGCCTGACGGATTCGCGGCAGCTGTGCGCGTTGCTCGAACAACACGGCGTGGAGTTGATCCTGCACGGCCACGACCACATTCATTCGACCATGTGGTTCGACGGCCCGAACGGACGAATCCCTGCGATCGGCGTGCCCTCGGCATCCGCGCTCGCGCACCGCCACTATCCGGCCGCGGCGTATAATCTGTTTTCGATCGAGCAAGACGGGAACGCGTGGCGATTGGAGCAGGGCGTCCGCGGCTTTGGCGATCACGGAGGCCTTCGGGAGTTGGAGCGGGTCAGATTGTCGTAGGCCTAATCCCCGCCGCCACCACCACAGCCTCCGCCGCCGCAGCTACCGCCGCCACAGCTTCCGCCGCCGCCATCTCCGCCGCCACCGTGCCCCCCACCGCCATCGCCGCCATGGCCTCCGTGTCCCCCGCCGTGGCCGCCGCCATGCCCGCTGCCGTCACTGCCGGCATCGCCGAAGCCTGCGGAGCTGCCGTCGAACGAGGTGCTGGCGAAATCGCCGCCGCAATGCGCGGTGCCGCTGCCGTTCTTCCGCAGCTCTTCGCAGTCGGGGTGATAGACGAACCCGTCGGCAATGTTGAGCTTGCTGTCGAGCGCAAACAACAGCGGCAGCCGGGTCGGGTTGACCGGATCGATATTCTCGTATTTGCAGCAATACCACCACACCCGGCGCAGGCCTTCATTGCCCTTGCGGTGCTCGCTCAGCACGACCGCCGGGGTGTGATGCAGGAAGCCGCCGAAGGCGCGCCAGCAAAACGAATTGTATTCACGGGTATAGAGAATGAACTCGTGCCACAAATCGTCGGCGGCCTGCGACGGCATCGAGACGTAGCGTTTGCCGCTCATCAGATAGGCGAGAAAGAATTGCCGCAAGCCCCGCGAGACCAGCGCGCTGTCCTTGCGCGCGAAGCCGGGATGCTGCTTCTCGAACCGTTCCAGAAGGCCCGGCGGCCAGCGAAAGGTGCGGATGAATTCCGCGCGCCGCAATGTCTGCCATTGGGCGAGCAGGAAAATGCCCCCGACCACGGCAATTGCCAGGATAATGACATTCAGCACCGACACGATGCCCTCGAATGCGTGGGCCGATGCTTCGAGCTTGTATTAGAGATTCCGCAAGCTCGCAAACAGCGCCAGGCCGAACAGCGCCAGCGCGCCGACGAAGAAGCCGAGCACGAACATGCCGAACCCGCCGCGGCGGCGCGGCTTCTCGGCGACGACAGGCTCAGGCATCGGCGTTGCGACCATCGCATGTTCGCGCTCGATCATGCGGCGCGCGACATAATCGGTGACGGCATCGACGATCACAGGAACGTCGTGCGACTCCGCCAGCACGATGCGGCCGAAGCGGGTGTCCTGCACGAAGCGGTAGATGCGCTTGTCGCGTCCCATCAGGATGTGCGCGACGACGTCGATCCACAGCCGCGGCGTCTCGCCCTGGCTGATGCCGCGATCGAACAAGTCGACCTTTTCCGGCACCTGCGCGAACAAGGGATCGAGCGCGTCGTTGAGGATCTCAAGACGCGCCACCTCGGCATCGCGCAGCTCGACCACAACCCCGGTGCGGTCGGCAGCCTCGATCCGCGCCTGGCGCAGCGCATCGCGCAGCCGCGTCGGTCGCGGATCGCGGGCCTCGGTGCCGGTGTTCTGCGCGTCTGACATCGTAGTCGTCCTGGATGGATCCGGACGTTAACCTATCAGTAACCGCGTTTTCCGCAAAGGCCCCTTTGTTCCCAATAGCTTACACCTTTGGTTGTCCGGGACTCAGGTGGTTGCCCAAGACTCAGGCGGCCCCATCCGGGAAAATCCGGATGGGGCCGCCTGTTTCCTTGGGACGTTTCTTGGTTAGTCGGCAGCAGCCCGATCAGGCCGAGACGCGCGAGGGCTCTTCGACGATCGAAAAGCGCACGCCGGCCTTGTGGCGGTTCTCTTCCGATACGACGCGCCAGGCGTCTTCGGCTTCCTTGCGGGTCTTGAACGGACCCTGCACCTGGGCCGAGCCTTCCACGAGCTTGTGGAAGTTCATCGAACCGAACTCGCCGCCAATCACCCAGAAATTGCTGCCTGTGGTCATGTTAGTCTCCTGTTATCCGGCGGCCTTACTCGGCCGCCTGAACCTTGATGTCCGAACCGTGCGCCTTGAACTGCGCGGCTTCGGTCGAGTCGTGAAGCGCTGTGGTCGACGAGGTGCCGCCGGTGATGGTGGTCGAGACCAGATCGAAATAGCCGGTGCCGACTTCGCGCTGGTGGCGCGTTGCCGAATAGCCGTTCTTCTCCGAGGCGAACTCGGCCTGCTGCAGGCGGGAATACGCCGCCATGCCTTCGGCCTTGTAGCCGCGCGCCAGTTCGAACATGCCGTGATTGAGCGAGTGGAAGCCCGCCAGGGTCACGAACTGGAACTTATACCCCATCGCGCCGATTTCGCGCTGGAATTTTGCGATCGTCGCCTTGTCGATGTTGGCTTCCCAGTTGAACGAGGGCGAGCAGTTATAGGCCAGCATCTTGTTCGGATAGACCTTGTGCATGGCCTCGGCGAATTCGCGCGCGTCATCGAGGTTCGGCGTCGAGGTCTCCCACCAGATCAAATCAGCGTATTTCGCGAACGCGATGCCGCGCTTGATGCAGTGCGCCAGACCGGTGCCGGGCTTCAGACGATAGAAGCCTTCCGGCGTACGTTCGCCGGTGATGAACTCGCGGTCGCGTTCGTCGACGTCGGCGGTGATCAGTTTGGCGCTTTCCGCGTCCGTTCGCGCGAGCACGAAGGTCGAGGTGCCGCAGACGTCGGCCGCCAGCCGCGCCGCGATCAAATTGCGCTCATGCGCCGCGGTCGGAATCAGCACCTTGCCGCCCATATGGCCGCACTTCTTTTCGGACGCGAGCTGGTCTTCGAAGTGAACGCCGGCCGCGCCCGCCTCGATGTAGGCCTTCATGATCTCGAACGAGTTCAAGGGGCCGCCAAAACCGGCTTCCGCGTCGGCCACGATCGGCACGAACCAGTCGATCTTGGCGCCGCCTTCGGAGTGCTCGATCTGGTCGGCACGCTGAAAAGTGCGGTTGATGCGGCGGCACAATTCCGGGCCGGCGTTGGCCGGATAGAGGCTCTGGTCCGGATACATCGCACCCGCCGTGTTGGCGTCGGCAGCGACTTGCCAGCCCGACAGATAGATCGCGGGCAGACCGGAGCGCGCCTGCTGCATCGCCTGGTTGCCGGTGACGGCGCCGAGCGAGTTGACATAGGGCTCGCTCTTCAGCGAGTTCCAAAGCCGATTGGCGCCCTTCTCGGCCAGCGTGTACTCGATCTGCACGGAGCCGCGCAGCTTCTCCACTTCTGCCGGGCTATAGGGGCGGCTGATGCCATCGAAACGGCCCTTGGGCGCGTTGGGGACCAGCTGTTCAAAAGTCTTCGCCATTGTCTTTCTCCAATCGACATTCTTGACAGTGCATTGCGAAATGCGTGGCGAGAGCTAAACGCCAGATTCCTAATTTCGTATAGATGCCTTGTATTCGAATGGTGATGTCATGTAACATACATACTTGTAATAGATGTCATTTTGTCAATTTAGTCACAAATTGGGTCAGGAAGGTTGCCATGCCCGCCGATTCCGGAAAGAAGCTGTTTGTCGGCCCGAGATTTCGCCGCATCCGCCAGCAGTTGGGCCTGTCGCAGACCCAGATCGCCGAAGGGCTCGGCATTTCCCCGAGCTATATCAACCTGATCGAGCGCAACCAGCGCCCGGTGACGGCGCAGATCCTGCTGCGCCTCGCCGAGACCTATGACCTCGATCTGCGCGACCTCGCCACCGCCGACGAGGATCGCTTCTTCGCCGAACTGAACGAGATCTTTTCCGATCCGCTGTTCCGCCAGATCGACTTGCCGAAGCAGGAATTGCGCGATCTCGCCGAACTGTGTCCCGGCGTGACCCACTCCCTGCAACGGCTGTACGCCGCCTATACCGAAGCCCGCCGCGGCGAGACGCTGGTCGCAGCCCAAATGGCCGACCGCGACGAAGGCACGAAATTCGAGGCCAACCCGATCGAGCGGGTGCGCGACCTGATCGAGGCCAACCGCAATTATTTCCCCGAGCTGGAAACCGCCGCGGAGAATCTGCGCGACGAATTGAACGTGGCGGCCGAAGGCTTGTTTGCCGCGCTGGCAACGCGGCTGCGCGAAAAGCATTCGATCGTCACCCGCATCATGCCGGTCGATGTGATGCGCGAGACCTTGCGCCGGTTCGACCGCCATCGCCGGCAGCTCCTGATCTCCGAACTGATCGACGGCCCCGGCCGCGCGTTCCAGCTCGCGTTTCAGATTGGCCTTGCCGAATGCAGCACGAGTTTCGAGACCATCGTCGGCCGCGCCGGTCCGCTCGACGACACGCCGCGACGGCTCTACCGGATTACGCTGGCAAATTATTTCGCCGCCGCCGTCATGATGCCCTATCAGGCCTTCCATAGCGCGGCGGAAGCGCTGAGCTACGACGTCAACGTGCTGGCGCAGCGTTTCAATTCCGGTTTTGAGCAGGTCTGCCATCGGCTGACCACGCTGCAGCGGCCGAACGCGCGCGGCGTGCCGTTCTTCATGCTGCGCGTCGACAATGCCGGCAATGTCTCCAAGCGATTTTCCTCCGGCACCTTTCCGTTTTCGAAGTTCGGCGGCACCTGCCCGTTGTGGAACGTGCATTCGACCTTCGACACCCCGGACCGCCTGCTCAAGCAGGTGATCGAGCTGCCCGACGGCAACCGCTATTTCTCGATCGCGCAGATGGTGCGCCGCCCGGTGGCGCCGCATCCGCAGCCACAGCCGCGTTTTGCCATCGGCCTGGGCTGCGAAATCCGCCATGCGTCGCGCTTGATCTATGCCACCGGCATGGACCTTGAAAAAACCGAGGGCACGCCGATCGGCGTCAATTGTAGGCTTTGCGAACGCGAAAATTGCAGCCAGCGCGCCGAGCCGCCGATCACGCGCACCCTGATCCTCGACGAGAACACAAGGCGGGTATCGTCGTTCGCGTTCTCCAATGCACGGGAGTTGTGAGCGTCGCAAGGCGGGTCTCTCAAGAGGCATCGTCATTGCGAGCGAAGCGAAGCAATCCACTCTTTCTTTCCGGGGAGAGAGGGATTGCTTCGTCGCTTCGCTCCTCGCAATGACGACATTCTTAATCCGCCATCGCGAAGGCCTTGCACCAGCCGTCCTTGCTGACCTCGCCTTCGACCACCTTGCAGGACGAGGGTGCCTCGAACAGCGTGCACATGCCGCAGCTGTAGATGCCGTTTGGCGTGTCCTGATACTCAGCCTGCTGCCGGGTCATTTTGTCCGAGGCACCGGCCGGCGCTATCCGAAGCAACAACCCTGCCGATACGCCTTTGACCGCCGCGCGGATGATTTTTCGCCGCGACCTGTCCAAACGTCGATCGACCATGGCGTTGTTTCCTACGCCAACGTATGCACGATCACAGGACCAGCGAATGCGGTAGCTGGTCCGACCAGGAGCGGCGCAAGGTCCTGCTCGATCCAGGCGAGCGCACGCCGGTTGGCCTCCTCGGCGCCGGCATGATTGTTGAAAAGGCTGATCGCGGTCACGGTGTCGTCGGGGGCATAGACCACATAATAGGCCATGAAGCCCTCGACATCGCTGATGATCGGAATGGCGCCTTCCTTGATCCGGCGTGCCAGTTCCTCGGCCGTACCGGTCTTTGCCTTGCCCTGACGGATAGCCGCGTACATGGGATCCTCCTCCGACTGCTTCAACATCGCGGACTTGGTTGTCCGCTTGCGCACCATTCTACGCCTCCGGCAACGACTTCCCGATTCAATTTTCAAAGAGCTGGCGACCATTCTGTCAGAGACCGTCATTGCGAGGAGCGGAGCGACGAAGCAATCCATTCTTTCTTTGCGCGGCAGCATGGATTGCTTCGCTTCGCTCGCAATGACGATGTCCTAAGGTGGGTGAAGTGGAAGTGATTTGCCCGGTCAGGCAATCACTGGCCGGCACCACCGGCACACCTTGCAGCCGATGCGCGTTCCGCGATCACCGCTTCGCTGCAATCGCTGCGATTGCGCGCGAAGCCGCCGGCGATTGTTGCATTCGCACTTGCGGCACCTATAGTTTGCCCGATCAAAAGCATTGGGGAACGAGGGTCCATGCGCGTTTCAATCATCACCGGCGGCGGGTCCGGGATCGGAGCCGCGGTGGCACGCCGCTTGGCTGCGAGCGATCAGTGCCTGATGTTGCATGGACAGGGGGCCGACGCGGACGGGCTCGAGCGATTGAAAACGGTTGCCACGGATTGCCGGCGCGCCGGCGCCAATGTCGAGACGTGCATGGGTGACTTGGCCAACGCAGGCACTGCATCCGAGCTTGTTCGCGCCACGCGCGCCGCATTCGGAGCCGTCGATGCGATCGTGCATGCCGCGGGCTTTGCCGATCGACGCAATTTTGACCGGTTGCCTCGGGCGGGGCTGGAGCGGGCATTCGCGGTGATGGCCGCGGCGTTTCACGAGTTGGCGGCCGCCGCGTTGCCGGATCTGACGCGCGGGTCGCAGGGACGCGTCGTCGCCATCAGCAGTTTTGCCGCGCATCGGTTCACGCCGGATTCGACCTATCCCGGGTCCGGGGCGGCCAAAGCCGCGCTTGAGGTGCTGGTCCGGTGCCTTGCGATTGAACTCGCCAGCTCGGGTGCAACCGCCAATATTGTCGCGCCAGGCTATACGCGCAAGGATGCCGGACTATTCGGGGCGCTGGACTCACAGGCCTGGCAAATAGCCGTTCAAGCCAATCCGCAGCTAAGATTGGCCGAACCCAATGAGGTGGCCGCAACGGTCGCCTTTTTATTGTCGCCGGAAGCTGGACATTTGACCGGAGTCCTGTTGCCGGTCGATGGCGGCCTGACACTCATGTAGGGTCTCTTTGAGTCACACAGCGTCTCTTTGGGGATAGGGTCGATGGCGGACAATGTCACGGGCAGGCAAGCGGATGTCATCGTATTGGGCGCCGGCATCGTCGGGGTGTCGGCGGCCTATGCCACGCGGCAGCGGGGACTGTCGGTCGTACTCGTCGATCGGCGCGAGCCGGGCAGCGAAACCTCCTACGGCAATGCCGGCATTCTCTCCAGCGGCTCGATATCGCCGCTCAACAATCCGTCGCTCTGGAAGTCGCTGCCGAAATACCTCACCAACCGGCACCCGGCGTTGCGCTGGGATCCAGCCTGGGCGATCCGGAATGCCGACTGGATCGTCCGCTTCCTTGCCAACGCGGCTCCGTCCCGTCTCAGGCCGCGGGCAACGGCGCTGCACGGGCTGATCGGCGCGTCGTTGAAGCTGCATCGGGAATGGATGGTGAAGGCGGATGCCGCGCAGCGCATCCGCGAGACCGGCTGGCTGAAGGCATGGCGCAGCGACGCCGTCGCCGCGGCAAAGGCCGAGCAGGCGTTTCTGGCTGAATACGGCATTGCCAGCCAGTTGCTCGACCGTCAGGCGATTTCCGCGCTCGAGCCGAACATCTTGCCGGTCTACAAGGTTGGCCTGTTGCACACGCAGACCGCCTCGGTCGACTCGCCGGGCGCCGTGGTCAAGGCCTATGCACGGATGTTTGCGGGCTCCGGTGGCGAGATCCGCCAATCGGACATCAAGGCGATCGTGCCTGACGGCGAGGGCTGGCGCGTGGTGGTCGCGGACGGCGCGATTTCGGCGCGCCATGTGGTGGTGGCACTGGGACCGTGGTCTGCGGATCTGTTGCGGCCGCTCGGCTATCGCGTTCCCCTGGCCGTCGAGCGCGGCTATCATCGGGAGTTCAAGCCGAATCCGGCACGTTCATTGCAGCGTCCGATCCATGATGCCGAAGGCAGCTTTCTCATGACCCCGATGGAGCTGGGCATCCGCGTCACCTCAGGCGTCGAGTTGACCGCCCGCGATGCGCCGTCCTCGTTCGCCCAGCTCGATCAGGTGGTCCCGGTCGCGCGCGGCGTGGTCGAATTCGGCGAGGCCGTGGGCGAACCATGGCGTGGGGCGCGGCCGACGTTGCCCGACAGCCTGCCGATGATCGGGCCTGCGCCACGGCATGCCGGGCTGTGGCTCGCTTTCGGCAACCAGCACATCGGCTTCACCACCGGGCCTGCGACCGGGGCTGCGATCGCCGCCATGATCGGCGGCGCCGCGCCCCCCTTCGATGCCACGCCGTTTGCGCCGAGCCGCTACCTCTGATGGCCGACCAACGGCAAACAAGAGGGTCGGAGTAAAGCGGGGCCGCCATGAACTACGTTTGGGATTTCGCGATCCTCGGTAAATACAGCCATTTGTTCTGGCTCGGGCTCGGCTGGACCATCGCCTACACGATCGGCACCATCGTTCTCGGAACAGTGCTCGGCCTGATTGTCGGCATCCTGCGCCTGAGGCGCTGGCCGGTGATCGATTGGCTGCTGCTGGCCTATATCGAACTGTTTCGCTGCACGCCGCTGCTGGTTCAGATCATCTGGTTCTACTATGCCTTGCCGGTCGTGATCGGAGTGAACATCCCGGCGCATGCCGCCGCCATCAGCGTGCTCTCGCTCTATGGCGGGGCATTTTACGCCGAAATCGTCCGTGGCAGCATCGAGAGCGTGCACGTCGGACAATGGGACGCGGCACGGGCATTAGGCCTGCAGCCATGGCGCGTGCTGAGGCTAGTGATCCTGCCGCAGGCGCTGAAGCCGATGTTGGCGCCCTACGTCAACCAGTCGGTGACCCAACTGAAGAACACGTCGCTGGTATCAGTCATTGCCGTGCCTGACCTCGTCTACAACGCGACGCTGATCAACGCCGAGACCTATCGGCCGCTGGAGGTCTATACGATCGTGGCCCTGATCTACTTTGCGATCCTGTTCCCGGCCACGCTGGTCGCGCGGAGGTTCGAGCGTGGCCTGAGCTACGACAAGGCGTGAGCGGTTCGAAGCCGCTTTTCCATGAAGATGCTGGTCGCGATCGCTTCCGGCGGCATCGCGGCGTAGTCGCCGAATGCCGCGCAGGGCTTGAAGCCAGACCTCGCATAAAACCGCAGCGCCGCCGCCTGCCGTTCTCCGGTTTCCAGGCGCAAGACGACACATCCGGCGAGGCGAGCCTCGGTTTCGATCCGCGTCAACAAGGCCTGCGCCACGCCACGGCCACGCACCGTCTCGCGCACATACATGCGCTTCACTTCGGCGAAATCATCAAACAGGGCGATGCCGCCGCAGCCGACGGCGGCGCCGTTCAGCCGCGCCACGAAGAAGCGAATATGCGGCTGGAACAGCGCCGCCAACGCCAGCCCGTGCCGCTGCTCGGGAGGGTATTCGGCCGCAAGCACCTGGTCGAGTTCGCCGATCAGATCGCGCACGTCGCGGGTTGCGCTCGCTACCAGTTCGATGTCGACTGCTGCGCTCAAAACCGCGTCAGATATTGAGTTCGACCGGCACGTCTTCCGGCTTGACGTTGCTCAACGACAGCCCCTTGATAAACCATTCGCGCATCTGCCCGATGCCGCGGTTGTAGTCGACCCACACCGACAGGAAATCGCGCCAGCGCTTGTCGGGCTCGCGCCGGACCGCCATGCTACTGGGGATAGCGACTGAAGGGGTTTGCAGGATCTTGTAGGTACCAAGGTTGGGGTTCTTGGCAATCGCGGTCAGGCCAAGCACCAGCGCATTCACCACGCAATCGACCCGGCCCGACGACATTTCGAGCATGACCTCATCGCGTGACTTCAGTGACTTGATGGTCGCATTGGGCGCGAACCGGCGCGCCACCGCCTCGTTGGCGGAGCCGACGTCGACCGCGATGTTGATCTCGGGCTTGTTGATGTCGGCCCAGGTCTTGATTTCAGAGGTTTTGGCTTCCAGGCCCTTTTTGAGCATGGCGCCAAAGGGATGCGGAAACACGGTTGCGGAAAAATCCACCACCAACGCCCGCTGCGGGGTCGGATTGAGGGCAAAGCCGAGGTCGATCTTGTTCGATTGCAGGTCGAGGATCGAATTTCCGTACGTCGACTCGGTATATTCAAGTTTGACGTCGAGCAGCTTGGCGATGTCGTTGGCCATCTCGATCGAGAAGCCGGACCAGGTGCCGGTGGCAAGGTCCTTGTTGAAGTAAGGCAGCTCTCCCGGCAGCACGGCGATGCGGAGCACCTTGTTGGCGCGAATGCGATCGAGCGTGTTATCCGCCGCAGCCTGCGCCGATGCCGGGCTTGCGATGGCGGCGGTGAGCACCGCGCCGCTACCGATGGCAAGGGCGTAGCGCAGGGCTTCGCGGCGATCTTCCGAAATCTTGCTGTCGTCCGATGTGGTCACGCATGCCTCCTGCACCCATTCGGCAGAGCCTAGCGCGCGTGTCGCAATGCAGCAATAGCATGGAGGTTGTCCCGGCCACCGCTAAAGGCGATCGCGCGGACAGTACCCCGCTCGGAGATCGACCGCGGCCGTCCTATTCGAGGCCATAGTGACGATGGCAGGCCGCGCAAATCCCGTCGAGCTGGTCGCTGACCTCAGAGACGGATTTCAGGTCATGGGCTTCCGCGGCGCGGTAGGCCCTGTCCGCTGCGTCCGCCAGTTTCTTGGCGTAGCGGTTCCAGTCCGCATCACGCGCCCGCTCTGGAATCATCAGCGCGTTGGTGGCCTCCGCCAGCGTGGCCGCGCCGCTCACGACCTGCTCCCAGTCGTTGTCCGTTTTGGGGGAGAGATCATGCTCACCCTTTTCGTCGATCACCACGCCGTTGACTTTCCAGATCGTCGCCGCGGCCGGACCAAGCACATGCTCCATGAAGGTTTTCATATCGACATGGGGCTGGAACGGCGGTGTCGAGGCCGCGTCGTCGGATATCGATGGCGATGCGGCCACGCACATCATGGCGAGCGCGATCATGGTACGGGCAAGCAGACGGGTGCTGATCATGTTACCGAACCTGCATGGTAAATCCGATCCATCTTCCGCATGCGACCACCGCAACCCACAGCAGAATGGACAGTCCTCCCGCCAGCCGTGCCGGAAGCGGCAGCGCCGTCTGGTTCTCCCATCGCGGTAGATCTTTGGCGCTGATGGCATGAAAGATCACCATGTTCAGGCCGGCCGCGCCGATCAGAAAAATCTTGGCGACGAAAAAGCCGTTGCCCAGGTACTTGGTGGCGTTGGAAATGAAGAGCAGCGCACCCGAGGCGACCGCAACGGCAAACGCGCTCCAGGTCAGCGGCAAGATTCCGCTGGTGACGCGGCTCACGGACCGATGGACGGATGCGAGCCCGAGCAATCTCAGATCAACCACGAGAATGGAGCCGACCACCAGGCAAATCGCGACCACGTGCACCGATTCAATCAGGGGAAACAGCAAATCGTTCTCGCGGATGTTGTCGGCTAGACCGCTGTCCTCGAAATATGAAATGAAATCCCAAAACTGCTGCATCATCCCGCCTGCGTATAAGCAATCCACCGCCCGGCGAACAGAATGCTGCACCAGACCAGAATGGAGACGGTCGCCGCGAGCTGTCCTGCGATCCGCCGCGTTCGATCCCGGTCCCAAAAATTCGGCGATGACGATATCGACCGTTGCAGCCCAGCCGTGAGCAGGATGGCGACCGCCAGCAGCGCCATCTTGAGATAGAAGGTGGAATTGAGCAGCGAACGTCGCGGTTCGCCGATGATCAGCAGGCTTCCCGTGATCAGCAGGATCAGCAGAACCGGCCAGATCGGCGGCAGAAAGCGCCGCGCGACGTCCGGCAGCGGCACGTCGCGCTCGAGCAACCGCCAAAGCCGGAGATCGACCAGGATCGCGGAGGAAAACACCACGGCAACGCTGAGAATGTGAATGATCTGAAGCGTCGGAATGATCCAGCCGGCCGTCTGAATAGTGTGGCTGAGCGGGGTCGCCGCCAGCCACTTGCTAAATTCGCTCAAAGCAGCGTCAATCATCACATCATTGTTCGGCGGGAGTGAGGCTATAGCTCAACTCCTGACCATCAGGCAGCGTGACCTTGAGCAAGAACCCGCCGGGATTGCCGTCGCGAAGCGGCGCATAGCGGAACACCGCGTGATCGCCGGGCTGCAGCGAGCGCTTGGTCCAGCCCGAGCGGGTCAAAACCCCCGGGCTCGAGACTTCGAACACCCAGGTACTGGCCGGTTCACCATTCTTGACGTCCGGCTCGACGACGAAGCTGATGTGAGGGTTGGTCCAGTTGACGGTCTTGACGGTGCCTTCCACGGTTTGGGGATGATCGAGATCGTAGGCCGCATTGGAATGGTGCGCGGCTGCGATGCCGCCAAAACCCAGCATCAGGCTCACAGCAACAAGAACGACTTTCGGCGACATTCCTGATTATCCTATTTCACGGTGTGGACCGAGCCGTACGGGCCTTGCGGGTTTGCAACGAAGATGTCGTTACCGAACTGATCCTTCCCGGGGATCAGATCTTCCTGTTCGCATTCCCCCTCGGCGACCTCATAATGGCGTTCGGGATAGCGGCGGAAAATTCGCGTCGTTTTCCAGGTTGCGTCGAAAACCTTCGGCGCCGTTATTTCGAGGTCGTCGTGGAGAACGTCAGGCTTCGCCAGATGCAGCCGTTCGAGGATATGCATGTCGCCATTATTGGGTATGCCGGCCGCCTCGCTGACCGCGATATAGGCCTGCGGCGCGATCGCGGTGGTGTCGATCACCAGCGTTTCGCCGTCCCAGTGCCCGATCGAGTGACCGTGAAGGGTCAGATCGGGGTCTTCGGGATGCGGACGTCCATCCAGGTAGATTCGCCGCATTCGGTTGCCGTCGACTTCGCCCAGCATGGTGATGCGGCCAGGCGTCGTGAGAAGTTCAAACGCATTGTGCGTGATCAGCATCCAGCTCGGCATGCCGTGCGGCAGACAATGACTGAGAACGAGAAACGGCCGACCGGCTTTTTCCTCAGCAACCAGGTGCTGGATCTGCGCCAGAATAGCCGGCTTCCAGGGCGGCGCATTCTCTGTTTCCTGACGTTTCTGGTCTTTCACGTCCGGAATCCATACGCCGCTGAGATCCGGCGGCTCGGCCAGGGCCCGGGAGACGACGGACAGCTCGACCAGCGCCATGGCGCAACAAACGATCGCGAGCTTCTTTGCAACTTTATTCACGCTGACTAACCGTTCTTTTTTTCGACAGTCAGATCGACACCACGTTCGAAGTCGCACCTCGAAAATGCGCCGAACAGTTTGGTGCGGCGCTGCATACTAGTAATCGCAATCGCAAAAGAAAGGCTGCGCGGCGGTGCACGACTTCACCATTCCGCGAGGAGTGTTTTTTTCTATCACCCGCGAGATGATCGGATAGAGTTTGCAAGTTGTTGCTGCGGATGAGCTTTTTCTTGGCACCCGGCTGACCTGGATGTCTCGGCGCATGCCCCGTTTTGCAGCAATAGCGGACATTCGGCACCCTGCGAGTCCGCGAAACCATGGGGCGAGCCGACGGAGTGCATACAACCGTGTATAGCCTCAAGTATCGGACTTGGCTTAGGCGGTCTCGTCTACGTGATTGCCGGAGCGATCGGCATTTCAGCACTCGTAATGGCAAGCGCCGAAGTCTTCACGATGCTCAAGATTCTTGGCGCCGCTTACCTCGTATGGCTCGGTTTGAAGGCGTGGCGTGAAGCACGCGTTCTATTTCCGACCGACGTGCCAACGACCGGGTCCCGTCAGGCCTTTCGCGAAGGGATCATCGTCGAAGCTTTGAACCCGAAGACGGCGGCCTTCTTTCTCGCATTTATCCCGCAATTCGTCGATGCTTCGCAGCCCGTAGCCACCCAATTTGTCGTCCTCGCCCTTATCTCAGTTGCGCTGAACACAACCGCCGATATTGTGGTCACCTGTGGGGCAGCAATGGCTCGCGCCAGTCTTGAAAATCGTCCCTCGCTGATCGTGCGCGCACGGCAGGCCTCCGGCGCTGTCATGTGCGGACTGGGGGCCTCGTTGCTCTTTGCCCGCCGCTCCACCTGACTTTCCGAATCCGGCACCAACCGGATCGAGCATTTCGCGAGCCGTCCGCTCTGCACAAGAGCGGACGTTCGGCGCCATGCGAGTCCTCGAAACTCTCAAACCGCCCTGGCCCAGAACTCCTCCTCACGCCATCGCAGGCACCCTGCCGAAAAGGCGATCGAGCGCGGCGCGCAGAACTTCCATCGGATTCGAAGCGCCCGAGCGGCTGCGCCACGCGACATGGCCGTCCGGCCGAACCAGTACCGCGCCATCGGTGTCGACGCCGTAGGCTTCGTGCCAGTGGCCATCGGGGTCGCCGAGATCGCCGCCCTCGCCGACGGTAAAGGCAAGCAGTGGCGGCAACGACGTGCCGATCCCTTGCGCGGCCCGGCGCCATGCGTCGCCGTCGCGGCCAGTCAGCAGCACAAAGTGGGGACCGAACAGGTCGATGGTCGAGATTTGCTCGCTGCCGCGCTGGAGCCAGACATGGGGCGCGCGGCTTCCGGGCCGCCCCGAGGGCACATAGTCGGTGACGGGATCGTCGACGGCGACCGCGGGCGTGCCGTCCGGCACGACCGCCATCGACTGGTAGCAAGCCCCGAAAATCAGCCCCTGTTCGTTCAGGAATTCCCGTCGTGGCAGCACGTTGCTTTGCCGCGCGTTGCGTCCCATCGACAAGGCGTTGGCCAGCGCGTTCTCGGTGACGATCCGGCCGAACGGCTGGCGCTCATCGTGGTAGCTGTCGAGCAGCGAGGCATCGGCTTGTCCGCGCAGCACGGCGGCGATCTTCCATGCCAGATTGTGAACGTCCTGCACCCCGGTGTTGAGGCCGAAGCCTCCGGTCGGCGGCATCTCATGGGCCGCGTCTCCGGCCAGGAAAACGTCGCCGACGCGATAGCGGTTGGCAACGATGGCGGATGCTTGCCACGGGCTGACGCCCAGCACCGATACGGCGAGGTCCTGCACGCCGACCGCTTTCCGGATCAGCTCCGAGCAAAACTCCGGCGTGAAGTCCTGCTTCTGCCAGCCGAATTGCTTGGCGCTGTGAATCAAAAAACCCCAGCGATCCCGGCCGTTGATCGTGAGGAATGTAGCGCGCAGGTCCTGCTGCTCGACAAAATACAGCGCGGCGGGCCGATGCGCGACCCATTGGGTGAGGTCCGCGTGGAACAGGATATTGACGCTGTCGTAGACGTTCTCCTCCCCAGTCATCTGCACCGCCAGCGCACGGCGCACGCGGCTTTGCGCGCCCTCGGCGGCGATCAAATAGCGCGCGGTGAACGGCGTCTCCACGCCGGTGGTGCGATCGGTCAACAGGCCTGTGACCGCGCTTGGTCTTTGGCTGAACGTGGTCAGTTCGGTATTGAAGCGCAGCGTCCCCGGTTCAGCTGCTTCCGCAAAGCGGCGAATGACCGGTTCGAGGTCATCCTGCGCGCAGAGACAATTCTTGACCGGCGTCACTGCCATGTTCTTCGCGGTGGCGCGACCGGGCACGCGGCGCTCGATCTCCTTGCCGGCAAGGGTCTCGGTCCAGACGATCAGCCCCATCCGCCCTTCCGCCAGCCCTGCGTTCCTGACCGCGGTGTCGATGCCACATTGCCGGAAGACTTCCATGGTGCGGGCATTGATCCCGCGTGCTTTCGGCGTCAGCGCCGTGCCCGGGTGACGCTCGACCAGCAGCGAGCGCACGCCGTGCCGGGAGAGCAGCAATGAGGCGGTGAGGCCAACCGGTCCGCCGCCGGAAATCAGAACGGGGATGTCGAGCATCTTTTTTCCTTTTGATCCGCGTGCGCGATTTATCCAATATCCCAACTATCCAATATCCATCGGCTTGCCGTGGGGCTCCCGGCGATAGGCGAAGATCGCGATCAGCGCCGCAAATTCGCAAGCCGCCAGGAACAGGAAGGCCGGCGCGATCGCGTCCGCCGTAGCCCTCGGCGAAACCACATCGTTGCTTCCAGCGATCAGCGCCAGACAAACCGGCCCCAGAATCTTGCCAATCCCGTTGGCGGCCTGCGCCAACCCAAACGCCCGGGCGCCAAGCGAGACCGGAAACACCTCGACCACATAGGGCGACATGTTGGAGAACGAGCCGCTGTAGAAGGCCGCGCCAAAAATCACCAGCAGCGCAAAGACCGACCAGCCGGCGATGAACTGGCGATAGAAAGCGAAAATCGCCAGCATGACGAGGACGGAGATGAAAGTTCCGACCAGTGCCGCGCTGCGACGTCCGATATAGAGCGGCAGGACCGAAAACAGCACGCGGCCGAGAAATGAGGCGATGCTGGCATAGACGAAGTAATGCGCGGCCTCGTGCGCCGTGATCTTCAGAAGCTGGGACAGGATGGTGGGTCCCCATAGGATCACGCCATAGGTGCCGGTCGAGATCCCGGTCCAGATCACGACGACCCACCAGAATCGCTTCTGGTCCTGAAACAGCTCTGACAGCGACCCCGGCTTCCTGATCGGCGGAATCGCGTTCGGCAGCGTGATGCTGGCCTCGGGAACGCCGAGCAGCTTGGCGGCCTCGCGCCGCGCGTCGGCATTGCGGCCACGCGACAGCAGCCAGCGCACTGACTCCGGCGCAATCAGCGCGAACAACAGCGAAGTAACGATCGGCATCGCACCAGTGGCAGCGACGCCGCGCCAGCCGATCACCGGCAACAGGCTCGCCGAAATCATCGCGGCGAACATGGTGCCGAGCGCGACCGGTGCCACCATCATGCTGGACACGAAGGTACGGTATCTGGTCGGTGTCATTTCGACGACCAGCGGGTTCTGGGCGCTCACCGCGGCAATCGATCCAAAGCCCACGACGAAACGCAGGATTGAGAACAAAATCCAGGCGCCGTCCGGTATCAGCGCGCATCCCGCCGCGCCAAGCGAAAAGATCAGGCCGCCGCCCCAGATCATCTTCTTGCGCCCGACCGCATCGGCGAGCACGCCGCCGACCAGTGAACCTGCGATGGCGCCGACGCCGGACGACAGCAGCATCGTCGCGCTCTGGCCGTAAGTGAGATGCCAACCCGGCGCGAGCACCGAGACCAGGTAACCGACCAGGAAGAAATCGTAGAACTCGAACATCTCCTGCAGCACCAGGAGGGCGATCGTCAGATAATAGCGCGGCGTCAGATTGGACTGCTCGATTCCGCTGATCCAGTCCTGCGCGTCGGCTGTGGAATGATCCCGGGCCGCGGTCTGGATTCTGCCCGGAATGCTGCCTTGAACAACGCCTTGGACTACCCCTTGAACTACCCCTTGGGCGTCGAGCGAAACCTCGGCCATTGCTCTCCCCGGACGCCCGACTGCCCGCCGTCATGCGCGGCGGTTTGATTGTGCCAAGACGATCCGCGATAGCGTTAGCACCCGGCTCTGGATTGCGATAATGTTGAATTGTCATCGGATTGATCGCAAATCGGCATCATCAAATGGATCTGCGCCAGCTCCGCTATTTCATCCAGGCCGCGCGGCGGGAGAACTTTCGCAAGGCCAGCGACGATCTGCGCGTAGCGCAGTCGGCGCTGACGCGGCAAATCCAGCAGCTCGAGAACGAACTGGGTTTTCTTCTGTTCGATCGAGTCAGGCGCGGCGTGCGGCTGACCGCTGCAGGCCAGCGCCTGCTGGAACGTTCGCAGCATATTTTGAGCGAAGTCGACCGGTTGAAGGAGAGCCTGCAGATCGAGGCGCATGTACCGAGCGGACCCGCATCGCTGGCGGCGCCGCCCTCGATCGGGCGCCTGCTGTTCAACAAACTCGCGCTGACGTTCCTGAAATCCTATCCGAAAGTAACCCTCAGCCTGCTGGAGGGCTGGACCTCGAACGTGCTCGGTCAACTCCGGCGTGGCGAACTCAGTCTTGCCATCGTGACCGATCCGCCGCCCGACCCGTTGCTCGAATACACCCGGCTGTTCACCGAATCGATCTACCTGGTCGGCCGCCCCGATGACCCGCGCCTGAAGAAGCGCAGCCTCGACGTAAGCAGTCTCGGAGGTGTCCCGCTGGTGATGATCAACAAGCATAACCGGCCGCGCCAGTTGATCGAAAACGCCGCGGTCAGGGAAGGAGCAAAACTCGACATTCGCCTCGAGCTGGAAAGCCCGGAAACCCTGAGGCAGTTGTTGCTGGGCGGCAAGATCTATGGACTTCTGCCCTACTCCTCGATCTTTGGGGACGCACGGGCCCGGCGGCTCGGCGCCGTGCCGATCAGGGGACAAGCCATGACGCGGTATCTGGCCAAGAGCCGCAACGAGGCGAATTCCGTCGCGCGCGAGACTTTGGAGAAATGCACGCTCGCAGAGATGCGCGGACTGGCAAAACGGATCGGAATTCGCGAGCCATGAGCTACTTCGCCGCAACCCCGTCCGGCGGCAATGAGGCCGCGTAGGCTGCGAGCGCAACCATGTCTTCCAGGGTCATTTTTTCCACCACGGGTTTCATCAATTCGCTGCCGCCGCCGGCGCGCGCGCCCGACTTGAGATCGGTGAGTTGCCGGACGGTGTAGCTGGGAGATCGGCCCGCGATGGCGGGGATGTCTCCGACGCCACCAAGACCCGGGCCGTGACAGCCGGCGCATTGGGTGCCGCCACCACCCACGCCCTTTGCAACAAGCTCCTTGCCTTTCTCGATGCTGCCGACCGGCACATAGGCGATGAAGCGCGAACGCGCATCGCGGTTTTCGAATTGGGCGAGGTCCTCCGGGATTTCAATGATGCGGCTGCCGATCGGCTCGTTCTCGCCGCTGTTGGCGTCGGCGAGAAACCAGCCTGCGACTTGGGTTTTCGGCACCATGTCGGTCTCGACCACTTTGATCGCCGTTCGCGGTTTCAGCGCGGCAAAATATTCCGCCGCGGCGCGAACCTCGTCGTCGGAGGCCGCCTTGGCGAGCGCGATCATGAGCTGCGGCGGGCCTCGCTCCGGAACGGAGGTCGTGCGCAGCCCGCTCTTGAAATCGGCCATCTGCTGCGTGATGTAGGCTGCCGAGAGGCCGGCGAGACCTGCATTCTCGGGACCGCCGGGTCCATCCGCCCGGTGACAAAAGCCGCAGGCGAAGACATCCGGCTTTCTGCCCTTGGCCACGATTGATGGCATCGGACGATGATCGGAGGGGTGCCAATCGGGCGTGAAAAACCGGTCGCGGGTCTGCGCCACGCTGTAGGTGACCGCACTGTCCGGCACCTGCCTCGGTTTGCCGTCATCGGGCGCAAGTTTGAAGCCGGGCGGATTAACCGGATAAGCCCATTCCGGCGGACGATCCTCGGCCCCGGCATGGCCTCCGGCCAGCAGCAACGCGCATGAAAAACCCAGCAACGGAAGCCTTCGCATGGATAATCCCCGGGTCAGCGAACATTAGATGATACTTCTCCGGGAGAGTCGATCTTCGTTGAGGCCGGATACAGCGGGCGCTTTATAACCCCCAGGTGGCGGATTACGCTTCCGCCTTCGCTCGCAGAGCTACGGCGGACAGGTCGCTAATCCGCCCTAGACAGCCGCACCCCCTTGAACGAGGCCCACATGACCCACACCATCAACCTTGGCTCGCTGCAGCTTAAATTCCTGCAGAGCAAGGACGACACCGCCGGCAGCCTCGACATGTTCGAGATGACGCTGCAGCCGAACGCGCGCATGCCCATTCCACATTACCATGATCGTTGGGATGAAACGATCTATGGGCTGACCGGCGTCACGACCTGGCGGATCGACGGCAAGGAGATCGATCTGGCGCCCGGCGAAACCATCTTCATCAAGCGCGGCGTCGTGCATGGCTTCACCAACCGCACGACCGAGGCGGCAAGCTGTCTCTGCACGCTTTGCCCGGGTGCACTCGGCCCGCAATATTTTGAGGAGATGGCCACGCTGCTGTCGGCCGGCGCACCTGATCCGGCCAGGATGAAAGCAACGATGTTGCGCTACGGGCTGATCCCGGTGGCGCCATCCTGAGGCCGTAGGGCTCTTTGGTCGCGAGCCTAGCAGGTGGGCGCGGGAAATTCGAGGTCAGTCTGGTTCGCCTCACGGCGGCGGATCAAGCCACGGGTTCAGCACCGGCACGCGGACCTTTCGATAGTCACTGGCGTCGCGCGATACGACGGTCAGTCCGTGATCGAGAGCTGTGGCTGCGATGATGAGATCCGGCTGGGAGAAGGTATGGCGCGCCTTGCGCCCCTCCTCGACCAGGAGTCGCCATTTGAACATGATGTCTTCTGATATCGCGAGCACGCGCTGCTCGAACATCGGCCGTACTTTGTGCGCGAGCCAGTCATTGAGTTCGGCGCGACGGCTGACGTCAGCGACAACTTCGATACCGAACCGGATTTCAGCGAAGGTCACCGCGCTCACATAGAGATGTTCAAGCGGCTGCGCGGCAACAAAGGCGAGGACCTTGCGTTCCGGCCTGGGGCGGCGCAGTTCGGAGAGGATGTTGGTATCGAGCAGCCAACCTGTCACAAGGAGACCTTGCGTATCGGCAACGGCGTCCGTCTCGGTTCGATGTCGATATCGCGATGCGGCGAGACCTGCATCGCGGCGATCAAGGCCGCACCGGTGAGATCACCCTTGAGACGGCGGAATTCCTCGGCTGAGATCACCACGACTTCATCGCGCCCATGAACGGTCACGCGCTGCGGTCCCTCGCTGCGGACCCGTCGCACAAGCTCGCTGAAGCGCGCCTTGGCGTCCTGCAACAGCCATTGGCCTGTTTTCGGGTCGCGCTTGCGGCGGCGGAGCGTCGTCGGTCTCGCTGGAGGCGATTTTACAATTCTAGTCATACTGACTAGTATATCCTATGGACCGCTGAAGTTCAACGGCCCTGTGTTCACGGACAAACGGCGCAGTTCCAGGGCGGGTTAGCGCAATCGGTCCGCGCAAAGCGTGGCCCGGGTGCCCGCCTCTTTATCGTCGCTGAACGGCAAATTACACTTCGCTCGTCCCCCTGCGGACTATACTACCGAAACGCGCCTTCCTTCCCTCAATCATCGCCAGTGAAATCAATGCCGATCCGAGACCGAACTCAATCGACGAAAAAAGCCCCGGACGATGCCGGGGCTTTTATTTTGTCTCGGGAAGAACTCAAGCAATCAACTCAGTACTTGAATCAACTCAGTACTTGGCAACAACCGGGCCGCCGAACTTGTAGTTGATGCCGACCCGGCCGATGTTCGAGTGCAGGTTGACCGTATGGGTGAACACGTTGGTCGGGAACGCGAATGCCGGAACGAAGGCGGTCAGGTTGGTGCTGGTCGTGCTGGCGCGGCCGAGATCGACATAGAGATATTCGGCCTTGATCGACCAGCCGTTCATCAGGGCGTATTCGCCGCCGGCGCCTGCGGTCCAGCCATAACGGGTCGTCGAGATCGACGCGGATTCGTTGGCTGTCGCGAAGGTATCGGTGAACAGGTAGTTCGCTTTCACGTTGGCAACGGCCAGACCACCGGTGCCGTAGAGTAGCAACGCCGGCGTCACGAGGAAGCCGAGGCGACCGCGAAGGGTCCACAACCAGTCGGCGGACTCAGACGTATTGACGGTGAAGCCAGTCGGCGCGCAGCAGGGATAGATGCCGGTGCCAGAAGTCGATCCCTTGAAGCCGAAATAGTTGAAATCGGTTTCGATACCAAGCACCACACTGTTGACCTGCCAGTTGTAGCCGGCGGTCACGCCACCGGTGAAACTGGTGCGGTTGATGTTCTGGTTGCCGGCGATACCGATCGCAGGAGGACTGGTGGTCGCGAAATATCCGACCGGTGAGAACACTGTCGTGGTGGTCGGATTGGAGTCGCTCCAGGCCCCGCCGGCATTCAACCCGACGTAAAATCCGGTCCAGTTATAGACCGGGGCGACCACAGCGGGCGCCTTGGTGTAGGTCCGGGGCGCCATATCGGCCGCCGACGCGGTGGCGGCACTAATTGCAACGGTGAACAGTGCAGCAACGAGCTTTTTCACGGCAACCTCCAAATAGACAGTGCAGGATTTGCGGCAATGTCCCGAAATATATCCGGATCGTCTTCGGTGGGCTGTTACCCAACGGCCACAACCGCTGGCATACATTGACCCCGGTGGGTCGAATAAGACGATAGGACCAGATTGCTCGGTACCGTGGCTGGTGGGCCACGTGTCGGCCGATGTACAAACCCTCCGGTTATGCGGAAAGCTTTCCTAAAACGCCGGGTGCGCCATGCGCGCGAGCTGTAGTATTCAAGGCCCGCTACTCCTATCGCTGAGCCGGTGACGTCAATGCCAACCCCTTCGTTCGTCTTTCGAGCTGCCATCGCGACCCTCGCAGCGTCTGTAGTTCTCTCATCGGCATCATGGGCTCAACTGGTCCCGCCTCCGACCAAACCCGTTGCAACTTTCCCCAAACCGATTGGAGCACCAGCCCCAGCTGCCACGACGCCCTCGCCGCGCGCCGCCTCCTGCCATAACGGCCTGTCGTTCGACCGCTTCCTCGCCGATCTCAAGCAACAGGCGGGCGCCGCCGGCGTGTCGCAGCGGGCGCTTGCGGAATCCGCAGCGTACCTGGTCTACGACCAGGGCATCGTCAACCGCGACCGCGGCCAGCGCGTGTTCGGGCAGATTTTTACCGAGTTCGCCGGCCGCATGGCAGCACCCTACCGCATGCAGCAGGGGCAGCAACGGATCAAGACCTATGCTGCGGCATTCGCGCGCGCCGAAAAGGAATATGGCGTGCCGCCGGCGGTGATCGCGGCGTTCTGGGGGCTG
>Ga0137415_10000716_pt1 | contig 32386 bp, 32 predicted proteins | sample CZODoug3_1_1_16f_FD_183082 | JGI IMG/M metagenome (GOLD analysis project Ga0137415, IMG submission 183082) | Vadose zone soil fungal communities from Angelo Coast Range Reserve, California, USA - CZODoug3_1_1_16fungal (Hybrid Assembly) | ecosystem: Environmental > Terrestrial > Soil > Vadose...
TCGATCGGCTGGCCGTCCTATCGCTACGAATATTATCTGGCCGAAGCCCAGGCGTTTCAGGCCCAGGTGCTGAGCCTGATCTATCAAGGCGTGTTCGGCAAATTCCCCGCGCTGAAGGTCGTGCTGATGGAATCCGGCGTGAGCTGGCTGCCGGCCTTCATGTGGCGCGCCAACAAGACCTGGCGCGGCGTGCGGGTCGAGGTGCCCTGGGTCGAGCGCGAGCCGGCCGCGATCATCCGCGACCATATCCGCGTCACCATGCAGCCGTTCGACGGGCCGCCGGATGCGACCGGCGTTGCCGACGTGGTCGAGCAGATCGGTTCCGACAAGATGTTCCTGTTCGCGTCAGATTATCCGCACTGGCAATTCGACGGCGACGATCCGATCCCGCCGCATCTGCCGGCCAGCATCGTTGCGCGCATGTGTGCCGACAATCCGTTAGAGACCTTTCCGCGGCTGAAGCTCGCGGCCTAACCAAAGGAGGATCGCATGAGTGATGTCATCGACCGCCCCATCCTGGAGCAGGAAGCGACCGCGAAGACGCGGTTGCGGATCATCGACTGCGATGTGCATCCGAGCATCCATGCGCATTCCGACCTCAATCCGTTCCTGCCCAAGCGCTGGCAGGAGCATCTGAAAACCTACGGCAGCCATCTGCGCACGCCCTATATCGGTACCACGCCCTATCCGCGTTCCTCGCCCTTGATCGCGCGCCGCGATGCGTGGCCGCCGACCGGTGGACCGCCGGGCTCCGACCTCGATTTCATGCGCAAGCAGCATCTCGATCCGCTCGATGTCGAGTTCGGCATTTTGCAGGTGCTCGATCTCTTTATTTTCTCGCAGCAGAATCTCGAATTCGGCGCCGCGATCCAGCGTGCCATCAACGATTGGCAGCTCGCGTTCTGGTCCGATCGCGAGCCGCGGCTGAAAGCCTCGATCCTGGCCGGGCAGGACGACACGCAGTTGGCGATCGCCGAGATCGAGCGCTGCGCCAAGACCGGGCGCTATGTCCAGATCAATGTCTGCCCGCGCGCCAACGAGCCGCTCGGCCGCAGGCGGTACTGGCCGATCTACGAGCGCGCGCAGGAGATCGGCCTGCCGCTCGGCATCCATGTCGGCGGCTATGGCGGGCACGCGCCGACCGGCGGCGGCTGGCCGTCGTTTTATATCGAGGAGCACCAGTCCAACGCGCATACGGTGGCGGCGCAGCTTTCGAGCCTGGTGCTCGAAGGCGTTCCGGAGCGTTTCCCGAAATTGCAGATCGTGTTCATCGAGGGCGGCTTCGGCTGGATTCCGGCCACGACCTGGCGGATGGACCAGCATTTCGACCGCTTCCGCAGCGAGGTGCCGCATCTCAAGCGGCGTCCGTCGGAATATGTGAAGCAGCATTTCTGGTTCACGACGCAGCCGATCGACGAGCCCGATGAAGCCAAACATCTGCGCGCGCTGATCGACTGGGTCGGCGCCGATCGGCTGCTGTTCTCGTCGGACTATCCGCATTGGGACTTTGACGATCCGCGCTTTGCGTTCAAGACGCCGCTGACGGAGACCGAGCGCAAAAAGATCTTCAACGGCAACGCCCGCGCGCTCTACAAGCTATAAAGCGTTTTCAAGCGAAGTGGATACCGGTTCGCATGAAGAAAACGCGTCAAAAAAGAATCCGCAAGTCTAGGATATGACCCGTCACATCGTCGCGCGCACGTCCGAGATCCCGCCCGGCGGCAACAAGGTGTTCGGCGTGGAAGGGCGCGACATCGTTATCTTCCACGTCAACGGCGAATTCTTCGCGCTGCTCAATCGCTGCCCGCACGAAGGCGCGCCGCTGGCGAAGGCCGCCTGCGTGGCGCGGCTGACCTCGCCGGAGCCGGGGGTCTACCAGCGCTCGCGGGTCGGCGAGTTGCTGCGCTGTCCGTGGCACGGCTGGGAATTCGACATGCGCAACGGCCAGTCGTATTTCGATCCGCAGCGGGTGAAAGTTCGCTCCTATCCGGTCGCGGTCGAGAGCGGCGAGGAACTGCAAAAGGGCCCTTATGTGGCCGAGACTTTTGCGGTGCACGTCGAGGACAATTACGTGATCGTCGAGGTTTGAGGCGCATTCGGCTTGATCCCGTGGCATCTGCCGGTCGATCGGCTCATCATATCGCCGCGATCACCACCGCTTTTTTCGTATCCGCTGTCGAAATTTCATCCGGCTGTGATAAGACGGCCTGGTGTTTTTCATGACAGGTGCGGCGGATGTCGAAGCAACAGATGCGCGAGGAGGCCGAGCGCCTGATCCGCGAGACCATGGAAAAGAAGGCCCTCGTCATCAAACAGGGCAACACCCGGATCGAGACCACGTGCGGCAAGTGCGGTGCGCCCAACCGCCTGCAGGCGGAAAAAGGCGCGACGCGGGTCAAATTCGCCTGCAAGAATTGCGGGCACAAGCAAGAGACGCTGTAGGTTTTACTTAAATGCTTCGCAGACCGTGGCGTGAGCCGGCGCGACGAAGTCGGTATTTCGCGACGATACAATGTGCCACCAGGCATCAAGCGCCTCGCGGTCGCAGCGCAGTTTCACGCTCATGCCGTCGGCGAATTTGATCCAGTCGGCAAAACGATGGCTCGGCACCGCGATCACGACCGGGATGTCGGCGCTCGGCGCACGCTCGACCAGATACGAAAGACCCTTGCCCTCGCGCTCCTGCCGGCCGAAGCGGTTGACGATCAGGACGTCCGCACCCTCTTCGATGGCGCGTGCGATCTGCTGGCCGGCGTCGAGCAACTGGCCGACGTCGAGCCGGCATCCCGCCGGACAGTTGCCGAAATCCCTAGCGAGGAGCGAAGCGACGAAGCAATCCATTCTTGCTTGTGGCGCGATGGATTGCTTCGCTTGCGCTCGCAATGACGGTCTCTATTTATTCCATTACTGCAGTTAGCCCCTTAGAAGAAGCCCAGCGCCTTGGTGCCGTAGCTCACCAGCACGTTCTTGGTCTGCTGGTAATGGTCGAGCATCATCTTGTGGTTCTCACGCCCGATGCCGGACGCCTTTCCTCGGTCGCGGGATTGAGGACGGGCATGGTCTGGTCGCCGGGCACCATTTTCCCGTCGATGAGAAGCTTGAAATCGCTGATTTGGCTGTGCTCTCCCTGTGAACGGGCCTCGTTATATCCTAACATATATCACGATTGGGAAGGTCGGACTACGGGCAGGCGGGTCACATTTAGGAGTGGCTGGACGAGCTCCGTAGGATATCGATATAGTCTGGTATATATAACGCAAGAAAGATCCGGAGCCACCCCGATGGAGATCGAAACCCAGGCGCTCACCACCTGCGAGGTCGCCGCCGACGGCGATGCGATTTCGCTCGGTTTCGTCGATGCAAACGGCAGACCGGCAACGATCCGGCTGTCGCTCAACCAGGTCGGGGCGTTGGCCATGACGCTGCCCGGCCTGATCGACAAGGCGCTGCAGACCCGCTTCGGTGACCAGAGCCTGCGCTATGCCTATCCGCTGGCGTCGTGGGAGGTCGAGCAATCCACCGATCCGACCCAGGGCATGGTGACGCTGCGGACCGAAGACGGATTCAGCGTCTGCTTTTCGATCCCGCGCGCGCAGCAGAGCGAACTCGGCGAGGCGCTGGTGGCCCAGCCGGTGCCGAAGCAGGCGATGCGGGCGAATTAGGTACTTCAGTCCGAAATGAATCTCAGGCAACGTCATTCCGGGATTCGCCTCTTGGCGCAGGCCCGGAATCCATACTCATTATTGTGGTCATGGATTCTCAGATGTGCAATTGCACATCATAGCTCGCGCTTCGCGCGCCCCGGAATGACGGCAAGTTGGAATAGTCCGATGCGCGCTTTATTGGTGGCAATAATGGTTGGTCTGTTCGCGTCCTCCGCCTCATCAGCGGAACTCCGTGTCATGGCAGCAGGTAGCCTGAAAGACGCGTTCACCGCCATCTTCGCCGATTTCACCAAACAATACGGCAATGGTTTTGCTCCGGTCTGGGGGCCTTCCGGCGTGCTGCGCGAGCGCCTGCAGAAGGGTGAGGCCTTCGACGTCTTTGCCTCGGCCGCGTTGCCGCATGCACAAAACCTGACCGACGCCGGCGTATCCGGCCCGAGCGTGCTGTTTGCGAAGAACGCGCTGTGTGTCGTGACCGGTGCCGATCGTGCGCTCGATGCCGGCAATCTGGTCGAGACGCTGCTCAAGCCTGACATCAGGATCGGGACATCGACGCCGGTGTCCGATCCGGCCGGCGACTACACCTGGGAGATGTTTCGCAAGGTCGATGCGATGCGGCCCGGCGCCTTCGACACGCTGTCCAAAAAAGCCCAGCAACTGGTTGGCGGGCCCGCGACGAGCGCACTCGCGAGCGGCCGCCCGCCGCTACTGGTCGCGCTCGACGAACATCAGATCGACCTCTTCGTCTATTATTGCTCCGGCGCGCAACAGATCGTGCGCGACTCCGCGAAATACAAATCGGTGGCGCTGCCACCGGAGCTCGTGGTCGGTCCGGAATATGGATTGACGGTATCGCGCAAGGCGCAATCCGGTGCGGCCGATTTCGCGATGTATCTGTTATCGCCGCAGGGCCAGGCGACGCTGAAATCGTTCGGCTTCGTCCCGGTCGCGCTGCCGGTCGGGCGGTAACCGCTTCGTCATTCCCCGTCATTGCGAGCGGAGCGAAGCAATCCATACCTCCGCTTGGACCGCTATGGACTGCTTCGCTTCGCTTGCAACGACGAATACGTTGTTCTCCTGCGACCAATTGGCACGACGAGGCTGAGCAAGAACTCGGCTTTTTTGGGAGTTGATGTAGGATTCGGCTCATGACGAATCGCCCATTCAAGACCGGTGAGAGCCGGGAGCAAGCCAGTCTCCTTCCTGCTCGGGTTGAGGACTATGTTGGAGCGGACAATCCGGTGCGGGCGATCGAGAGCTTTGTTTGCGCCCTCGACCTTGGGAAGCTCGGCTTCCGGCATGCGGATCGCGGCGCGGAAGCCATGGGGCAGCCACCCTATGATCCGGCCGATCTGCTGAAGCTCTATCTTTACGGCTACATCAACCAGGTCAGGTCGTCGCGGCGGCTGGAACGGGAAGCCTGCCGCAATCTGGAACTGATCTGGCTGTTGAAGAACCTGCGGCCGGGCTATCGGACGATCGCCAACTTCCGCAAGGAGAACTGGAAGGCGCTGAAGGCTGTGAACCGCGGCTTCGTGTTGCTGGTTCGCGAGCTTGGGCTTGTCGGCGGAGCCGTTGTCGCCATCGACGGTTCGTTCTTCCATGGCGATGCGAGCAAGGCGAGCATCTTCACGCGCAAGAGGCTCGCCGAACAAGTCGCAAGGCTGGACCTGGAGATCGATGCTTACGGCAAGTCTCTTGAAGACAATGACGCGACGGAGGCCATGCAGCCAAACAGCGGCGGCCACGACGATGGCGGCAGCGGAGATGGCGCCGATATCGGCGCCAAAGTAGCGGCGCTGATGGCCAGGCGCTCGCGCGCGCAAGCCGACCTCGATCGGCTGGAGGCAAGCGGCGAGACGCAGTTGTCCCTGACCGATCCTGACGCCCGGCTTCTGGTCAAGGGCGGTCAAGGTGTTGCCGGCTACAATGTGCAAGCTGTCGTGGACGACAAGCACAAACTCATTGTTGCGAGCGAAGTGGTGAACGACAGCAGCGACGTCAACCAGCTCCATGCGATGGCAAAAGCTGCCAAGGAGGCCCTTGGTGCGGAGGCACTGCAGGTGCTGGCTGATGAAGGCTATTACAGCAGCACCGAACTGAAGGCGTGCGAGGAAGACGGCATCACGGCCTACGTGCCGCCTTCGGAGGGCAACGGGCTGCTCGAGAAGGCGGGCCGCTTCGGCCTCAAGAACTTCAGCTATGACGGCGCAGCCGATGCCTACACTTGTCCGGCCGGCCAACTGTTGCGTCCGATGGAGGGGCGCTGGACCAACACGAGTGGCCGCGTCGAGATCCGCTATGCGAGTCGCACGAGGATCTGCCGGGCCTGCCCGTTACGAACCAAGTGTCTGACCCCGAAGGCATCTCAACGCATCGTCCGTCGCTGGGAGCACGAGGATGTTCTCGAACGTCACCGCGCGCGAATGGAAAGCGCAAGCGAGCTGATGCGCCGTCGTTCCGCCATCGTCGAACATCCCTTCGGCACGCTCAAATGCCGCGCCGGCTATCGCCACTTCCTCGTGCGCGGCTTCGATAAGGTGCGCGGCGAATGGAGCCTGATGGCGCTCTGCTACAACTTTACCCGCGTGCTCAATATCCTCGGCTTCGAGGGCTTCGCGGCCTGCATGGCAAAGGTATTTCGATCGCTCTCACGCGCCCTTAGGGCCGCTCCCAGCTGCATCCAGCTCCTTCTGGAAACGTTCTGGACAAATCTGCAGGTCTGGCTCCCGATCAAACGCTTCGACCCCAGCCCTGTCGCATAACCAGCACTACTTGCTCAGCCTCGTCGGGCAAATCAGCAAAAACCTGTCCATCCCCGCTGCGAAAAATATTTCGCTTTCGCCCTCGGGCAAATCAAGGGCATGACTCTGCCCGTCTCACCCGACAAGAGGGGCGTTGCGCAACGTCACGAAACGCGCGGTGGGATGCGGTGGACGCGGAGGTCACAAAGACGAAGGTGGCTTAAGCGTACGGTGAAGTCGTGTGGTTCCGACACCCCGGTGCTGGTGTCAAGTCTTGCGGTACGACCCGCGAGGCGATGGTGGCAAGAAAGCCGGTCGCCAGGGAGATCACGAAGTAAGCCGTAAAACCATTGCGCAGGGAAGGCCGGGCTGCCTCCGCCGAACCTGTATGCTCGTGTGCGTCGTTTTCTGTGCGAATTGCACGCGAGACCGCGGGTGCGGCGTGCACCCGGTCTTCCCTGCGCCCTCTTCCTGGAGAGGGCGGCAAGTTTCGAGCAAACCTCGGGCGATCAGCGCCGCGAGAACGCGGGCGTATGCCCGGAGCACCGGCCTTGCGAGACACAACGTGACGGCTTGCTTCCACGTCCTGCAAGCGTGCCATCCGTCGCTAATTTCCTTATCCTCGAACTGCCACACCATTCCATCCCTTCGATCACCCCAAAGAGGCATCATGATCAAGACCGTCGAAGCTCCCAACAGTGGCTATCGTTTCATGCCGGGCGTCAGCCAATATTCATGCGGCATCGGTGCGCTTCCCGGCTTCACCATCGAGCGCGTGCGATTCGCCGATCCGGTGCCGCTGAAAACAGGTTTTGCGAAAATCGCGCAAATCCTGAAGACTGCCGGCCGTCCGCTCACGGCGTTCGGCGCCTGCGAGTTGCGTTCGCCGGCACCGTTCACCGAAGAGGGTTTCAGGGCCTTCAACGAGATCTACATCAAGACGCTGATCGAATGGGGCGTCATGAAGGACGGCGTCAATCCGGTGGCGCGCAGCAATGTCTGTCCGCAGATCGATCCACCCTCAGAACCCTGTTTCCACGCCTTCTGCTACGCGGTGCCGGCGCCGCGAGCGCCGGAGTCCTTCGTCGTCGCCGGCAGCGGCGAGTCCGTGGAAGGCAAGGCGAATTACCGCGACCATATCGTTGCCCCCGGCGACACCAGCCCGGCGGGGATGCTCGCGAAAGCGAAATGGGTGCTTGATGAAATGGAACGACGCATGAGCGCGTTCGGTGGAACCTGGAAGCAGACCACTGGCGTGCAACTCTACACCGTGCGGGACGCCTATCCGATTCTCGAAAGCGAACTCGGCCGGCGCGGGGTGTTCAAGAACGGCCTGACCTGGCATTTCAACCGGCCGCCGGTGGTCGGCCTCGACTATGAGATGGATTGCCGCTGCGTGCACAGCGAGAAAGTGGTCTAGACTTTTTGTGTTGCGGTTGCTCAGGCGTATCAAAACCACGTGTTACGCGCCCTGCGACTCACGCGGTTTCTTGACATGGGAAACGCTAACCGGTTCCCTGCAGCGGTTCCGAATCGTGGCTGGGTTTAGGCGGCAATGCAAAACGAACCAGGCGTCAGGCGACGTGATCTGCTCTCGTTGATCGGTGCGATGGCCGGCAGCGCGGCGATGTACCACGCGATGACCAGCCTCGGCTTCGCGTCGGAATCCACCTACAAGGGCCCGGTCAAGCTGCAAGGCGATCCGAAGGGCGCCTCCGTGCTCATTTTGGGCGCCGGACTCGCAGGCATGACGGCCGCGCTGGAATTGCGCAAGGCCGGCTACAAGGTTCAGATCTTGGAGTTCAACAGCCGCGCGGGGGGCCGCAACTGGACTCTGCGCGGCGGCGACAGCTTTACCGAACTCGGCGGTTTCAAGCAGACCTGCGAATTCGAACAAGGGCTCTATATCAATCCCGGCCCGTGGCGAATTCCCTATCACCACCGCGCGCTGCTCGACTATTGCAGGCGGCTCGGCGTCGCGCTCGAGCCGTTCCTTCAGCTCAACCACAACGCCTACCTTCATGCTTCAAGAGCGTTCGACGGCAAGCCGCAGCGGTTCCGCGCCATCAAGGCGGATTTTCAGGGACAGGTTTCGGAACTGCTCGCCAAGGTGACGCAGCAGGGCAAGCTCGACGAGGCCGTTTCCAAGGAGGATCGGGAAATTCTGCTGCAGGCGTTGCAGTCCTGGGGCGCGCTGGACCGCGACTACAAGTACAACGCCAATCTGGTCTCCGCCGAATTCCGCGGCTATGCACGCGATCCCGGCGGAGGGCTTGGCGGCGACCCGCTGCCGAGCGACCCGGTCGCGCTGTCGGACATACTGCGATCGCGGCTCTGGCGATATCTGCAGAGTTTTGCGCGCTACAATTTCCAGACCACAATGTTCCAGCCGGTGGGCGGCATGGACATGATCGGCAAGGCGTTCGCGCGAGAGGTCGACGGTTTGATCCACTACAATGCCAAGGTGACGCAGATCCAGCAGAACGACAGAGGCGTCACCGTCAGTTATGTGGACGCGACAAATCCGTCGGCCGTGCAACAGGCAACGGCAGATTGGTGCGTCTGCACGATTCCGCTGTCGATCCTCAGTCAGCTGCCGATCGACGTCGGCGGCGCCATGAAGAACGCGATCGACGCCGTTCCCTATGCCGGCTCGGTCAAGATCGGGCTGCAGTTTAAGCGCCGCTTCTGGGAGGAGGACGAGGCCATTTATGGCGGCATCAGCTATACCGACCTGCCGATCCGCCAGATCGCCTATCCCAACACCGGCTTCAATCGCACCGGACGCGGCGTGCTGCTCGGGGCTTATCTGTTCGAGGGCGCGAACTCCTATGAATTCACGGCAATGCCGCCGGCCGAGCGGGTGGCGAGCGCGGTCGAGTTCGGCGCCATGATCCACCCGCAATACAAGAGCGAGTTCGAGAACGGCGTTGCGGTGGCCTGGCATCGCGTTCCCTTCACGCTTGGCTGCAGCGGCGAGTGGTCCGACGCGGGGCGGGCGCAGCACTTTCGCAATCTGTGCCAGATCGACGGCCGCATCGTCTTGGCGGGCGAGCACGCCTCCGACCTGCCGGCATGGCAGGAAGGCGCGATCCTTTCCTCGCTCGATGCCATCGCCCGGCTGCACGATCGCGTGGTGAGGACGTAACCGGCCATGGCTCTTGCAATCTCGGGAGCGGGGAAAGTGGGATTGGCGGCGCTAGTTGCGTTGCTGGTGCCGATCGGATTTGCCCAGAACGATTCGCGCCCTCCCAGCAACCGCGCCTTCAGCTCAGGCTATAAATTCGTCGAGATGACCGGTGAGGAGCTGTTCGCCAATGTCTGTCAGGGCTGTCACATGCCTGACGCGACTGGGGCGGCCGGCGCCGGAACCTATCCGTCGCTGGTCGGCGACAGGAACCTCGAGGCCGGTGGATACCCGATCACGCTCATCGTCAATGGCCGGCGGGGCATGCCGCCGTTCGGCGACATGATGACCGATGGTCAAATCGCCGCCGTCGTGAATTATGTCAGGACGCATTTCGGCAACGGCTACCACGATGCGGTGACCGCCAAGGACGTGAGTGACGCCCGCAGGTAAAAGCGCTGAGCTTAAGAGGGGGAACAGATGAAATTCGGAATGATATTGCTATCAGCCATGCTGTCGGCGGGCGCGGCCTCGGCCGCGCGGGCCGATGTCGTCAGGCATCCGATTCCGAATTCGACCTTCCCGATCGCGCAGGCTGTGACTGTCACAGGCAATACCACGACCTATTATCTCAGCGGCCAGGTGCCGCCGGTCACCAACAAGGATGCCGATCCGGCGAGCGCGCAAGCCTATGGCGACACCAGGAGCCAGACCGTCGGCGTTCTCAACAAGATCAAGGGAATTTTGGAAGCCCTCGGCCTTGGCATGGGCGATGTGGTCAAGATGCAGGTGTTTCTGGTTCACAGCGCCGCCGCGCCGATGGACTTCAAGGCCTTCATGGAGGGCTACACCCAGTTTTTCGGCGGCAGCCAGCCCAACCTGCCAGTGCGGTCTGTCGTTGGCGTCGCAGCGCTGGCCAATCCCGGCTTTCTGGTCGAGATCGAAGTGGTGGCGGTGAAGGACACCAAATAGAACGGGTCGGCCGGCAGAAACGGCAGGGCTTGCAAGCTTGCCAAAGCGCGCGCCACCTGTCTGAATTCGATCCGTCAGCGGCGATCCCAGAGGAGAGCAAGATGTCCCAAAAAGCCCGATGGAAATTTTCCGCAATCCTGCTTTCGACCGCGCTGGTCTCGGTTCTCGCCGCCGGCGGCGCCCGCGCCGACGGATTGAACCCGCAACAGCAGCTCGCCTATGACATCTACAAGGAGCTCCTTGAAATTAACACCGTGACGGCGACCGGCGACACCGCCAGGGCGGCCGAAGCGATGGCGGCCCGGCTTCGCACCGCCGGCTTCGCCGAAAGCGACGTTCACGTCTTCTCGCCCGCGCCGAAGAAGGGCAATCTGGTGGCGCGGCTGCACGGCAGCGGCGCGCGCAAGCCGATCCTCTTGGTCGCCCATCTCGATGTCGTGCCGGCCAATCGCGAGGACTGGTCGGTCGATCCGTTCAAGCTGACCGAGAAGGACGGCTACTATTATGCGCGCGGCAGCGGCGACGACAAATACATGGGGGCGGCCTTCGTCGCCAACCTGATCCGCTACAAGAACGAAGGTTACAAGCCGGACCGCGACATCATCGTCGCGATGGAGACCGACGAGGAGATTCTGGATCGCGACGGCCTCGGCATCCAGTGGCTGCTGAAAAACCATCGCGACCTGATCGATGCCGAATTCGCGCTGAACGAGGGCGGCGGCATCGGACTGAGGGACGGCAAGCCGATCCGCAACAGCGTTCAGACCAGCGAGAAGGTCTCGCTGAGCTATCTGCTCGAGGTGAAGAACAAGGGCGGCCACAGCTCTGTGCCCAGCCGCGACAACGCCATCTATCATCTGGCCGAGGGGCTGGTGCGGCTCTCCAAGTTCAGCTTTCCACTGAACCTGAATGAAACGACGCGCGCCTATTTCGACCGGGCGGCGCAGTTCGAGGGCGACCAGACCGCCGCCGATATGCGCGCGGCACTGTCGGACAAGCCCGATCCGGCGGCGATGTCGTTTACCCGCCTCGCGGCCAATCCGGTCTACAACGCCCAACTCCGCACCACCTGCGTCGCGACGATGCTTCAAGGAGGTCATGCGGTCAACGCGCTGCCGCAACTGGCCACCGCGAAGGTCAATTGCCGCATCATGCCGGGAGAACCGGTCGATGGGATCAAGGCGACGCTCGAGCGCGTGCTCGCCGACGATCAGATATCGGTCACGCAGCTGGACGAGCCGGTGCTGAGCGCGCCGTCCGCGCTGCACGAGGAGATCATGGGTTCGATCGAAAAGCTCTCGCATGAATTCTGGCCGACCGCCGTCGTGATGCCGACCATGAGCGCCGGCGCCACCGACGGCAGCTACCTGCGCAATGCGGGGATACCGACTTACGGTCATTCCGGCATGGCCGGCGACATCAACGACGTGCGCGCCCACGGCAAGGATGAGCGCGTCATGATCAAATCGTTTTACGAGGGCGAGGAATATCTTTATCGACTCGTGAAGATGCTTTCTGGCGGGACGTCTTGATGGAATTGCGTTCCAGAACACGCGTTGCCGTTGCCGGTCTCGGCTCGATCGGGGCCGGGGTCGTCAGGGAATTGGACCGCGGCATCGAGGGCCTGGCGCTATCAGCGGTGGCGTCGCAGAATCCGGAGAATCACCGTGCCTGGCTGGCCGATCTGAAGACGACGCCACAAGTGCTGCCGATCGAGCGGCTTGCCGAGGCCGCCGATATCGTCGTCGAATGCGCCCCGAGCAAGCTCGTCAGATCGATCGTGGCGCCGGTTGTGGCGAGCGGAAAGATCGCGATCGTGCTCAGCGTCGGCGCGTTGCTCGACAATGAGGACCTCATCAGCCTTGCGAAAGACCATGGCGGCCAGATCATCGTGCCGACCGGTGCGCTGATCGGGCTCGACGCGGTCACCGCGGCGGCGGTTGGAACCATCCATTCGGTCCGGCTGGTGACGCGGAAGCCGATTGCGGGGCTGGTCGGCGCGCCCTATCTGGTCGAACACAACATCGAGATCGAAGGCGTCACTGAACCGCTTCGGATATTCGAGGGCACGGCGCGACAGGCCGCCAAGGGTTTTCCCGCCAATTTGAACGTCGCGGTGGCGCTGTCGCTGGCCGGCATCGGTCCCGACAAGACACGGGTCGAGATCTGGGCGGATCCTACGGTGACGCGCAACACCCACCGCATCGATGTCGATTCCGACTCTGCGCGGTTTTCGATGACGATCGAGAACATCCCGTCGGAGAATCCGAGAACGGGAAAGATTACCGCGCTGTCCGTGATCGCCTGTCTTCGCAAGCATCGCGCGTCGCTGCGCATCGGCACCTGAGTGCAGGCCAACATGCAGATCAGTCCGAACGACGACTTGCTGCTCGTCATCGACGTGCAGAACGATTTCTGCCCGGGCGGCGCGCTCGCGGTTGCCGATGGTGACGCGGTCGTGCCGGTGATCAACCGGCTCGCGCAACGCTTTGCCCATGTGGTGCTGACGCAGGACTGGCACCCCTCCGGCCGCAGTTCGTTTGCGACGTCGCATCCGGCGTCCGCGCCGTTCGAGACCATCGCCATGCCCTATGGCCCGCAAACGCTGTGGCCCGATCATTGCGTGCAGGGGACTTTGGGCGCGGCCTTTCATCCGCAACTAGCGACTGAGAAGGCGGAACTGGTGATCCGGAAGGGCTTTCGCCCTTCCATCGATTCCTACTCAGCGTTCTATGAGAACGACCGGACCACGCCGACGGGTCTCGCCGGTTATTTGCGCGAGCGCGGCCTCAGGCGGATTTTCGTGGCGGGACTGGCGACCGATTATTGCGTGCATTATTCCGCGCTGGACGCGCGCCGCCTCGGCTTCGATACCGTGGTCGTCAAATCCGGTTGCCGGGCCATCGATCTGGCGGGCTCGCTTGCCGCTGCGTCTGCGGCGATGGCCGCGGCCGGCGTGCAGGTGATCGACGATCTCGCTTAGACGGAGTTTGGCGCCACGCGGTCCGGCGACAGAGGGTCCGGCGGGCAAATTTGTCCAACGGGCATGTTTCCAATCGCTCCAATTCGGTAATAAGGTCCGACCAGCAGGTTGAAGGTCATCATCCTGCACGCGGAGTGATATGGCTTATTATGGCGTTGGTAGAGGATAATTCGGGTCCCTGGCGTGTCGGCGTGCTGTTCTCGCAGACGGGCGTGACCACCGCGATCGAGCGGACGCAGCTCAATGCGACGTTGCTGGCCATCGAAGAGATCAATGCAAACGGCGGCGTACTTGGCCGGCCGATCGAGCCCGTGATGTATGATCCGGCATCGGACCACAAGAAGTTCCGGGCGTTCGCGGAACGGCTGTTTCAGGTCGACCGGATCAAATTGCTGTTCGGCTGCTACATGTCGAGCACGCGCAAGGCCGTGCTGCCGGTGGTCGAGGCGCACCGCGGCTTGCTGTTCTATCCCACCCTCTACGAGGGTTTCGAGTACTCGCGGCACTGTATTTATACCGGCGCGGCGCCCAACCAGAATTCGCTGCAGCTGGCGCGATTCCTGCTGTCGGCCTACGGCAACCGGGTGCTGTTCGTCGGATCGAATTATATCTATCCCTACGAGTCCAACCGCGTGATGGGCGACTTCGTCAGCCAGGGCAAGGGCAAGGTTCTCGACGAAATCTACGTTCCGCTCTACCCCGACCCGAAAGATTTTGAGCGGGTCATCAGCCGCATCAAGAAGACCTCGCCGGATGTCATTTTCTCCACCGTGGTCGGCAGCGGCACCGCGGCACTCTACGCCGCCTATCGGGCCGCGGGCTTTGACCCCACCCGGATGCCGATCGCGAGCCTGACCACCAGCGAAGCCGAAGTCGCCGAAATGGGCGCTGAAGCCGCCGAAGGCCACATCACCGCCGCGCCGTTTTTTGAGACGCTTTCGTCACCGGCCGCGCGGCGCTTCGTCAGCAGCTTCAAGCAGAGATACGGCGCCGACGCGCCCGTCACCGCGGGCGCGGAAGCCTCGTATTTCCAGGTTCATCTGGCGATGCGGGCGGTCGCGAAATGCGGCTCCGACGATCCGGAGCAGGTGCTTGCGAATTTGCGCGATTCCGAATTCGACGCGCCGCAGGGCCGCGTGCGGGTCGACCCCGAAAACAACCACACGTACCTCTGGCCGCGCATCGCGCGCCTCGATCGCCACGGCCGCTTCCAGGCCGTGTGGAATCCAGGCGTACGCGTCAAGCCGGATCCTTACTGTGTCGTCCAGAGCCTGGACGACTGGTCGGTGGACGAACTGCCGCTGCTCCACTCATGAGCGCCCCGTAACGGAGAACTGGAAGTGGCTATCCAAATTCTTCGTGATCTGCGGGGGTTGCGGGTCCACGTCGTGCATCCGCCGGACGTCGAGCGCACCAAACTGGTCGAACATCTGCGCCGCATCGGGTGCATGGTCGAAACCCAGTGGCCGGTCCCGGATTGCTGGGCGGAGGGCGCCGACATCGTGCTACTTGCGATCGAGCACGATGTGCGCGTGGAAATTCAGCAGCTGCTGAAATCGGACTCCAGCCGCCGGCCGACGCTGATCGCGGTCGTCAGCTACGAAGACCCCTCGACGCTTCAGCTCGTGATCGAAGCGGGCGCGGTCGCCGTGATCGAGCGGCCGATTCGTCCGTTCGGTCTTTTGACCAACCTGACGATCGCGCGCAGCCTTTGGCTGGAGCGGCGCGACGCCGAGAAACGCACGCGCAAACTGGAGCGCAAGCTCGCCGGCATTCAGCGCATTCAGAAGGCGAAGGTGATCCTGATGGACGGCCAGGGGTTGAACGAAGCGCAAGCTTACGAAAGCATCCGCCGTCAGGCGATGTCGAAGCGCTTGTCGATGGACGATATGGCGGCTGCGATCATCCACGCAAATGAACTATTGCAATACCGCGTGAAAGGTGATTAGTTTTTAAAACGTCGATGGAGAAGAAAATTTCTTCTGACGTTCGCCGGACCATCAATGTTGCTGGTTTGGCTCTGGCTAGGTAGCCCGAAGGATCCGCGAGGATCCGTCGGGCTTTTTTGTTTTTCGGGTCGAGTGACGCCGCCGACGCCATAGCGTTTTCGGAGGCTCGATCTGCTCTGGGATTTTTCTGGTTACGAAACAACGTGCTTCGGCGCGAACGGCTTGGTGTGCCTTGACACATGGGGAGTGGAGTTATGGCGATCGATAGACGCAGGTTTCTCAGGAATGGGTTGCTCGCTTCGAGCACGGTGATTACCTCGCCCTGGGTGTTCCAGACCGGCGCGCGTGCGGCGGGCGAGGTGAAGGTCGGCGTGTTGTTCTCGCTGACCGGCGGTCTCTCGATCATCGAGAAGTCGCTGCATGACGCGACCATGCTGGCGATCAGCGAAATCAACGCTAGCGGCGGCGTCAAGGGCATGAAGATCGTGGCGATCGTCGAGGACGGCGCGTCGGATCCGAAAACCTACAACGAAAAAGCCTCCAAGCTCGTCATTCAGGACAAGGTGCCGACCGTGTTCGGATCCTACACTTCGGCGAGCCGCAAGGCGGTGCTGCCGGTGTTCGAGAAACGCAACAACCTCTACTTCTATCCGACCTATTACGAAGGCTTCGAATGCTCCAAGAACGTCGTCTATACCGGCGCCGTTCCGAACCAGCAGCTTTCGAATTTCATCCCGTGGATCATCAAGACGCTGGGCAAGAAGAAGTTCTTCATCGTCGGCTCGAACTATATCTATCCGCGCGAGATGGCCAAGGTCTCGAAAATCCTGATCGAGAAGAATGGCGGCGAATGGATCGCCGACGAATATCTCGAGCTCGGCCACTCCGAATGGGGATCGATGGTCAACAAGATCAAGGGCTCCGGCTGCGACGTGGTGCTGTCCAACGTGGTCGGCGATTCCGTGGTGGCGTTCTATCGCGAGTACAAGAACCAGGGTCTCACCCATGACAAGCTGCCGATCTGCGCGACGGTGACCTCCGAGATCGAGATCGCGGCGATGGGCGCCGAATATGCCGTCGGCAGCTACACCTCGTTCCCGTACTTCCAGGCGATCGACACCGACCGCAACAAGGCCTTTGTCGAGCGCTACCGCGCTTTCGTCAAGGATCCCAAGGCGGTGACGCATCACGCGCTGGAATCGTCCTACTTCCAGGTCTTCCTGTGGAAGCAGGCGGTCGAGAAAGCCGCCGAGATCACGTCGGTCGCGATCCGCGAGGCGGTCAAGGGGCAGGAATTCGATGCGCCCAATGGCCATGTGAAGATCGATCCGGACAATCTCCACACCTACCTCACGCCGCGCATCGCGCAGTGGCTGCCGGACGGGCAGGGCAAGATCATCGACGCCTACAAGGAGCCGACGATCCCGCTGCCCTATGTCGCCTATGGCGAAACCCCGACCAACCTGTTCTGCACGGGCCACGGGCTGGAGACGGCCAAGCTGAAAACCTGATCGCGGCAAACATCATGCACCGCGCGCAGCGCAGTGGATGACGGGGCGGTGATATGCTCGAGGTATTGTTCATCGGTCTCAGTCTTGGGTCGATCCTGCTGCTGGTCGCCCTTGGTCTTGCGATCACCTATGGCGCCATGGGCGTCATCAACATGGCGCATGGCGAAATGGTCATGGTCGGCGCCTATGTGACGGTGCTGTCCGGCATCTGGTTCGGCACCAACATCTTCGTCGCCATTCCACTGGCCTTCATCGTCACGGCGTTGCTCGGCCTGTTGATCGAGCGCGTGGTAGTGCGGCGGCTCTACGGCCGGCTGCTCGATACGCTGCTGGCGACCTGGGGCATTGCGATCCTGATCCAGCAGGCGGTGCGGCTGGAATTCGGCCTCTCGTTCTTCGGCATCCACATCCAGGGATTGGGCCCCGGGCTTCAGAACGTCAGCGTACCCGCGATCCTGCAGGGCACGCTGACGATCGCGGGCGCTGAAATCAACCGCTACCGCGCCTTCATCATCCTCGTCACCGCCGCTCTCGCGCTCGGCACCTGGTTCATCATCTACCGCACCTCGATCGGGACCCAGGTCCGCGCCATCATCCGCAATCCCAAAATGACGGCGGCCTGCGGCATCGACGTGACGCGGGTGAATGCGCTGACCTTTGCGTTTGGTTCTGGGCTCGCCGGCGTTGCCGGCGTGATGATGTCCGGCTTCAAGACGGTATTTCCCGACATGGGAACGCCGATGGTCGTCGATGGCTTCCTCGTCGTGGTCATGGGCGGCGTCGGCAGCCTGCTCGGTTCGGTATTGTCCGCCGGCATTCTCGGCGAGATCAACGGGCTGGTCGCGGCTGCGACCAATGACATCCTGGCGCGCGCGGTGGTGTTCGGCGTCGTGATCGCGATCATCGTCCTCAAGCCGAAGGGCCTGTTCGCCCTGAAAGGCCGCTGAGATGACGTCGAAACGCCGGATCGACTGGGCGATCTACGCCGCGTTCGTCGTCCTCATCATGATCGCGCCGCTGGTGATGGACTCGTTCTGGCTCAACCGCGTCGCCAAATATCTCGTCTACGGCATGCTCGGCGTCGCGGTCGCGCTGTCATGGGGTTATGCCGGCATCCTCAACCTCGGCCAGGGCCTGTTCTTCGGCGCCGGCGCCTACATGCTGGCGATGTCGCTGAAACTGGCGAGCCCGACCAGCCTGCAGCAGGGCTCGGACAGACCGGTGCCGGACTTCATGCTCTGGAATGCCGAGCCCGGCTCAAAGACGGAATTGTGCTGCATCAACAAGGCATCGTTCCTGTGGCTGCCGTTCCAGAGCCAATGGTTTGGGGTCGCGATGGGCCTGATCCTGCCGGTGGCGATTGCCGGGATCGTCGGCACCATCGTCTTCCGCAAGCGCATCTCCGGCGTGTTCGTCTCCATCATCACGCTGGCGCTGGTGCTGCTGGTCCGTCTGGTCGTGATCGACTCCCAGCCCATCACCAACGGCTTCAACGGCCTGACCGACCTCGGCTGGTTCAATGTTGGGGGACTGGAGTTCGATCCCTATATCGTTCCGACCTATTATCTCGTCGCCGTCTCGCTCAGCCTCGTGCTGATCGGCGCGCGGCTCCTGATCGATACCCGCGCCGGCCTGATCCTGCAGGCGGTGCGCGACGACGAGAACCGGGCGCGCTATCTCGGCTTCGACGTGCCGGCCTATCAGACCTTCTTCTTTGCGGTCTCGGCGGCGATCGCGGGCTTTGCCGGCATGCTCTACGTGGTCGTCTCCGAATTTGCCTCTCCGACTTTCATGGACCTGACCTTCTCCATCACCATGGTGGTGTGGGCCGCGGTCGGCGGCCGCTGTTCCATTCTCGGCGCCTGCATCGGCGCCATCCTCATCAACACGATCTCGGCGACCGTCAGCGAGACCGCAGGTTTTGCGGAGGCCTGGAAGGCGATCATCGGCCTGATCTTCGTGCTGGTCGTGCTCTATCTGCCGCGTGGCATCGCCGGTTTCGCGCACGATGTCGTCGACCGCATCGTGACGCGAAAGCGTGGTGCGTCGTCCCATCCCTTGCGGGTGAGCGACCCGTCGTCGCAACTGGCGGAGTAGGGCGATGGCGCAAACCGCACTCACGATCGATGGACTGAGCGTCGACTTCGAAGGTTTCAAGGCCGTCAACCAGGTCACGATGACGATCGACGACGGCGAGCTGCGCGTGGTGTTAGGGGCCAACGGCGCCGGCAAGACCACGCTGATGGATCTGATCTCCGGCAAGACCAAGTCGACCTCCGGCCGCGTCTTCCTGCACGATACCGACATCACCAATTGGGAAGAACACAAGATCGCGCGCGCTGGCGTCGGGCGGAAATTCCAGATCCCGAGCGTGTTCAAGGAACTCACAGTCCGCCGCAATCTCGAAGTGGCGAGCTGCCGAAATCCTGGCGTGTTCGCCAATCTGCGCTTCGGCTTCAGCAAGGAAGCCGAGCGCAATGTCGACGAGGTGCTGGAACTGATCGGCCTTGCGGAAGAGGCCGATCACGTCGCCGCCTATCTCAGCCATGGCCAGACGCAATGGCTCGAGCTTGGCCTCTTGATCACCCAGAACCCGAAAATCATCCTGCTCGATGAGCCGACCGCCGGCATGACGCAGGCGGAGACCCACAAGACCTCGCTGATCGTCAACAACCTCAAGGGTCGCCACACCATCGTCGTGGTCGAGCACGACATGGCGTTCGTGCGCGAGATCGCCGAGCGCATCACCGTGCTGCATCTCGGCCAGGTGCTCGCCGAGGGCAATGTCGAGCAGATCGAGAACGATCCCAAGGTGCGCGAAGCCTATCTGGGATCGAAGGGGATCTCGTGATGCTGGGCTTCGCGCATGTCGATAGTTTTTATGACCGCAGCCACATCCTGCATGACGTCTGCCTCGAGGTGCCCGAGGGCAAGGTGACTGCAGTGCTCGGGCGCAACGGCACCGGCAAGACCACGCTATTGAAAACGCTGATGGGCCTGACCGACCGGATGGCCGGCGAGATCCGGCTCGATGCGACCGATCTCGGCGCGCAGCCGACATTCCGCCGCGCCCGAGCCGGGATCGCCTACGTTCCGCAGGGCCGCGAGATCATTCCGGATTTTTCGATCCGCGAGAACATCCTGATGGGTTCGTACGCGCGCGCCGACGGCAAGCGCGAAATCCCGCCGCTGGTTGCTGAACTGTTTCCCTACCTCATGAACAATCTCGACCGCAACGGCGGCGTGCTCTCCGGCGGTCAGCAGCAGCAGCTCGCGATTGCCCGCGCGCTCGCAGCCGACCCGAAGATCATCCTGCTCGACGAACCGAATGAAGGCATCCAGCCCTCGATCGTCGAGGAAATCGAGAACGTCATCATCAGGCTCAACCGGGACATCGGGCTCACCGTCGTCCTGGTCGAGCAGAATGTCTCGTTCGTTCGCCGTGCAGCGCATCGCTTCGCCATGATGGAGAAGGGGCGGGTCGTGGCTGCGGGCGAGATCGGCGAGCTCAGCGACGCGTTGGTTCACCGCCACATGGCGGTGTGACCGGAACGATCGCAGAGCGCAGGGTGTAGCGGTGCGGAGGAAAAGCACCGGGAACTAGTGACCAGAAAACGGCAAGGAGAGCGATATGCTGCACGGTGATATTTCTTCAAGCAACGACACGGTGGGCGTCGCCGTCGTGAACTACAAGATGCCGCGCCTTCATACCAAGGCGGAGGTGCTCGACAACGCCCGCAAGATCGCCGACATGATCGTCGGCATGAAGACCGGCCTTCCCGGCATGGATCTGGTGATCTTTCCGGAATATTCCACCCACGGCATCATGTACGACTCCAAGGAGATGTACGAGACCGCGTCGGTGATACCCGGCGACGAGACCGAAATCTTCGCCGAGGCCTGCCGCAAGGCCAAGGTGTGGGGCGTGTTCTCGTTGACCGGCGAACGCCACGAAGAGCACCCGAAGAAGGCGCCCTACAACACCCTGATCCTGATGAACGACAAGGGCGAGATCGTGCAGAAGTATCGCAAGATCATGCCGTGGGTGCCGATCGAGGGCTGGTATCCCGGCAACTGCACCTATGTGTCGGACGGACCGAAGGGGATGAAGGTCTCGCTGATCATCTGCGACGACGGCAATTACCCCGAAATCTGGCGCGACTGCGCCATGAAGGGCGCCGAACTGATCGTGCGCTGCCAGGGCTACATGTATCCGGCCAAGGATCAGCAGGTGGTGATGGCGAAGGCGATGGCGTGGGCGAACAATTGCTATGTCGCGGTCGCCAACGCCGCCGGTTTCGACGGCGTCTACTCCTATTTCGGCCACTCCGCGATCATCGGCTTCGATGGCCGCACGCTCGGCGAGACCGGCGAGGAGGAATTCGGCATCCAGTACGCGCAGCTCTCCAAGATGCTGATCCGCGACGCCCGCAAGAACGGACAATCCGAAAATCATCTCTTCAAGCTGGTGCATCGCGGCTACACCGGAATGATCAATTCCGGCGAAGGCGACCGTGGCGTCGCAGCCTGTCCCTACGAGTTCTACTCCAAATGGATCGCCGATCCCGAAGGTACGCGGGAAATGGTGGAATCTTTCACTCGCAAGACCGTGGGAACGGAGGAGGCGCCGATCGAGGGAATTCCGAACAAAGTGGCGGCGCATCGCTAGCTGGAGATCTGAGGCTGCGCGTCGGCCGTGTTGCGCCGGCGCGCAGGGGTAAGCGGGAGTTCGCTGATCCGGATCGGGGTCCAGGCTTTCGGTCACGACCCGCAGAGCCGGGTCGGCCTTCACGTTCACGGCGGCTGGCCCGCTTCTCCGGCAAGACCAGAAACAAGGGCATGCACCATGAGTCTCGATTACGAAATCTACAATCTGGGCGACGTCAAACTGCAGCGCTGCGCGACGCTGCGCGACTGCAAGCTGGCCTACAAGACGTTCGGCACGCTCAGCCCGAACAAGGACAACGTCATCGTCTATCCCACCTGGTATTCGGGCCAGCATTACGACAATGAATGGCTGGTCGGCGAAGGCCGCGCGCTGGATCCGAAGAAGTACTTCATCATTATCCCGAACATGCTCGGCAACGGCCTGTCATCTTCCCCGAGCAACACGCCGGAGCCCTATAATGGCCCGCGCTTTCCGCTGGTGACGGCCTGCGACAACGTGCGGGTGCAGCATCGCCTCGTCACCGAGAAATTCGGCATCGAACATATCCGGCTCGTGACCGGCTGGTCGATGGGCGCGCTGCAGACGTTCCACTGGGGCGCGCTCTACCCTGGCATGATGGACCTGATCGCGCCGTTCTGCGGTTCGGCGAAATGCTCGCGCCACAATTTCGTTTTTCTCGAAGGGGTGAAGGCGGCGCTGACCGCGGACGCCGCCTGGAACGAAGGCTGGTACGCCCAGAAGCCGGCTCGCGGCCTTCGCGCCGCCGCCCGCGTCTATGCCGGCTGGGGATTCTCGCAGGCTTTCTATCGCGAGAAACTCGATCTCGAGGTGATGGGCTACTCCTCGCTGGAGGATTTCCTGGTCGCGTTCTGGGAAGGCTTCTTCCTGCCGAAGGATGCCAACAATTTGCTGACCATGCTCTGGACCTGGCAAAACGGCGATATCAGCGACAACGAACTGTACAAGGGCGACTTCAAGGCGGCCCTCGGTGCCATCAAGGCCAGAGCCTTTGTCATGCCCGGCCAGACCGATCTGTACTTCCCGCCGGAGGACAGCCAGTTCGAGGTTGCCCATATGCCGAACGCCGAGTTCATTCCGGTGCCCTCGATCTGGGGCCACTTCGCCGGAGGTCCGGGTACCAATCCGAAGGATGTCGACTTCATCGACGCCAAATTGAAGCAGTTGCTGGCGCAATGAGAAGGCAAAAGAGCCGCCGCCGCTGTGGCGGCGAGCTTGGCGCAATCATGGAGGGAGGGTGATCATGCTCCGCATTGGTCACATCATAGGAAGCCGTCTCGAACCGGCGTTCTCCGAGCGGCTGCTCCGTCTGGAGCACCGCAACGCCGTCGACGAGGTGCGGCTTTCCGCCGGCGATCTCGATCTGCAGCAGCTCACGACCACGACGCGCAGCGGGCAAGAACTGGCGATCGCGCTGCCGCGTCATGAAAGGCTGTTCGATGGCGCTGTGCTGCTGCTGGATGAAATGCATGCGATCGTGGTGCGCGCGGCCGGCCGACGGTGGCTTCGTCTCGAGCCGCGCTCGATCAGCGATGCGATCGAACTCGGTTATCACATCGGCAATTTGGGCTGGCGCGTCCGCTTCGAGGGCGAGGTGCTGTTCGTGGCGATCGAGGGGCGAGCGGCGAACTACGCGGTTCGCCTCGGCGAACTGATCTGGTCGCGACGGGTTGCGATTAGCGTGTTTGACGAAGAGGCGAGTGCCGGGCCGCCGTCGCCGCGGTCGCAATCGTGACCGCGCTTGTCATCGTCACGGGCTCAGGCCCGAACTGAAAGGACCGATCGCGATGCTGCGGATCGATCAAGTGCTGGGCAGCCGCCTTGAAGCGGCATTGTCCGCGAGATTGCATCGGCTCGAGCATCGCGGTGCGGTCGATATCGTCAACGTTCCGGTCGCCGATCTGGCGCGGCACCGGCTGCTGATCACCACCCGCAATGGCGTCGAGCTCGCGATCGCGCTGCCGCGCCATCAGAAACTGTTCGACGGCGCCGTGCTGCTGCTCGATGATACCAGTGCCATCGTCGTGCGCGCGGCGACCGAGCGATGGCTTCGGCTCGAGCCGCGCTCGATCGGCGATGCGGTCGAACTCGGCTACCACGTCGGCAATCTGCACTGGCGCGTGCGCTTTGCCGGCGAGGTCCTGCTGGTCGCGCTCGAAGGCCGGCCCGAGGATTACATGGCGCGGCTGGAAGATTTGATCGCCTCGCGGCGTGTCGGCGTCAGCGTGCTCGACGAAGCGCACGATGCCCCGGACCATGTCGAGCCGTCGGTGTCTGAAGACCATGGCGGCACGGCCCATTTCCATCGTCACGATCAGAGCCATTAGCCATGCTGTCGACCTTGCGCGCGCTCTGGCAGGCGGATGGAGCGTTTCCAAGCGGCTCCTTTGCCTTCTCCTACGGGATCGAGGGCATCGTGGCCTTGCGCCCCGGCCTGGACGCCGCCGAGCTCGGGCGGCTGATATCCGCGGCGTTGAAGCATCGCTGGGCCAGCTATGACCGGGTCGCCCTGTTGCGATCGTTTCGCTGCAAGGGCGATCTCGCCATTATTGCTGCGGTCGATCGCGAGGTCGAGGCATCGACGCTGGTCGAAACCTTGCGCAGTGGTTCACGGCGCAACGGGGCGTCATTTCTCGCCGCGCATGCGATGATCGGCAACGATCTGGCTGCCACGCTGCGCGGTGCGGTGCGATCGGGCGAGTGCCTCGGCCATATCGCGGTGATGCAGGGCGCGGTCTGGTCCGCGGTCGGACTGGATGAGAAGCTGGCGCAGTTGACCTCCGGATATACGGCCGCCTCCGGATTGATCACCGCTGCCATTCGTCTCGGCGCGATCGGCGCGCTACAAGGGCAGCAGGTGCTGGCCGAGTGTCTGCCATTGATCGAGCAACTCGCCGCGAGCGAGCTGCCTGATGACGCCGAATTGGAAAGTTTCGCCCCGTTTCTCGACGTCGCGGCGGCCCGGCATGCCCAGGCCGATCTGCGGCTATTCGCCAATTGAGGGTGATCAGGCATGTTGCTCACGCCCACTGAACTTGAACGGTTGACCATCTTCAACGCGGCCGAATTGTCGCGCCGCCGCCGGGCGAGGGGGTTGAAGCTGAACTATCCGGAAGCGGTCGCGATCATCAGCGATGAAATCCTCGAAGGCGCCCGCGACGGACGCTCGGTCGCCGATCTCATCGGATATGGATCGACCATTCTCACGACCGACGATGTGCTGCCGGGCATCGCCGCGATGATGCACATCATCCAGGTCGAATGCGTGTTTCCGGATGGGACCAAGCTGGTCACGGTGCACGAACCGGTCCGCCCGGCGCCGGGAGCGGCGGCAGACACCGAACACCCAGGCGCAGTACTCGCGCTTGACGGCCGCCTCGAACTCAACGCCGGCCGCCGCACCATCAAGCTAGTGGCGGTCAACACCGGCGATCGTCCGATCCAGATCGGTTCGCATTTTCATTTCTTCGAAGTCAACAAGGCGTTGGAGTTCGACCGCGGAGCGGCCTTCAACATGCGGCTCGACATCCCGGCGGGCACGGCCGTGCGCTTCGAGCCGGGCGCCTCCAAGGAGGTATCGCTGGTTGAATTCGGCGGCCGCGGCGAACTGACCGGACTGAACAATCTCACCGACGGCATCAGCTCCGATCCGCTGGTGCGCGAGGCGGCGCTGGCGCGGGCGCGTGCCCGCGGCTTCAAGGGAGTGTGACCGTGGGACGTGTGACTTTGGGAGCGGGACGGAGTGTGATTTGGCAATGATCGATCGGCGTGACTACGCCGCATTATATGGTCCGACCACCGGCGACTCGGTTCGTCTCGGCGATACTTCGCTGGTCGCGGTGGTCGAGAAGGATCACGCCGTGTACGGCGACGAATGCCTCCATGGCGGCGGCAAGACGTTGCGCGACGGAATCGGCATGGCCGGGATCACCAGCGCCGAGGGCGCGCTGGATTTCCTGCTCTGCAATGTGATGGTGATCGATCCGGTGGTGGGCATCGTCAAGGGCGATCTCGGCATCCGACACGGCCGCATCGTCGGCATCGGCAAGGCCGGCAATCCGGCCATCATGGACGGGGTCGACCCGCGGTTGATCGTATCGACCGGCACCACGGTGCGCGATTGCGAAGGCTTGATCGCAACCCCGGGCGCGATCGATGTTCACGTACATTTCGACAGTGCGGGCCTGGTCGAGCATGCGCTTGCGAGCGGCATCACCACGATGATCGGCGGCTCGCTCGGGCCGATCACCGTGGGGATCGACTCCGGCGGTCCGTTCAACACCGGCAAGATGCTGCAGGCCGCCGAGGCGTGGCCGATGAACTTCGGATTCCTCGGGCGCGGCAATTCGCACCGCGCGCCGCCGATGGTCGAGCAGCTAGAGACCGGCGTGATGGGGCTGAAGCTGCATGAGGATTGGGGCTCGATGCCCGCCGCCATCGACATCTGCCTGCGGGTGGCCGACGAGTATGATTTTCAGGTCCAGATCCATACCGACACGCTGAACGAATCCGGCTTCGTCGAGAATACGCTGGAGGCGATCGGCGGCCGCACCATTCATATGTATCACACCGAGGGCGCCGGCGGCGGTCACGCGCCGGATATCATCCGCGTCGCCGGCGAGATGCACTGCCTGCCGTCGTCGACCAATCCGACCAATCCGTTCACGGTCAACACCTTCGACGAACATCTCGACATGACCATGGTCTGTCATCACCTCAATCCGGCTATCCCGGAGGACGTGGCCTTCGCGGAGAGCCGCATCCGCGCCCAGACCATCGCCGCCGAAGACGTGCTGCACGATATCGGCGCGATTTCGATGCTCGGCTCCGACAGCCAGGGCATGGGCCGCATCCACGAGGTGATCTGCCGGACCTGGCAGTTGGCATCGAAGATGAAGGATCAGCGCGGTGCGCTGCCGGAAGACCGCGCAGGCTTTGGCGACAATGCGCGGATTCGCCGCTACATCGCCAAATACACCATCAATGCCGCGCGGACGTTCGGCATTGCCGACCATGTCGGCTCGCTCGAAGACGGCAAGATTGCCGACATCGTGGTGTGGCGCCCGGCGTTTTTCGGCATCAAGCCGGAACTGGTCATCAAGGGAGGCTTCATCGCCTGGGGCGCGATGGGCGACAGCGCGGCCTCGCTGATGACGTGCGAACCGATCCTGATGCGGCCGCAATGGGGCGCGTTCGGACGTGCGCCGGCGTCGCTGTCGACGTGCTTCGTGCATCCGCTGGCGCTGGAGCGCGATCTCTCAGGTTCGCTCGGCCTGTCGAAGAATTTATTGCCGGTGCGGGGGACGCGAAAACTCTCTAAGCGCGACATGCTGTGGAACGATTTTTGTCCAAGGGTAACCGTCGACCCCGAGACGTTCGATGTCTTCGTCGATGGGGCGCTGGCGACCTGTGAACCAGCGCGCGAGGTGCCCCTGGCGCGACGCTACATGCTGAGGTGAGAGATGCTCGACAAGATGCGAACAGATCATCCGATCGCCGGCCGCTCAGGACCCGGCGCAGCGCGCGTCGGGATCGGCGGCCCGGTCGGCTGCGGCAAGACCGCGCTGATCGAAGCGCTGATCCCGATATTGCAAGGTCGCAAGATCGATTTCGCCGTGGTGACCAACGATCTCGTAACCAAGGAGGACGCCGAGCGCCTCCGCCGCTCGGGCTTGATCGATCCGGCACGGGTGTCGGCGGTGGAGGCCGGCGCCTGTCCGCATACGGTGATCCGCGAGGACCCGACCCTGAACATCGCGGCGGGCGACGATCTCGAAGCCAGATTTCCGGGGCTGGAACTGATCCTGTTCGAATCCGGCGGCGACAATCTGGCCTCGACGTTTTCACTCGATCTGGTCGACTGGTGGATCTTCGTGATCGACGTCGCCGGTGGTGATGACATTCCGCGCAAGAAAGGCCCAGGCCTGCTGCGTTGTGACCTTCTGGTCGTCAACAAGGTCGATCTGGCGCCTTACGTCGGTGTCGAGCTGGCCCCGATGCTGGATCAAGCCGGACGGGTCCGGGGCGGCCGTCCCGTAATCGCAACCAATGCGCGCTCTGGCGCGGGAATCGAGGCGGTCGCCGATGCGATCTCTGCCGCTGTCCTGTTCCGCGTTTGATTCCGGCCGCACGGCTGAGGCCCATCTGGTGGCCGATCTTGCCGGCGGCCGAACCACGCTTCGCCGCCAGCACGTCGGATATCCGTTCCACGTTACAAGGGGCTTCCATCTCGATTCGGCGCGGCCTGACCTGCTGACGCTCTATCTGCAGTCGGCGTCCGGCGGCTTTTACGCCGGCGACCGGCTCAGGCTCGACGTCACGGTGGCCGCGAATGCGGCGTTTCATTTGACGACCCAGGCGGCAACCGTCGTGCACCACGGGCGCGATGCCGGTTCATCGCAGCAGCAGTGCGTCACCGTCGGTGCCGGCGCGTTCTGCGCTGTTACCAGCGATCCCTATGTGCTGTTTCCCGGCGCCGATCTCGGCCTCGACACCATTGCGACGGTGGCCGCAGGCGCGGTGCTGCTTCTGGCCGACGGATTCGCGGTTCACGATCCCAAACAATCCCGACGGCCTTTTGGGTCTTTCTGCGGCCGGCTGCGAGTCATGCGCCCCGACGGTCGCGTGCTGTTATTCGATCGCGGATCCATCCGGGGAGATGATCTGCACAACGGTGCGCTCGGAGCGATGGCCGCCGCGGCGACCGCGGTCTTGATCGCGCCGCGGGAAAAATGGCCCGATGTCGAGATGCTTCGGGAAGCGGCCGATCGATGTGGCTGTCTGTGCGGCGCGTCAGCGGCGCCGAATGAGGCGGGGATGGTGATGCGGATGCTGGCGCCGGACGGCGGCGCGCTGGCCCGTGGCCTCGAGGCGGCGTTTCACGTCGCCGGACGCGCCGCGCTGGGATTCGAGCTCGCGCGCCGGCGAAAGTGAGGTTAGCGCCGCGCCAGCCTGAAATAGAGTTCGGACAGCCGTCCCGGCAGATCCTCGACCCGATGCACCATCATCGTATTGCCGCGCCCGAAAATTCGTGATGCTGCCGCGATGCTGCCTTGGCCAAGGACGACGCCATAGGCGTCAACGCCGGCGCTGTGCAATCCAATCGCGGCGCGGCGGGCGTCCTCGACCAGATCGAGCGGATCGGAGACGTCGATATCGGAGGGCTCGCCGTCGGTCAGCACGATCACCAGCTTGCGGCCGGAAGTCTCCTGTCCGATCACGTGGCCGGCGTGGCGAAGCGCGGTGCCGAGCCGGGTCGACAGGCCCGATTTCAGGCCGGCAAGGCGCGCCATGCAGCCGCGGTCATAGGCCTCGTCGAAGGATTTGACCGTCGTCATCTTGACGTCTTCGCGTCCATCCGACCCAAACGCCAGCAGGCTGAAGGGATCGCCGAGCCGGTCCATCGCCTCGGCTAGCATCGCAACCGCCAATCGTTCGACGTCGAGGATGGTCGCGCCCGACGCAAGCCGGTCCCGCGTCGATTGCGAAATATCGATGAGCAGCAGTGCCGCGAGGTCGCGATGCACTGATGTCGAGGAGCGGAACACGCGCGGATCGGGCTCGCGGCCGGTTCGAAGCGCAATGCCGGCGTCGAGCACCGCGTCGATGTCGAGGTCGTGGCCCTCGTGCTGCCGGTTGAGGCGGATGGTGCGGCCGATCCGCACGCCGCGTACCAGGCGGCCGATGCGATTACGTAGCATTTCGGCCTGGTCGAGCGCTTCTTCGATCATGCGCGGGTCGCCGGCGCGCGCTGCGATCTCGCGTACCATGGTCCACTCCGGACGCTCGACGTTATGCGCGCGATCCCACTCCGGATATTTCGCGATGACGACGCCGCGATCGTCCGGCGCCACCGGGCGGCCGCGGCCGAGTGCTGCACCTTGTTGGTCCAGCTCTTGGTTGGTCTGGTCGGTGTCCGGACTCTCCTGCCGATCCATCCGTACGGCATCGACCGGAAGCTCCATGACCTCGCCGGAAGCTGGTGCATCCTCGCCAAAGTCCCACAGGCCGAGCCCATCGTCGCGATAAACGGGTTCGACGATATAGGTCTTGGCATTGAACTGCACGCGCATCTGGCCGAGATCATTGCCGAGCAGCATTCCGATCTCGCGGCTGATGGCGGGATCGTCGATGCGCGGCACGCTGGCTGCAAACATCGCGCGGCCCTTGGCGACGAAGCTGTCGTCATCGATGTAAGACGGATCGAACAGCGCGCGCGCCAGCCGCGCCAGCAACGTGGGGGCGGCCACGACGCCGGATGGCGTCGCGACATGATAGGGCGCCCACAGCCGTCGCAGGCCCGGCAATTGGCGCATCGCCAGCATCTCGATGCGTGCGTCCTCGATCAGGTTGACCAGCGCGATTTGCAGCGGCTTGAGCGTGCCGACCGGAAACAGCCCCTGGCCGAGCACGAGGTGGGCTTGCGCATGCGCCGCCGCGGCGCGAAACAGCGCGCGGGCGGGTTCTCCCTGCACGCCACGATAGGTTTCCGGCAACCGGATCAACGGTCCCGCGATCGAGGCGCGCCGCTGCGCCGTCTGGCTGTTGTCGGCGGCAAAGCTGCGCAGCAACGGGCTGCGGCCCCATAGCGCGGTGACGAATGCCTTTAGTTCGATCTCCGCCTCCGCAAAGCCGGCGCTGTCTAAGTAGCGGGCGATCATGCGGCGCGCGAGTTCGTCCTGCAGGGTGAAGAAGGCGAGTCGCCGCGCCTTGTTGCCGGAAGCGAACTTCAATCCGGCCCCGACCAAATTCTCAAAGGCGTCGATCGTGCCGGGCGCCAGGATCTCGCCGATGTTGCCGGCCACGGCTGCGACCGACTCCGGCGCCTGCCGGCCGAGTGTGTCCATTACCCGCCACCACCGCGCCAGCGCGGGTCCATGGCCGAGGACGCGGCCAGCGACCGGCAAGGCCTGCAACGCCGCGGTCGCGGCTTGCGCGCCAGCGTAGCGGCAGATGTCGGCCGCGGTCTGTCCGGCCGCCAGCAGCGGAACAATTTCCTGCCGATCGGCTCCATTCTTGCTGGCTTCCCAATAGGCGATCAGGCACGCAGGTCCGGCATTGACATGCGCCAGCGTGAGCACGGCGCCCGCCCACGCCTCGAGCTCGGTCGCATCGAAATGATGGGAAAGCAGGTCCCAGGCGGCACGAAACATCGGCCGCAGCGTCTCGCGCTGACACATCAATCGATGCACCCGGTGCGTGGCGCTGTCCTCCTCATCGGAGGGGATCAGATGCAGCGTGACCGGCTTGGCTACGTTCACGGCAGGCAGGCCGCAATGGCGTCGGTGAGCGCGGCCCGGATGTCGGGATTGTCCGTGATCGGCAGCACGATGCTGGATTGCACCGCCGCTTCAAGCGGCAGCCCGGCGCGGACCATCCGTCCGGCATGGATCAGCATCCGCGTCGAGGCGCCCTCGTCGAGCCCGTGGCCCTGCAGATTGCGCGAACGCTCCCCTATGGCGACGAGAATGCCGGCGAGGGCGTCGTCAGTGCCGCTCTCGCGAACGATGATCGAGGCTTCGGTGGACGGCGGCGGATAGCCGAAGTCGATGGCAACAAAGCGCTGCTTGGTGGATTCCTTGAGATCCTTGACCGCGCTCTGGTAGCCCGGGTTGTAGGAAATCGTGAGCTGGAAGTCCGGATGCGCTGAAACGATCTCGTTGTGCTTTTCGAGGGGGAGAATACGCCGGGCGTCGGTGAGCGGATGGATGACGACGGTGGTATCCTGCCGGGCCTCGACGATTTCATCGAGATAGCAGATGGCCCCATGGCGCACCGCCAGTGTCAGCGGGCCGTCGTGCCACACCGTGCCATCCGGCTCGAGCAAATAACGCCCGGCCAGATCGGCGGCGGTCATGTCCTCATGGGCCGCAACGGTGATCAGCGGCTTGCCGAGCCGCCAGGCCATATGCTCCACGAAGCGGGTCTTGCCGCAGCCGGTCGGTCCCTTCAGCATCACCGGCAGGCGTTCGGCATAGGCCGCCTGAAAGGTCGCGATCTCGTTGCCGAGCGGCTGATAATACGGCTGGGCAGCGATCCGGTAGGAGTCGAGCGTCATGGAAAATCCTCCGCAGCCTAACGAAGGATCAATGTTCTCGAGGCCGAGTTCCACCGTCCCTTCGCGAATGGGGTTGGCAGTCGTTGCCTAGAGACACGCTGCGGCATCGAAGCGTGCGAGCAGGCGCATCGAGCGCCTCGACGGCGATTAGAACCCGAAAGGGATTCAGAGACAAGTCAAAAACCATTGTTTTGATTGGTCTTTTGCTTTAATCCCTCGCCGTTGACGGCATTTTTGACGGAGACCTTGTGTCAGGACACAGCTTAACGATCGGCACGCGCAAGAGCGCGATGGCGCTGGCGCAGACGGATGAGGTGGCGCGGCTGCTCCGCGCATCCGCACCTGGTCTGAACGTCGAGATCGTCAAGTTCGAGACCCGCGGCGACCAGGACCAGACCAGCAAATTGCTGCGTCATGGCGGCAAGGGCGGCGCGTTCGTGGCCGAAATTCGCGCCGCGATACGCGCGGGGAAGTTGCACGCGGCGATGCATTCGCTCAAGGACGTGCCGGGCAACGAAGAGACGCCGGGACTGGTCATCGCGGCGACCTTGCCGCGCGATGCCGCCAACGACTCGCTGGTGCTACGTCCGGGTCTCTCGCTCGAGAGTTTCCGCGCCTCCGGCGGCAAGGGCTTTATGATCGGCACCAATGCGGTGCGGCGCGCGGCCTATCTGCGCCGACTTTTCCCCGA
>Ga0137415_10000718_pt1 | contig 32368 bp, 30 predicted proteins | sample CZODoug3_1_1_16f_FD_183082 | JGI IMG/M metagenome (GOLD analysis project Ga0137415, IMG submission 183082) | Vadose zone soil fungal communities from Angelo Coast Range Reserve, California, USA - CZODoug3_1_1_16fungal (Hybrid Assembly) | ecosystem: Environmental > Terrestrial > Soil > Vadose...
AAGGGCGTTCCTCCTCGGGAGCGGTTGAGAGAGCACTCAAACCTACTCCACAAGGGGCGCCCTTTTATATTGCGTCGCGTAATCGGAAAAGTGGCTACTAGTACCCCGAAGGGCTGAAAGCTTGTTCTATAGAGCCCAAGTCCTTTCAGAATCGATTGTAGTAATTCCTGGGTCTTCCGATGCGGTTTGCTACGACATTCCCTCAACTCAATCAGTTCACGCCGTGACAGGCTTTTTCCACATTCCCTTACGAGAACTTTTAACCTGGCTTTCTTCAACAAAGGCCTTATTTTGCTTACCCATTCGTCGCGCCGGGGATCAATTTGTTTGACTGTTCAGGTTGGCGTGCTCGCCGCTAATCCACTTGGGTGAGTGTGCGGACGTGAAGCTCGAGGGCCTGGTTATACTGGCGTTCTATCTGCAGTTCGGTCTGCAGCTTCTTCACCAGAATTTCCAGCCGCGAAATCTCTACCCGCAATTTCTGAATGTCCGTTGCGGTGCCTGCGGCACGAGGGCCGGCGCTGGGAGCTGTTGGTGGAGCTTGCGGAGCGCCTGCGTTGCTCTGCTGCACGAATGCCTCGGCCAGAGCGCGCGGCCAGACGTTGTCTGCCGGACGTGATTCCGCCGGAGGTGGCGCTGTATGCACCGGCGCCGGGGGCGGAACGATCCGCGGTGCGGCTGGAGCCGAAAACAAACTGCTCAACGAAGGCACGGCCATCGGGCGCTCCGACGGCTGCTGCAATGCCGGCGCTCCGTGGCCAATCAAATTCTTCACCCGCGAAATCAATTCCTGCGGCTGAAACGGTTTCCGCACCAGCTCATCCGCCTGCACCGCAACCGCGCGGTCGGCAACGCTCTTGTTCACCACGCCCGACATCAGAATCACCGGCGTCTTCGCGAACTGCGGATTCTGCTTCACCTGGCTGCAAACGGAATACCCGTCCTGGTCCGGCATAATCACGTCGGTGATCACCACGTCGGGCGGATTTTCGGCAAACTGCGCCAGCGCGGACGCGGCATCGGCGCACGTGACCACGTTGATGCTCTCGCGCCGAAATGCAATCTTGATGACCTCACGCATGGTGGCGCTGTCATCAATGAAATAAACCGTCGGTGTACGCCGCGGTTCGGCTGTGCCGGTCTCCGGCAGAACAATCGCGTCGCTCATTGGGCCTCCTTGTCAGCCAACTCGTCGGAGCCGGTTCGCTCCGCCTCGTCAAATTCGCGCATGGCATCCAGCATCAGGTCGGTCGCCGAACGCAGCACCGTGCGTTGCGCCGAAGCCGCGCCATAAATAAATTTGTAAACGCCAGACCCGCACTTCACGCAGTTCTTCAGGATGTGAATCACGGCTTCGTCGCCAAAAAGCGATCCGCACTCCGCGTGCGTAATCTCACCGCCGTCATAAAACAAAACCCCGTCAGTTTCTCCCGCGTTGATGGTCAACGCCCCGGTTTGCCGCGCCTGCCCCAGCATTTGCATCACGCCGGTCAGGTCATGGTGAGTCAAATTTCCGCTCAGGCTGGTATCCGCCTGGCCCAGCATCTGCGTCGGCTGAAACCCTTCCATCTTGCTGACCACGATGTTCTTGATGTGATTCGCGATCACCCCGGGCGACAAATGCCTGTCAATATAGTCGTCGCAACCCGCTTGAAACGACTCCATGAGCGCGCGCTGGCTGCCGTCGCCCATCGCAATCACGGGCAATGCCGCGTTTTTCGGGTCGGCGTGAATAATCCTCGCGATTTCAAGCGCACCCATCTCCCGCATATTCGTGGCGCACACAATCACTGAAGGCGCGTTGTATTCCAGTGTCGTCAGCGCAAACGCCGCCTGCGTAGCGGTCGTCACCTCAAATCCCTCCCGGCGCAACGCGTCTCCCAGCCTCTTCGAAAACAGCACGTTGCTGTCGATCAATAGAATCTTCGCGGGCTTCCCGGGCACAATCATGCGTGTGCCTCCGGGCTTCCGCCTTGCACCAGGGTTGCGCGATCGACCGGCGCCGGCGTCAATGCATCAAGATTCAGCACTTCAATCACTTCGCCGTCATGCGAAAGCCACGCAGCCACATGCGGCGAGTCCGACTCTCCCGCAGGCGTCAAATCCGCGGTGATCAATTCGCATTCGCCGCTGACCGGCAGCGCCACCCAGTCCAGTGACGCGCCCCGCTTTTGCGTCGCCACAAGATAAAATCGCCGCGACGTCAGCTTTTTTCCCGTGAGCCTCTCCGCCACATCGCACACGGGAACCACGCGGCCGCGCCGCAAAATCACGCCATCAATCTCCATGGTGCGGTGCGCAAAGCGGAAAACGCGGCTCGGCGCCACCAGTTCCGCAATCTGCTCCGCCGCCAGCGCAAACCGCCGCTCACCCAGCCGCAGCAGCACACAGGAACGTGCGTCGAATTGCTCCACCATGCTCATACGCCCAGACCCATCTCGCCTACTGCCGCAGACTCCGGCACGCCCATTCGGCTGACCAGCGCGTCGAGAAGAAAAAGTTCGTCGGTCGTAAGAAATCCCTCGGGACTCACCACGGGAATCACGTTCTGATCCAGCACCGTCAATCCGCGATACCACACGCGTTCCTCATTGCAGAACGCCGCCGGCAGCGCCTGCAGCCGCGTCATGGTGGTCATCTTTTCGATGCCGTCAATCAGCAGCGCTGTTCGCGACCGGCGCAGCAGGAGAATCAGCGAAGCGGGCGAAGGCCTCAATCCAAAATGCACCGCTCCATTTACAACGTAGAGATTCTGTTCGCCCCGGCGAAACACATGCCCCACCTTGGGAAGGGTGGACTCGTTGATTTCCAGCGGCGAACCGGCAAGCGTGTCCACGCTGCGCACTTCCTGCACGGACGCCGACGAAATTGCAAACACCTGCGTGCTGCAGCGGAACAATATGATCTGCTCCGTCCGCGCGTGCGGCGCTTTGTGCGGTGCCGCAAACTGCATCAGCGCACTCCCGTGGGCGACAGCTTGCACAATCCCAGCACGCGATTCTCAATCGAAGAGTAAATGTCGTCGATGCCGAGCACCTGATCCACCGCTCCACTTTTGATCGCCTCCGCCGGCATTCCGAAAATCACGGACGTCGCTTCGTCCTGCGCCACCACGTATCCCCCGGCATTCTTGATTGCTTTCGCTCCGCGCGCGCCGTCGCTACCCATCCCGGTCAGCACCACGCCAATGCTCATCGCCCCCGCAAACGCCGCCACGGATTCCATCGTCACGTCAATGTTAGGCAGGTAGCCGTCAATCCGTCCCGTTGCGCCGTCCAGCTGCATGCGCCCCGTGGGAGATACCCGCAGATGCTGGCCGCCCGGGCAAATGTAAAATGTCCCTGGCTGCACCGGTTCATTCGCTTCCGCCTCTTTCACGCGAACGCCCGTGAACTCCGCAAGCTGCAGCGCATATTGCGTGGTGAACGCCGCCGGCATGTGCTGCACCAGAATCACCGCAGCCGGAAAATCTTTCGTGAATCCCGGAGCCAACCGCATCACCGTCGCCGGACCGCCCGTCGAAGCCGCCAAAACCACCACGGGAAATCGCATATCCGAGGGAAGCGTCGCGGCCGTAGCCGGTCGAGCTGCAGGCGGTTGAGGCTTCGGAGCCGCGTTTCCATTCATCGGAGCCTGCAACGCCGCCGCAAGCCGCGATGCGGTACGCACAACGCGCACCTTCGCCGCGATCCGCACCTTGCGCAGCAAATCATCCTTCACGCTTTGCATGTCCAGATCAATTCCCGATGACGGCTTGGTGACAAAATCAATCGCGCCCAATTCCAACGCTCGCAAAGTGCTCGCCGCGCCTTCCTTGCTTTCCGAACTCACCACCACAATCGGCCGCGGATTGGTGGTCATGATCTGCGCCGTCGCCTGCAATCCGTCCAAGTGCGGCATGTTCAAATCCATCGTAATCACGTCGGGCTTCAGCGATTCCGCCAGTGCGATGGCCTCGCGGCCGTCTTTCGCGTGGCCGATCACTGTCAATTGCTCATCGGCGTTGAAAATCGTTTCCAGTACCTTGCGCATGAAGGCGGAATCGTCCACCACGAGCACGCGAAACTTTTTGGGAAGGGCGCTGACCATGGCTCGTCTATCCAACCGGCACGATCGGACGTGCCGCCTCCGTTCCGATCAGTTGTTCCACCGCGGCCAGCAGCTGATCTTCCTGCACGGGCTTCGTCAAAAACGCCGACGCGCCTTCTTTCATTGCGCGGTCCCGATGCTTCGCGCCCGCGCGCGAAGTCACCACCATAACCGGAATTCGTTTCGTTGACGGGCTCTGCCTCAGCTGCGCCATCAGTTCATAGCCGGTCATGCGCGGCATCTCCAGGTCGGTAATCACCATGTGGCAGCCATGTTGCGCCACCAGTTCCGCCGCTTCCAGACCGTCCGCGGCAAGTTTCACGCGGTAGCCGTTTTTCTCCAGCATCCTGCCCACGAATTTCCGCACGCTGATCGAATCGTCCGCGATCACGATCACGCGTTCCTGATCCACGCGATCGATCGCTTCCGAGGGAATCGTTCCGCGCGCCACAGCCGTCGAGCCGGGAGCGAAAATGCGCGCGGCACTGGGACTTGCCTGCACGGCGCGGCGCTCGTTCGGCTCCGTCGCCACCATGCGATTCAAGTCAATCAGCAAAATCAAACTGCCATCGGGAGCGATTGTGGTTCCCGGGAACAATTTCACCCGCCGCAGGTATTCGCCCAGGTTCTTGATAACGATCTCGTCCTTACCGAGAACTTCCTCGACCACCACGCCAATCTGGCGATTCCCCGCATTTGCCACCACCATGCGGAAATATCCGTTGATGGGCTCCAGCGGCGGCAATCCGAGATACGAATCCAGGCGCACCACCTCCGTCACGATGTCGCGCACCTTGGTCAGCAGTTTTCCGCCCACATCTTCAATCTCGTCCGCGCGCAGACGCCGGATCTCTTCCACCACCGCCAGCGGCAGCGCGAAATGGTGCGAGCCGCAGCGCACGAAAAGCGCCGGCGAAATAATCAGCGTCAAAGGAACTTTCAGCGTGAACTTCGTCCCCGACCCCGCCGCGCTGTTCACTTCAATTTCGCCGTTCAGCGCATTCAGATTGGAGCGAACCACGTCCAGCCCCACGCCGCGTCCCGCCAGTTCCGTCTTCACCGCCGCCGTCGAAAATCCCGGATGGAACAGCATTTCGCGAAGGTCACGTTCCGTCAGCCGGTCCGCCGTTTCGTTCGAAACCAGGCCGCACTCGATCGCGCTCTGCTTCACGCGTTCGTAGTCGATGCCGCGCCCGTCGTCTTCCACTTCGATGTAAATGTGATTGCCGCGATGATAGGCGCGCAGGGAAACTTTGCCTTCTTCGGGCTTTCCTTGCGCCGCGCGAACCTCCGGCAGTTCGATTCCGTGCGCCACGGAGTTGCGCACCAGGTGCACCAGCGGATCTGAAATCTGCTGAATAATATTGTTGTCCAGTTCCGTTTCGCTTCCGGAAAAGTCCAGCTCTACCTGCTTTTTCGCGGACTTCGCGGCGTCTCTCACCGCGCGCGATAACAACGAATACAACGTCCCAATCGGCACCATGCGCGCCGCGGTAATTTCGTCCTGAAGGTGATGCGCCAGCTTCGTAAATTCGTCAATATCTCCTTCGACCCGCCCGACGTAGCCTTCCAGTTGCGACAAAACTTCATTCACGTCCGCCGAAATTTCCGTCATCGAACGCGAAAGAATATTGAAATCGTCGTAGCGATCCATCTCCAGTTCGCTGAACTCTTCGAGGTACGACCCCTCGCCAGCGGCAGCATTGGTCAGGAGTTTTTTCGTCTGCGAACTCGCCCACGGCGTTGCCAGCTGCGAGCGAATGCGATTGAACTCGTACTTCTCCTGGAACTCGTTGACCTTCCCCTGCAAGCGTTCCTTCGAGAAGCCCAGCGTATCAATCAACTTTTCCAGTTCCGTTACCCGGCCAACCATCTTCGTGCGGCTGATCACCAGTTCGCCGACCGTATTCATCATGCGGTCCAGGCGGCCCAGCGCGATGCGCACCGACTTGTTCGCTGCAACTTGTTTTGCGGTAAGCGGCGCCTTTGGCGCGGTCTTTCCGCTTCCAGCTTTAACCGGAGCCTCTTCCTGTATCTCTGCAACCGTCGCTGCCGGCGCCTCTTCCTCAATCTCCTGCGGTGCCAGTGCGGCAATCCGTCCCAACAGGGAATCGACGCCCCCGCGCATTTCGGCTTCGTCCGCCCATTCGCGGTGCAGCGTTTTCTTCAGCACGTCCACGGATTCCAGGCAGAGGTCCACCACGGATGGCGAAGGCTGAATCTCGCCGTCGCGCAAACGCCCGATCAAATCCTCAACGCGATGCGCAATGCCGCCCAGCCGCCGCAAACCAACCTGCGCCGCGGATCCTTTTACGGTGTGAATCGCGCGGAACAACCGATTGATCTCTTCCGGATTGTTGTTGCCTTCGAGCGAAAGCAGGCAGTCCGCCACAATCTGCAAATGTTCTTCGGCCTCCGGCTGGAAGAACTCAAGAATCTCGTTGGGGACGTCATCGTCCACCGGGAGCGCGTCGAAATACGATCCCGTCTGTCCGACGTTCACTGGTTCCGGCTCGTCCTGATAATCCGATGGTGCCTGCGAGAGGGGCGCGGTTGCCGGCATGCTCAAATTCAGCGGAGGCGGCTCCGGCGGGAAGGCAAAGCGGTAACGTTCCTTGAAGGCTGCCACATCCTCGACATTCTCTTGCCCGGCGTCGCTGATCTCCAGCAGGCTGGTTTCGAGCAACGAGATCCCGTCCGAAAGAAATTCCGTCAACGGCCCATGCAGGTCGTCGCCCAGCGGCGCTTGCAGCGCATACTGAAAAATATGCGCCAGCTTCGCCGCCACTTCCGAAAACCGCGGAAATCCATAGCTCGCCGAAGTGCCACTCAGCGTATGCGCCGAAATATAAAGCCGCTCAAGATCTTCCCGCCGCGGCGAAACTTCCTGCAGCACGCTCACGTACTCCCGCAAATATTGCAGGTGCTCCGCGGCTTCCTGGAGGAACATCTCGACGGCTTCGCGATCCGGCGTCGTCACGCGCGTCCCTCCGTCACCAGTTCGGCCTTCTGCTGTTCCTGCGCCGTCGGCTTCCGGTACAAAATGCAATCCCCAAGCACAATCGCCTGAAACTTCACCGGCATCTTCGAAATCGATTCCGAATGGCCCAGAAAAAGGTATCCACCCGGCTCCAGCGCCTCATAAAAACGCTGTACCAGCGAGTGCCGCCGCTCTTCCGTGAAATAAATCAGCACGTTCATGCAGAAAATCAGGTCCATCCGGCCCACGTACACCGGCGCAGCCAGATTCATCGGCGCGAACGAAATCATTTTCTTCAGCCGCGGTTTGACGTGAAACTTGTTTTCCACCTTCGTGAAGTGAGCAGCGAGCTGCTTTTCATTCACTCCAGACAAGCTCCGCCCCGAATAGATCCCCTTTTCCGCTGTTTTCAGGGCCAGTTTGCCGACGTCAGTCGCGAGAATCTCCACGTTCCACGCATCCGCAAACGAAAGGGAATCCGCAATCGTAATGGCGATGGAATAGGGCTCTTCGCCCGTGGAGCAGCCCGCGCTCCACACCCGCAGCGTCCGCGGGTTCTTCCAGAATTTCGATACGTGGATCTCCGGCAAAACCCGTTTCTCGAACGCTTCGTAAACCGCCGGATACCGGAAAAACGATGTCTCCTGCGTCAACATCCGCTCCAGCAGGGAGTCGTATTCCACGTTCGTCTTCCGCACCGCACGCAGCAATTCCGTCACGCGCGTGTACCCACGTTCGTGCATGTGCTCCCGCACTCGCGTGGAAAGAAATCTCTCCCGCGACTCGTCGAAATGAATGCCCGTACGCTCTTCGATCAGCATGCGGATCTCGCTTAGTTCGTGGTCCGTCAAACCGTGTCCCGCCCCGTGGCGTTCACTCATGGCCTTCCCACTCGCTTCCCGGTCTACCCGCGGGAGTCACTTTCACCTCTAACGCACCGCTCCTGCCGGGACTTGCCGGTCAGCTTCTTCCAGTGCCGCGGCCGCTTTCGAGTTCGCCCGGAACTGCGCCAGGGCCTCGTTGAGTTGGTCGGACAATTTCACCAGCTGGCTGACCGTCGCCACCGTTCCGCGAGTTCCTTGCGACGTCTGCCGCGTAATGCCGGAGATGATCTGCATGGCGTGCGCCACGCCTTCCGTTCCGCGCACCTGCTGTTTCGAAGCCAGCGAAATTTCCTGGACAAGTTCCGCGGACTGCCGCACCACGCTTGAAATCGCATCCAGTGCCCGTCCGGCCTGATCGGCAAGTTGTGCGCCGCCTTCCACTTCCTTCGTGCCGTCTTCCATCACCACCACGGCTTCGTTCGTCTCCGCCTGAATCGCTTTAATCAAAGCCGCGATGTCTTTTGTCGCGCTGCGGGAGTGTTCCGCCAATTTGCGAACTTCGTCGGCAACGACCGCGAACCCGCGGCCTGCTTCACCCGCGCGAGCCGCCTCAATCGCGGCGTTCAACGCCAGCAAGTTGGTCTGCTCGGTGATGTCGTTAATCACGTTGATGATTTCCGAAATTTCCAGGGAACGATCGCCGAGCGACTTGATCTTCTTCGCAGTCGCCTGCACCGAAGCGCGGATGCGCTGCATGCCTTCCAGCGTGTCGCGCACCGCCCGGTTGCCCTGTTCCGCCGCGTCCAGCGCGCGCCGCGCTGCTTCGGCGCTGGCTTCCGCGTTGTTGGACACCTGCTTCATCGAAACCGTAAGCTCTTCCACGGCGCTCGACGTGTTGGTAATTTCCTGGTCCTGCTGCGTTGCGCCGGCCTGCATCTCGTCCGCGGCCAGCAAAATGTTGTTCGAGCAAACCGCCACTTCCATGGCCGCCTTGCGAACGCGTTCCAAAACCTTCGTGAAGTTGTCGAGCATGTAATTAATCGAGTCCGACACGTTGCCCAGAGCGTCGTTGGTCACCTTGCCGCGCAAGGCCAAATCGCCGCGCGCCACCTGGTTGATCACCGCCAGCAGGTCCGTGATGCTCCGCTGCAGCGAATCGTTCGCTTCCTGGTTGCTCGAAGCCTTCGAAACCTTCGCCACCGCGCGATTCAAATTCTCCGCGATGTAGCCGAACTCGTCGTTGGTGCCGACATCCGCTCGCGCCTTGCCATCACCCGCGGCCAGCCGTTCAGAGAACGAGGCCAGCTCACTGACGGGCGTCAGAATTGCCGCGCCAAGCCGCCATGCCAGCACGATGCTCATGCCAATCGCGATGACGACGGCAACAATCGTTCCGCTGCTTTCAAGCGGAGATCCGCCGTTCGCCGCCTGCTTTCCGGCGCTGTAGGAAAACCAGATCGCCCCGGCCAGGGCGACCGCGTTCAAGAAGACCAGCATCCAAATTGTGCTACTCAGTCGCGATTTCATTCCTGCCTCCCAAACACTTTCCTGTAATCCTCAAATTCCTGGTCCCGGATACACTTCAATCAATCGCCGCAAATCGATCACCAGCGCCAGCCGGTCGTCATGCCGCAGCATTCCCACGCAATGGGGCACGTTTTCCGGCGCTTGCTCCAGCAGATCCTCGGCTTCCTTCACCGAATAAGTCCCAACTACTTCGTCAGCCGCAATTCCAAGACGAATATCATCGTGATTCCCGTCGGCACGCAGCGAAGCCACCACCACATGCTTCGGCAGCAATCCCGTCCGGCGTCCCTCGGTCAAGGCAATGTCAATCAGCGGCACAATCGAGCCGCGCAAATTGAAGATTCCCAGCACGTAAGCCGGAGAAAGCGGCAGCTTCGTCACCAGCGGCCACTCCAGCACCTCTTCCACGTCCAACACCGGAAAGCAGAAGCGCTCCCGTCCGCTGCGAAATACGCAATACTGCGATTCCGGCGTCCGTTGGACGCCCGGCTCCATCGCTTCCAGCAGTTCGCCCAGCTCCGCATCCGCGGGTATTGGCGTCAATTGGAATTCTTCGCTCATGCCTTTGCTCTTCGAAGCTCCCTCAGGCGAAGCGGCGTACCGCTCGCAAAAGTTCTTCCCGCGTGAACGGCTTGGTTACATATCCGTCCGCACCCTGTTGCTGGCCCCAATAGCGATCGCTCGCCGTATCCTTCGACGTCACCAGAATCACCGGGATCGAATTGAATTCCGCATTGCTTTTCAGCTCCCGGCAAACCTGAAACCCATTTCGCTCCGGCATCACCACGTCGAGCAGAATCACGCTGGGCCGCTCCATGGCAATGGCCTCTTCCACCCGCCGCGGGTCGTTTAGGCCCACGGGCCAGTAACCCTCGGGCTCCAGCAACGCCTGAATCAGCTTCACCTGGGCCGGCGAATCGTCGACGATCAGAACTTTTTTCTGCACAAGCATTCACTCCGCATAGTTCTCCACGTCGGAAAATTGCACGTCGGCGGCCACCTTAGGGGTGTTCTTACCGGTTGTTTTGGATTTTTCTAACTGATTGAAAAGCGGGGTGTTAGTGGCTGTGGAACAACATTTACCGGCGGGGAATCGTCGTTGAATTCACTTCTTCCGTCTCAACTTGCGATTGCGTCTCACCCTCTCGCAATTCACTGGCAAGCGATGAGAATCGCTGCATCACTTCGTTTATACGCAGTGCCATCGTATGAATCGTCTTGATCTGCGCCAGAGACTGGGCGGAAAGCCCACCGGGTTCCAGCAATAGCAGTTCGGCATTCCCAAGCAGCGAAGTCAGTGCGTTATTCATGTTGTGTTTCATGTCGTACATGTAGCGGCCCAGCGTCGCCTGGTTAGCGTACTGCGACGCATGCCGCTCCGCCTGCCGCGCCAGCTTCAGCGCCTCGGTCCGCCGCAAGGATTCTCCCGCCAGCAACAGCACCACCTGAGTCCAATCCTCCCGCAGAGGCACATGCAGCAGTTTGGGATATTTTTTGCGCAGCAGGCTCAACTCTCTCGCTTCCGAAGGAGCGCACAGAATCAGCGCGGTATTTGGTTCCATCGACCGCAGCACATCCCCAAGTTTTCCATCCTTCAGCGGGCCCACCACAATCAAGTCCGGCGAAGACGTATCCGCTTCTTTCCAGAATTCGCTGGTCACCACGCAAATTCCCGGAAGCTGCCGCTCCACCTGCCAGCAGGCCGTAAGCAGCCTGGCGAATTCGGCGTCGTCCGTCAGAATCAATACGTTTGTATTTCGCAAGAACCCTGCTCCCTGACCCGTTGTCCTGCTTGCCACGCCTCGCAATTACAAACTAAAGCTTTTCGCTCTCGTCCAGCGCCGAAAGAAGCCGCTTCGTGCTGATTCCCAGATTTACCGCCGCTTCCGTATCCTTCGCCTGCTTCGCCGCTTCCACTCGCTCCTGAAGGCGAGATACTTCCACCCGCGCGATCGTCAACGCCCGGTCAAGCCCCGTCGCATTTCCAGTTTCCTTGGCGTGCTCCAGGTTCGACGTAAGCAGCGCCCGCGCTACCACCGCGCGCCGCAAATCCTCCGCCGCCGGCCCGTCCTCGCTAACAAACGCCGCCACTTCCCAGGAAGACATCAACAGCCGCACCGCGCCAAGTTTCACCGTGGTCATCGAACGCCCGCGTGAAGGCGGAGCCGAAATCAGCTGCTCCCAAATTTGCTCCATGCAGGTTTCAAAATCCAATGCGGGCCCGGCAGCCTCGGCCTGTTTTGGGGCCGCGGTTTCTGGTTTTTCCTTTGCTTTGGGAGAAGACCCGTTGGCTGGGGCGCTCGACACGCTCTTCTTGCTGGGCGCCTCCGGCTCCGAAGCAACCGGCGCAGCCGGCGATTTGCCGATCACTTTCTCCACCGCCCGTTCCACATCCGCGCGTAATCCCAGCAATTTCTCGAACGCCTGATTTACCGTGCGTTCCGTGTATTCCTTCTGGAACGGCTGCTTCCACTCGTCCGTCATCTGCTGCAGCTTTTCGATCGGCTCCGCTTTTCCCAGGCCGACGCCATGGCATTCAATCGTCTTCGCTCCCGCGTGCAGCAAATTCACCAGCCCGGAGCGGATGTAAATCAGGTCCGCGTGCATCAATTCGATCAGCGTCCGCCGCATCAGGAAATTAAAGCGGATGAACGCCAGCATCGCCGAGGGATCGTAAAACATCCCGCCCGCGGTTTCTTTCACGCGCCGGCCCTGCTCGATGAAATTGGTCTGCAGCATGTCCCGCAGGCTCTTGAATCCCCGCAGCGTGTGGATCATGTTCTCCAGCGGCTCGCACCACGGCAGGGGCGTGGAATCCACTTCGCCAAACACCGGCCGCAGCACGTTCGCCACGTCGGAAAGCTCGATCTGCTTGTGGTAAATTTTCGGCGGAGCCGTCAACGCGAAGTATTGCACCAGCAGAAAATCGGCCTTATCGCGGTCGGTTGTGCTCTTCGCCTGCTTCCGCAAGTGCCGCATGATCAGGGCGCGCAACCCGCTCTCGCTCGCGTTCAGCGTCGTCATCTGCAGCAAATGGCGCAACTGGTGCACCATCACCTGCTGATCCATCACTTCCAGCCACTTCTGAATCTGGCTGAAGAGATCCGGATCAACCTTGTCCGGCAAAATCCGTTTGTTCTGCGGAATCGGAATTTCCAGCTGCAGTTGTTTTGCAAGCGCCACGTAAATCGGGAAGACCGAGCGCAATTCCTCCCACTGCGCCTGCTTTGCCCCATCCGCCTTTGACGGAGCCGGCAAATTCAGAGTCGTTATCGTTTTATTCACGATTGCCTCATCCATTCGCAGTGGCCGTCCACAAACCGCACCGCGACTGCCTTGCGCCCTTCGTGATACTGCAGCGCAATCACGGTGGCCTCTGCTGAATGCCCCCCTCCGTTACCCGAGATACGTACCCGATCCGCGAACTCCAGCGGCAACGTGCTCAAGAAAATGGCGTACTCTTCCGAGCCGTATTCCGCCACGACGGCTTCGTGCAGCCGCGCAGGCGAAATTCCCGCCCGCAGAGGCGCAACCCGCACCGGGATTCGCACACAGGGAAGATTTGGAAAAAAACGCGCCAACTGCTCCGCGCATCCCTGCTCGTCTGTAGTCAGCGCCATCGCGTGGTTCTGCCTCGTTACTCCGACTGTTTCTCATCCCCACTGCGTCCCCTCGCGCGCAGATACACGTGTGAGGCGAACCCGGACACAATGTCCCAAGCAGGGAATTGCACGCCGAGCGCCAAAAAGATTCAGGCTTTTCTGATTTGCAACTTCAAGAAAGGAGTAGGCTTAAGATTTTCCCAAATCCCTGGTTCCAACCGGATGTCTCACGCTGAAACGTTCTCGTCTCAGCTTTTCGTATCGACCCATCACTCGCTTTGAGACTTGCCATCGCTACATCTCGCCCGCAGCGGCTCCCATCTCTTCCTCTTTTTCGTCTCCGCGCATTCCGATGTTGTAGCGTTTCAGCTTCCGGTAAAGGGTCGCCCGGCTGATGCCAAGCATTTTCCCCGCCAGGGCCTTGTCGCCATGCGCTTGTTCGAAAACGCGCAAAATGGTCATCCTCTCCATCTCCGCCAGCGCCGTGGTGGAAAGGGAAGCGGCATCCGAACCTTCGGCTGCACCGCCGCTTGCCGGTTGTTCCGTTCGAATCGCCGGAGGCAAATCCTTCACGTCCATCACCTCGTGATCACCCAGCGTCACTGCCCGCGCAATGCAGTTCTCCAGTTCGCGCACGTTCCCCGGCCAGTCATATTGCAGCAAACTCTTCATTGCGGCGGCAGTCACATGCAAGAGCCCGTCCGGCGCGTACCGGTTCAGGAAATGGTGCACCAGCATCGGAATGTCGGAGCGCCTCTCACGCAGCGGCGGAATGTGCACGGTCACCACGTTCAACCGGAAATAGAGATCCTTGCGAAAAGTCCCCGCGCGGTATGCCGATTCCAGGTCTCGGTTCGTTGCCGCCATGACGCGCACATCCACATTAATCCGGTCGTTGCTGCCGACCGGCCGAACTTCCTTCTCCTGCAACACGCGCAGAAGCTTCGCCTGCATTTCCAGCGGCAATTCGCCAATTTCATCCAGGAAAATCGTTCCCCCGTTGGCCGCCTGAAACAGTCCCGCCTTCGTCTTTGTCGCCCCGGTAAATGCGCCCTTCTCGTAGCCGAACATTTCGCTTTCCATCAGCGTCGGCACCAGCGCCCCGCAATCCACGGCCACGAAGGGCATTTGCGCCAGCGCTCCACGAAAATGAATCGCCCTCGCCACCAGTTCTTTTCCCGTGCCGCTCTCCCCGGAAATCAGCACCGGCGTCCGCGTATCCTTCAGCCGCGAGATCATCCGCAGCACATCCTGCATCCCCGCCGAACTCCCGATAATCCCGTCCAGGTTCTCTTCCGTGTTCACCCGTTCGCGCAGGAACGCGTTCTCATTCACCAGCCGGACCTTGTCCGCCATGCGTTGCAGCAGCAACCGCATCTTTTCCACGCGAAACGGCTTTTCAATGTAGTCGTACGCCCCCAGCTTCATCGCATCCACCGCAGATTCGATTGAGCCGTGCCCCGTCATGATGGCCACTTCCGTCCGCGGCAGAAGCGCCTTGATCCGCTTCAGCAGCTCCACGCCGGTAAGATTCGGCAGCTTCAAATCCGTCAGCACCAGGTCCGGCGGATCCGTTTCCAGCCGTGTCGCCGCCGATTCCGCGCTCTCCGCTTCCTGGCACAAAAATCCCAGCGAACCGCCGATCGTCATGCACAGTTTCCGGATGCTCTGCTCGTCGTCCACCACCAATATTTTAATTTTCAGATCGTCGCTCATGGTTTCCCGAAGGTTTTCTCCACCATCGAAATCAGTTTCTGAACCCGAAAAGGTTTCTCCAGGCAGGGAGTCTCGCTGGATGCCAGCAGATGCTGCGTCTCGCTGTTCGCCGTGTCCCCGCTGATTAGAATAAGCCGGCTCGCCATCTGAGGCTGGTTCGTGCGAATCCATTCATGCACGTCCGCCCCGTTGATGTTGCCCGGCATCCGTATATCCGATATCACTCCCGCGAACGAACCACGCTCCAGTAACTGCAAGCCCGCCGCTCCCGAAGACGCCTGCACAACCTTATATCCCCGGCGCTCCAATGCCGCTCGCACGAAAGCCCTCACGGACGGCTCGTCCTCAATCACCAGGATCGCCGCAGCCGGGCGCGGCATTGCGGTCGCCGTCATCGCCCCGCCTCTTTCACAGCCGCCGCCAGCGAAGTTTCCGTCGCCGCAGGCACCCGCACCACGAACGTGCTCCCGCTCTCTCCCTCATTATTCCAGCAAAGAATCTCTCCGCCATGCGCGCGCACAATTCCGTAACAGATGCTCAACCCAAGTCCCGTGCCTTTACCCGCCTGCTTGGTCGTAAAGAACGGGTCGAAAATGCGCTCCGGGTCCACCACTCCCGTCCCGTTGTCCATAAACGCCACTTCAACATCATCTTCGGCACGCCGTGTGCGAATCCTGATGCGCCCGTGGTTCCCGGATTCCTGAATCGCGTCGTAAGCATTGTTGAGAATGTTCAGGAAGACCTGCTGCAACTGTTGCGCGTCTCCCAGCGTCGGGCTCAGGTTCGCCTCGAACTCCTCGCTCACTTCCACGCCATGGCTCGAAAAATCGTAGCTCCGCAGCTTGATCGTCTGCCGCAGCACCGCGTTGACGTTCACCGGTTCCTTCTGCGTGGGCCGCTGCCGCGCAAAGCTCAACAAATCCTGTACAATCTCTTTCGTCCGCTGGGTCTCCTGCAAAATAATCTGCAAGTCTTCGCGCGCCGCCGCCGGCATCTCCGGATTTTCCAGCAGCAGGTCCGTGAATCCCAGGATTGCCGCCAGCGGATTGTTCACCTCGTGCGCGACGCCCGACACCAGCCGCCCGATCGTCGCCATCTTCTCCGCGTGTGCCAATTTCGCCTGCAACAGCGCCGCATCCGTGATGTCCGTCATCACCACCACCACGTTGTTCACCTGGTTGGCTTCGTCGCGCATCGGGCTCAAGCTGATCGAAAAATGTCCCAGCGACCCATCGGCCCGCCGCGCGCGCAATTCCAGGTTGTCCACCTGTTGCCCGTGCGCCGTGGTCTGCAGCGCCGCCTCAAAATCCTTTTGGTGCGAACCTTCCACCCACTCCACCAGCCGGTGCCCGATCAATTCATCCTTGCGATATCCTGCTTCATAGCAACGCCGGTTCGCATAGCTGATCAGCCCCGCCGTATCCAGCACCAGAATCATGCTCTGCGTGGTATTCAGAATTTTCTGGTTGAAATCGCGCTCGCGCTGCAATTGCGACTGGAACATCTTCTGTTCCGTCACATCCAGCATCAATCCGCGAATCTGCACCACCTGCCCCAGCGCATCGCGCACCGCGCTGATGTTCTGCATCGTGTGCAGCAGCCCGCCGTCCTTTTTTCGCAGCGTCTCTTCGTAATTCCGCAACGCCCCCCGCTCCGCAATCGCGCTCACCAGCCGCGCTTTTGCCGCCGGTGTGGGATAAAGATGCGCGCTCACGTCCGCTCGCAACAACTCTTCCGCGGACTCGTACCCCAGCATGCGCACCAGCGCATCATTTACATCCAGGAACTGTCCCTCTGGCGTGGCAAAAAACAATCCTTCCTGAATACTGTCAAACAGCTCGCGATACCTTCTCTCAGCCTCCCGCCGGTCGGTAATATCCTTCAGCACGTGAATCGTTCGCGATTCTTCCTCGGTCACTCCTCGCGTCCGCGACGTCGAAACCAGAAACGTCCGCCCCGCGCTCGTCGCAATGTATTCTTCCCGCGCCTCCCGTGTATCGCGGCAGAAAGGGCAGGGCAGCGCGCTCCCCGTTTCCGCAATATGGCGCAGGCTGCTGATGGGCTCACCCACCAGCGCCGCGGGCGGAATCCCAAGCTCCGTCGCCAGCGACCGGTTCGTCCGCACAATCTTCCAAGCCTGATCATGCACCGCGATGTAATCGCTGATCGCGTCAATGTCCTCGACCCACTGCTTTTTCGACCGCTCCAGTTGCGAAAACCGCCGCACCTTCTCCATGGAAAGCGCCGCGTGGCTGGCCAGCGCCGCCAGCAGCTTTTCCTCCGCCCGCGAAAATCCCGCCGCCTTCCGCAGCAGGCAGAGCGTGCCCATCAGCTCCCCATCGCTCGCATAAATCGGATAAAACGCAATGTGCTGGCTCGTGCGCTTCAGCGGAAACACTTCCAGCCCGGGGCGTCTCCGCCGCAGGCCCTGCCCGAGCCACTCGCGTTCTTTTTCGTTTGCTGGATAGCCTGGTCTCCGCGTGTAAATCTCGACGCGGCTTCCCACAATCTCGCCTACGCCGGCCCACTCCGCATCCAGCATCTCCGCGGTACGCTCGGCAAATCCACGCAGAAATTCCGGCAGCACGCGCGAATTCGCGGCTTCTACCACCAGTTCCATCAATTCTTTGGAATAGTCATGCTTCGGCCGTCCGGGGTTTTTCCGGCCAGAAACAGCCGCAGGGCGGCGCGCAGAGATACTCTTCCGTTCACGCATAAGGGGCTTAGGGGCTTTGCGCGTCTCAAATTAAGAAACCACGCACTTCCAAGCTACCGAGCCATCTCATTCTGAGTCAATGGGACTTCCTACCCCTGACACGGACTCGTCAACGCGCCGAACCCGCGTTCTCTCCCCCACGTCTCAGCGTGAGACCTAACGCCTGATTCCTCGAGCTCCATGAGACGTTTCCGCCATTCCAGCAAACACGTTTAATTTTTTTCTCTCCCCCTAATCTTTTAAATCAAAAGTAGTTAACGTCGCTCCCCGCGAATTTTCTCGCATCCATATTTCTCCGCTCATCATGGCATTGGACTTGCCTTCTCTATCGTGGGGTACTTTCCCACCTGAGGAGGGTGTGGCTCAAATGGCATTCACTTGGAGCAAGAAACTGCTCGCCGTCGCCGCTACGGCTCTGTTCGCCGTCTCGCTGGCGTTCGCACAACAAACGACCATTGAAGAAGGCAAGCGCAGGGTTAAAACAAAAGTCACGCCAGTGATTCCGGAGCTCGCTCGCCGGATGAACATCACCGGCAAAGTCAAAATCGAAGTCGTCATCGCCCCCGATGGCCGCGTGAAGTCTGCGCGCGCCCTGGGCGGACACCCGGTTCTCGTCCAGTCGTGTCAGGAGGCGGTCAAGGAATGGAAGTTCGAACCCGCGCCGGAAGAGACGACGCAAGTGGTTGAATTCGATTTTAAGCAGTAACACGGCCCGGTTCGGCCGCTCTTTTCACTGAATGTTCGCAATCTGGTTTTGATTTGGGGTGTGGAGGAAGTGACGCAATGACCATCAAGCAGCAACTCTATCGGAGCTTTGGGGCGATCCTGCTGATCCTCCTCATTCTCCTCTTTGTCGATATCGGCTCGCTGTGGAAGGCCAGTTCCGCCAGCACCGAAGCCTCTAATGCTCTGGATAGTAAGACCACCATCGAGTTGGTCCGCTCCAAGATCATGGAGAATCGCCTCAATCTCAATAATTTTCTGCTCAGCGGCGATCCTCGCGATGAAGACAAGGTGAACAAGGGATTCATCGAACTTACCGACATCATGAAGCAGAGCGAAGCGAAGAACACCAACGAATCCCTGCACCCCGCGCTCATCCAGGTCGAAAGCACGGAATCCAGCTGGGCCGACAATTTTGCCAAGCCCTTGCTGGCCAAGCGCCACCAGGTCGATTCCGGCGATGCCACCGTCTCTGACCTCCAGATCTTCTATTTGCAGAAGGATCCCGCTTCCTGGCTAACCAAGTCTTCCACGGTCCTCGACCAGGCCAACACCGACATCGGCAAAGCGCGCGCTCAATCAGAAGCCGCGGCGTCCTTTGCCAACAAAGTCAGTTTTGTCATCGTGGTCGTCGGCACGATGTTCGCTATCGGCTTTGGACTCTTTATGGCAGTCAGAACGGCCAAATCCATTACCGAACCGCTCCAGCACCTCATCTCCGTCGCCCAGGAAATCGGCAACTCTGGCGACCTCGACCAGAACATTGACATTCACCGAAACGACGAAATCGGCGCCCTCGCCACCACCTTCAACAACATGGTCGCGTACCTGAAGGAAATGGCCAGCGTCTCCATGGCCGTCGCCGAAGGCGACCTTGCCATCGAAGTCACACCGCGCTCCAAGCGCGACACGCTCGGCAACGCCTTCGTGCGCATGTCCCACGGCTTGCAGGAAATCGTCCGCTCCACGCGCGACAGCGCTTCGCAGGTTTCCGCCGGCTCCAATCAAGTTGCGGGCGCGGCCGATGAATCCGCAAAGGTCAGCGTCCAGGCCTCTTCCGCCATCGAAGAAGTCACCAGCACCATGCACGAAATGAGCATCAACGTTCAGAACGTCGTCAAGAACACCCAGGTGCAGGCTTCCAGCGTCGCGGAAACTTCCGCCTCCATCGATCAGATGGTCACTTCGATTCAACGCGTCGCCGACACCGCCAAGGTTCTTCTGGACATCGCCAATCGCTCGCGCGAGGAAGTCATCACCGGTATTCAGACCATGGAGAAGACTACCGATGGCCTGAACCGCACCAACCGCGCTATTCAGTCTTCCGCGGAAATCATCAACATTCTCGGCCATCGCGCCGACGACATCGGCAAGATCATCGAAGTCATTGATGACCTCGCCGAACAGACCAACCTGCTCGCTCTGAACGCCGCCATCGAAGCGGCGCGCGCCGGCGAACATGGCCTCGGGTTTGCGGTCGTAGCCGACGAAGTCCGCAAGCTGGCCGAAAAGTCCACGCAATCCACCAAGGAAATCGCCGACCTGATTCAAAGCATCCAGCGTGAAGCGCGCCAGGCCGTCGAAAACATGGAGCACAGCACCCGCATCGTCGAAGAGGGCCTCAGCCTCGGCAACGATCTGGGCAGCGCCCTCCACAAAATTTCCGACGTCGTCACCGAAGTCTACAAATTCTCCCAGGAGATCGGCGCGGCCACCAACGAACAGTCCGTCGGCTCCTCGCAGATCGCCAAGGCCACCAACCGCCTCACGGAAATCACCCAGGAGATCAGCTCCGCCGTCGAGGAACAGGCTTCCGGCGCGCAAGCCGTCGTCCGCGCCATGGACAAGATGCGCGAACTCGTTCAGCAGTCGGCCTCCAGCTCCACCGAGCTATCCGCCGCCGCCGAACAGATGCTCAAGCTCTCCCGCAACCTGCTCGACACGATGGATCGTTTCGTCATCGATCGCGCCACCCAGCCGCGACACAACCGCGACACGGCGCCGAAACGGCGTCATGCGGCGTCCCGCGAATCCGGCGAACTGGAATACGCCGAACTGACACGTTCCTGAGGCGGAGAAACCTTCATGGAGAAAGAACTCCAAATCGTCGGCTTTCGAATCGGCAGTGAGACCTATGGCGTCCGCATCGCGTCTGTCCGGGAAATTGTCCGCGTCCCGGAAATCACCACCGTTCCCAGCGCGCCGGACCTCATCGAAGGCGTGATAAACCTTCGCGGAAAAATTATTCCGGTGATGGACCTTCGCAAACGTTTCGGCAGCGCTCCCACTCAGCCCGACAAGAAGAATCGCATCCTCGTCGTCGAACTCGAAAACAAGCTCATCGGCTTGATCGTCAGCTCCGCTTCGGAAGTGCTGAAAATTCCGCCTTCCGAAATCGAAGCCCCGGGCTCCGTTTTTGCAGACAGCGAATCCAACTATGTGACGGGGGTCGGCAAGCTCAAGGGGCGCCTCATCATCCTCCTGGACATTGCCCGTCTTCTGCGCCAGCCCGAATACCGGAAGCTCGAGGAGGCCGTGGAACCCGTCGCGACTTTAAGGTAACGCTTCGCCGCGTTGCCGCCGCCACGGATTTCCGCATCACGCAATATGGGCACGATCACAGCGCAAATTCAGCTTACCGAGGCCGAACTTAAGCTGCTCCAGACGCTTGTCTACCAGGAATGCGGCATGTTTTTCGATGAACGCCGTTCGCATTTCCTGAAAGACCGCCTGCAGCGCCGCTTGAAGGTTTGCCAGCTCGATTCTTTTTACGCGTACTATCGCCTGCTTACAAGCCGCGAAGGCCGCGCCGAGTTAGCGTTGCTTCTCGAAAACCTTACCGTCAACGAGACCAGTTTCTTTCGCAACCGGCCGCAACTCGATCTGCTGCAGAAATCCGTGCTCGAGGAAATTCTCCGCCACAAGCAGGAGCGCCGCGATTGGAATCTTCGCGTTTGGAGCGCCGGTTGCTCCGCCGGCCAGGAAGCCTATTCCGTCGCCATCCTCATTTGCGACGCGCTCGCTTACTACTATCTTCGCAACCCTCTGCCGTTCGAAATGCCTTCTCCGAAGCCGCTGATTCCTCCTCCGTGGAAACTCGAAATCGTCGCGTCGGATATCAGCTATGCCAGCCTGCGCTCCGCGCAGGAAGGCATTTACAACGAACTCCAGATGGAGCCCGTGGACTATACAACCCGCCTCCGTTATTTCGAAAAATCCAGCGATAAATATTCCGTAAAGCCGCAGCTCAAGGAACTTGTCCAGTTCGACTTTCACAATCTCAAAACCGAATTCCTCCCGCGCCGCAACGACATCATTCTCTGCCGCAACGTCATGATCTATTTCGACGAAGCCGAGCAGAAGCGCCTCATCGAAAAGTTCTGGCACTGCTTGAATCCCGGCGGCTTTCTTTTCGTCGGCCACGCGGAAAGCCTCTTCGGCCTCACGCAGAAATTCCGCATGTTCCACGAGAATAACGGCACCGCCTACAAACGCCTTGAGGTGAATACTTGAGCTTTCTTCCCGACGAGCGGGGTGCGGAGCTTCGCGCTCTCTTCTTCGAGAGCGCCGGTGAGCTTCTCCAGACCATCAACGATGCCGGTCTGCAGCTCGAGAAGCGTCCCGCGGATGAGGAACTCATTCGCAGCCTCCGCCGCGCCATTCACACGCTCAAGGGAGATTCCGCCGCTTGCGGTTTTTCGAAGCTCAGTGAAATTGCACACGAACTGGAAGACATTCTCTCCGCGCAAATCGGGCTCTCGCACGGCCAGCAACTCGCCGAAGTTGTCCTCTCCGCCGTCGACACTTTCGAAAGCATGCTCACCGCGTATCAAAAACACGCCGAGCCTCCCACGCCCGCTCCGCTGCGCACGCTGATTCAACAACTTTTGCAGTCTTCCCAGGGTGCCCAGCCATCAACCAAATCGCTCGCTGGTTCCATTCCCGCGCGTTTCGACTGGAGCGAGTACGAGCGCCTGATGATCTCCGAGGCGCTCCTTCGCGGCGACAGCGTTTTCAACATCGCCCTGCGCATCGATCCCAACAGCTCCATGCGCGCCGCTGCTTTCCAGTTAATCCGGAATGTGCTTCACACCTGCGGCACGGTCATCGCTTTGCGCCCGGAAGACAATCTCGCCGCGGCGTCGGTCGAAATCGTGGAAGCCTCCATTTCGAGCAAACATCCCATCGAACACATCTCTCATCGCTGCCAGATTCCCGCGGTCGTCTCCGAAGTTCGCATCGAAGCCGCGGAACACGCCGAGACTTCCGAACACGAACTCCTCGGTGATCTTCTGGAAGCCCAGGCCGCGCAGATTTCCTCTCGCGCCGCCGAAAACCCCGGTCCTGCGCCTTCCAATCAAGGCAATGGCTCTTCTGCGGTTGCCGCCGTTTCCGAAAGCTCGCTCCGTGTCGACGCCGCGCGCATCGACGCGGTCATGAATCTCGTCGGTGAACTGATCATCGGCAAGTCCATGCTTCACCGCACGCTCACCGAGTTCGACGTCCACCACGCCCGCGATCCAGTCCGCGGCAAGCTCGCCGAGGCCCTGGCATTCCAGTCTCGCGTCCTCGACGAACTTCACAAGTGCGTCCTCAAAATCCGCATGGTTCCCGTCGAACAACTCTTCCGCCGATTTCCGCGGGTCGTTCGCGACATCGCGAAACTCTGCGGCAAAGACGTCGCCCTGGAAGTCTCCGGCGAACACACCGATCTCGACAAAGGCATTCTCGACGCGCTTTCCGAGCCGCTCACGCACCTTGTCCGCAACGCCGTCGACCACGGTATTGAGCCAGCTGACGAGCGCCTCAGTGCCGGCAAGCCCGCCCGCGGAACAATTTCCCTCAACGCTCATCATCAGGGCACGCAAGTGATCATCGAAATCCGCGACGATGGCCGCGGCATCGACCTGCACAATATTCGCGAACACGCCATTCGCAATGGCCTCATCAAACTCGAAGACGCCACTCGCCTCCCCGATCAGGACGTCATGAACCTGATCTTCGAGCCTGGGTTCAGCACCGCCAGCGAAGTCACCGAAGTTTCCGGCCGCGGCGTCGGCATGGACGTCGTCCGCACCGTTCTCGATCGCCTCAAGGGCACGGTTCACGTCACTTCCAGTAAAAGCAAAGGCACAAGTATCCAGCTTCGGGTGCCACTCACGTTGGCCAGCATTCAAACGCTGCTCTTCCGCGTCGGGGGCCGCCTCTTCGCCGTTCCACTTTCCGCCGTCGTCGAAATCAGCCGCATCCAGGATCAGGAAATTCACAAAGTGGACCAGCGTGAAGTCCTCCGCCTGCGCGATCAGATCCTGACGCTCGTCCGCCTCGACCAGCTCAATCGCATTCATCCGGTCGAAATCCCGAACAACACAAAGAAGAAACGGAATTTCGTCGTGGTCATCGGCATCGCCGAAAAGCGCTTTGGCCTGGTAGTCGACAGCATGGTCGGTGAAGAAGAATTGGTGATCAAAGCCCTCCCCGGCGAAATCGTTTCCAGCGATCTCGTCAGCGGCGCTTCGATCCTCGGCGACGGCACCGTCGTCCTGATTCTCAACGTTCCGGCAATCCTTTCCCGGCTCTCTCGATCCCTGCCCCTCGGAGCAATCGCATGAAAGATCGCGTCCGAGTCCTGGTCGTCGACGATTCCGCCCTTATGCGGAAGCTGATTCCGTTGATCCTCGAGCGCGATCCGGACATCGAGGTCGTCGGCACCGCCATGGACGGCGCCTTCGCCCTGCGCAAAATCGCCGAACTCCAGCCGGACATCGTCACCCTCGACCTCGAAATGCCGCGCATGGACGGCCTGGAAACCCTGCGCACGATTATGCGTGGCGCGCCCCTTCCGGTAATCGTCTTCAGCACGCATTCGAAAGAAGGCGCCTATTCCACATTCAAAGCCTTGGCTCTAGGCGCAATCGATTTTGTCGCTAAGCCCAGAAACGCTGCCGCAGGCAATCTCGAGCCGGTTGCTCTTCAGCTCGCCGAAAAAATTAAAGTTGCCAAGCGTGCCGGCGGCCGCAAGTCCATTCCCAAGCCAGTTCTTGAGGCTCCTCCGTCTTCCAACAAGCGTTCGCGCCCGGCCATTCCGCCGAATCGCGTGATCGCCATCGGCATTTCCACGGGCGGCCCCAACGCGCTGCAATATCTGCTCACCCAGTTTCCCGCGGATTTTCCCGCCACCTTCGTCGTCGTCCAGCATATGCCCGAAGGTTTTACGGACATGTTCGCCCGCCGCCTCGATGAATGTTGCGCGCTCGATGTCCACGAAGCCAAATCCGGCGACCTGCTCATCGCCGGCCGCGTGCTCATCTGCCCCGGCAATCGCCACATGATGGTGCGTCGCATGCCTCGCGGCGAAATGGTTGTCCTGTCGGACACGCCTCCCATCAACGGCCATCGCCCTTCGGCGGACGTCTTGTTCCATTCTGTCGCGCAGGAATTCGGTCTCACTTCCGTCGGCATCATCATGACAGGAATGGGCGAAGACGGCGCCGAGGGCATCGGCGCAATCAAAGCCGCCGGTGGCATGACCATCGCGCAGAGCGAAGAAACTTGCGTCGTTGGTGGAATGCCGCGCGCCGCCATGATGAAGGGTTTCGTTCAGAAGGTGCTGCCGCTCGATACTTTGGGAGCGCACCTGATTAGTCAGTACGGTTCCGATCGCAGCGGCTCCGAAAAACAGGACAGTTCTGAAAAGTCAGACAAGGAAAAAGTTCCAGTTTCAACTCCGCGGGCCTGACGGGGCTCCGGAGTAAAAGGAGATGTTTATGCCACAGTTCGCGCCTCTACTTCGCAAGGACCAACAACAGGTCCGCTACCTTGTGGTGGACGACTCCGTCTTCGCGCGCAAGAACATTATGAAGATGATCGAAGTCTTTGGCGGCGTCGTCGCCGGCGAGGCTGGAGACGGCCTCACCGCCATCGCCGAGTTCAATCGCATCAAGCCCGACATCGTCCTCATGGACATCACCATGCCCCAGATGGAAGGCATCGAAGCCGTTGAGCGCATCGTGCGGCAGCACGCCGACGCGCGCATCATCATGGTCTCCTCCGTCGGCTACCAGGAAAACATTCTTGCCGCTCTGCAAAAGGGCGCCAAGCATTTTGTCCAGAAGCCCGTTAAGCCCGAAGTTCTCTACGAAATCCTTCGTTACGTTCTCGGTGACGATCCAAATGCCGCGGGTGCGCCCGTTGCTCTCGCGGGGGAGCATCAAATATGAGAATGGAACTCATCCAGCCTTTTATTAATGCCGCCGACGCGGTTTTCGCCGAAGCCTTGCAGGCTCCCACGAAAATCGCCGACCTCTCGATGGACGAGGACACCTATCGCCGCAAAGGCGTCGCTGCCCTCATCGCCATCAAGGGCGACATCGAAGGCCGCGTTATCCTTGATCTGGCTCCTGACGTCGCCATGCGCGTCGCCAGCCAACTCGCCGGCGAAGCCTTGCCCGAAAGCGAGCAAGTCATCCGCGAAACCGTCTGCGAACTCGCCAACATGGTCATCGGCAACAGCGTCACGCTTCTCAACGACCAGGGGTTCCGCTTCAAAGTTTTTCCGCCGGAAATTCACATCAGCGAGCAAGGCCTCGGCGGCAGCACCGACACCGAAGCCATGGTCCTCTGCATCGAAACCCCTTGCGGCGAAATCTACCTAAACATCGCCATGCACTACCTCCACCGCCGCCGCGCCGAGCGAAACACGGTCAGCACGCTAGACTGACACCGCACAACAAACGTAGCGGCCACTTTCAAGTGGCCCCGCGAACATCTCCGGTAGCGTCGGCTTCCACCAGCAAGCACCAGAACACGTGATTTGGTATGTTCTCCGCGCTCTTCTCTCCATTTCGCACTCACCCAAATTCCACAACCTGTCTGGATCCCTGGACAAAATCCAGTCTATTTGCTAATCTAATACAGCTAGATGTAATCTAGCTGTATATAATGGTTCTATTATGAAACAGATAGGTGCCTTCGAGGCCAAAAACAAACTCGCCGAACTCCTAGACCTCGCCGAAAACGGCGAGGAAATCATCATCACCCGCCACGGGAAACAAGTCGCCCGCCTCGGCCCCATTCAGAAACCCTTCGACCGCGAAGCCGCCCGCCAAGCCGTGGAAGACATTAAGAAGATGCGTAAGGGTATGCACATCGACGATGCGACCATCAAGGAACTCATCAACGAGGGTCGCCGTTGATCTGTGTCATCGATGCCTCTGTAACGCTGGGCTGGGTCTTTACGGACGAGCATAGCGCAACGAGCGACGCACTCCTCGCACAGGTTGCCGAACAAGGCGCTGTCGTCCCCGTGCTCTGGCGCCTGGAAACTGCCAGCGCCCTGCAAAATGGCATCAAGCGGAAGCGAATCGACGCCGCATACCGGGATTCAGCAATCCAGAAACTCCTCCGTCTCCCGATAGAAATTGATCCGGACACCAACGATTATGCCTGGACCACCACTCTGCACCTGGCCGATGTTCATCAAATCACCGTCTATGACGCTTCTTATCTTGAACTCGCGCTTCGCCGTGGTCTGCCACTGGCCACACGCGACGAACAACTCGCCGCTGCCGCCATCAGCGCCGGCGCAACTCTGCTGCCCACGCGCTGACTCTGTCCTCCTTTATTTCCTCTTGTAGTACACTCCCTTCGCTTCTATTTCATTCTTTGCTCATCCCGCATCTGGAGGATCATCTTGATCCGCTTGTCTTTTTTGTTTCTCGCGCTGACTTTTTTCGCGTCCGCCATTCACGCTCAAAATCCAGGCTTGTCCGACACTCCCGAACCCGGTTCCATCGACGAAATCTCCAAAGCCACTACCGAATCCCGCTTCCTCTCCCCCTGGGTCTCCTATGTCCCCGCGTCCTCTACCGTCCCATCCCCGCGGGCATTCTTTGGCCGCATCATGGGCGCCCCCGGCGAATTGGTTGATTCCGCAAAAGCTTACGCCTACTGCCGTGCTCTTGCCGCCGCTTCTCCCCGCGTCCGCGTCTTCACCATCGGAAAATCCGAAGAAGGCCGCGACATCCTCCTCGTCGCCATCGCCGACGACAAGGGAATTGCCAACCTCGAGCAGCTAAAATCCGCCACCGCCGCTCTCGCCGATCCCCGCAAGACCGATTCCGCCACCGCCGAAAAACTGATCGCCTCTTCACGCCCTATCTACTATTTCAACGCCGCGCTCCATTCCGACGAAACCGGCTCCACCGAATCTGTCCTTGAACTCGCCTACCGCCTCGCCGTTTCCGATCAACCCATGATTCGCCGCATCCGCGAAAATCTCGTCGTCCTCATCAACCCCGTCTCCAATCCCGACGGCCGCGACAATCAGGTCCAGTGGTTCTATCGCTACCTGAAAGGCAAAACTGATCGGGCCTCACTCCCGCGCCAGGCGCCTCCTTATTGGGGCAAATACGTTTTTGTGGACATCAATCGCGACGCCCATCAGCTCACCCAGGAAACGACCAAAGCCGTCGCCCGCATGTTTTTCGACTGGCATCCCACCGTCGTCCACGACCTTCACGAAGGCATGCCATTTCTCATGACCTGGAACGGCACCGGCCCCTACAACCCCGACGTCGATCCCATCACCTTCACTGAATTTCTCGCCCTCAGCTTCCATGAAGTCCAAACCCTGACCGGTCTCGGCATGCCGGGCGTCTCCACTTGGAACTTCGGCGAAGGCTTCGCCGAACTTTTCCTGGATTCCGTCGCCATGAACCACAATTCCATCGGCCGCGGCTACGAGACCTTCGGCAACGGCACCGCCGAAACGCTCACCTGGGTTCTTTCCGGAGAAGAAACTTCCCGCGAATGGTATCGGCCGCTTCCTCCCTCAATGGGAAAAGTCACCTGGTCCGCCCGCGACAATCTTAACTACAACGAAACCGCCGCTCTTGCCGCCCTCGATTACGCAGCCACAAACTCGCGCACGTTCCTCCACAATTTCTACGAAAAAAATCTGCACTCCTATCGCAAAGGCCTCGATGAATCTCCGGCGGCCTTCCTTATTCCTGACGATCAAGGAGATCCCGCGCGCGTCGCGCAGCTCGTCGCTCGCCTGATGAGCCAGCACATCGAAGTCAGCCGCGCAAAAGAGCGTCTCCATCTCAAAGAAGGCGTCTTTCCCGCCGGAACGTACGTCGTCCGTCTCGATCAGCCCTATCGCAATTACGCCGTGGATCTCCTCGCCCCGCAGAACTATCCAAAAGACGCCGTCGAACCTTACGACGATGTCTCCTGGGAACTTCCCGCGCACTATCATTTGCAAGCTCTGCCGACGGATGACTCTTCCGTGCGCTCCGCTTCACTCACACTTCTAACCGAAGTTCCGCAACCGCACGGCAAGGTCTCCGGCACCGGCTCCGTGTTTCTATTGAAAGATTCCGGCCAGGAAAGTCTCCTTGCAGCCAGATATCATCTTTCCAATTTTCAAATTGAAATTGCCGAACGCTCTTTCTCCTCCGGCGGCACCGAATATCCAGCAGGTTCCTGGATTCTCCCCGCGCAACCCGGCCTGTCCGATGCTCTCCGCCAAATTTCAGATCAACTCGGTCTCGACTTCACCGCCGCCGTTTCTGCTCCCGATGTCGTTCACCACGCTGCCAAAGCTCCTCGCCTCGGCCTTTGGGTTCCCTGGGCCGACACCGACTCCATCGGCTGGGTTCGCTATTCGCTCGACCAGCGCAAGGTTCCCTACACCTATCTCCGCGACGAAGACATCCGCGCCGGCAAACTCAACGACAAAATCGACGTCCTCCTCTATGGGCACGTCGATCTCGAACTCGCCGAACAGATCCAGGGCATTCCCAAGCGCTGGAGCCCGATGGCCTTCAAAAAAACGCCGCAGACTCCCAACTTCGGTATGCCCGCCGAATCCGACGACATCACCGGCGGCATTGGCTATCAGGGTCTTGCGCAAATTCAGGATTTCGTCGAACGCGGCGGCCTGCTGATCACGCTCGGCAGCGGCTCCATGCTCCCGCTCGAAGCCGGACTCGTGCGCGGAGTCCGCCGCGATGCCGGCGGTGTACCGCGTAGCACGCAAGGTGGCGGAAGCGATGCCGCTGCGGCCGCTCAACGAGCCGCAACGCGCACGCCGGGTTCTCACCTGCGTGTCACCTTCGATCGTCCGGATCATCCCATCGCTTACGGCTACTTGCCGCACACCTATGTCTTCCGGCAGAATTTTCCGCTGTACGCCGAGCCCCGCCGCTGGCTCCGCATGGCTTATTGCACCACATGTCTCGATGGCCCAATCGACACCAGCACTGTCGTTCTCGAATGGGGAGACACCACCGGCGCGCCAATTCTCGTCAGCGGTCAAATTTGGGGAGAAGGGAACTTGCTCGGCCGCCCGGCGATTCTCGATTCACCCGTAGGCAACGGCCACATCATCACTTTCAATTTCAATCCGATTCACCGCGACCTGAACCGCGGCGACCAGCGCATGCTCTGGAACGCCATCCTGAACTGGCAATCCATCCTGGCAGCCCCATCAAAATAACTGACGGCTGATGAAAATCACTCAACAAATTGTTTGATTGGAGAAAATCCGACCCACTACTCCGGCAACCGCAAATACGCCGCTCCATGCCGGAACAACCCCGCCGATGCAATCGGCTGCGAAAACACAATCCGTATCGGCACAAAAATTGCCCCTGCTCCCGGCGTGTACGGCACCGCTACTTCCAGCCGTGTGCCCTCCGGGTAAGCGTTCCGGCTCCGGAAGCTGATCCCGCCCTTCGACAAATCCTCGCACACCGCCACTTCTTCCTGAAACCCTCGCTGCCGGATGCACGCCAGCACCCGCGCCTTCACCCGCAACCGGTTCCGCCGCGGCACCACCCGCTCTTCCACCGCGCCCCTCGCAGGCAACGCATCCGCCGCGTTCAGGTCCGACTGCGCCTCCACCCAGATCGACGGCGCATCGCAGTGCTTACAGATACGTGCAATGCACCGCCGCACCTCAAACGATTTCAGCTCCATCTCATTCAGGTACACCACTTCGCGCCGCTGGCAAAAGCTGCATTCCATCAGCAACCGTGCCAGCGCCTCTTCGCCCTGCTGCATGGATGGGAATTCGATCTCCCAGAAATCCGCCCGTGGCTCCAGTATCGCAACCGCGTAGAGAAAACCGTCCGTCTCGCGGTCAATCTCCGCCACAATCCGCGCCCGCACCGTTTTCACTTCGTCCCCTTCCAGCGTCCGCCGCAGCGTCATTTCCTGGCCGGTAAAAAGCCTCTCTTGCAGTCGGATCACCCCGCCATTGCGGCTTACAAGTAGTGATTGGGCAGGTTTCGTCACGGCCACACCATCGCCGTTGAGCCAAGAGGCTTCCACCTCCAGGCGCAGCGTGACCCGATCGCTCTGACGCATTCCTTCGGTTCGCATAGCTCGATTCAGTGGGGAATTTGCTTACACTTCAGGCTAGCATGCCGAAAATTCCGGTGCCCCCGGCCATGCGGCCGGTATTGTCGTACCCACTAATAACCGAGCGAGGCGCTGTTCCTCCGGTCCGGTTTACCCTTTCGCCGCCCTTCCGCAGCCCGCCATTCCCAATCCTTCGCGCTTCGGGCAAACTGAACTTATGTTGATGCCTGATTCGCCATCAGGCTTCTTCCGCCCCACGCATGTTCAAGGTGTGCTAAGTGAACAAAGTTATCCCCATGGCCGACCGCAGTGGATCAAATTCCGGCGTTACGGGAGTCCGTGACCGTCGCTACGCTATCCGCTTTCCCTTTGCCGCCGACGTCGAACTGATCGACCTCGAAACCGGCAAGCAGGTGGACGGCGTCACCTCCGACATTTCCCTCGGCGGATGTTTCGTCTGCACCAGCAAGCCGCTTCCGATGAACGCCCGCGCCCGCATGAAGCTCAGCCGAAAGGGCCAAATCCTTGAAGCGCTCGTCTCCGTCCGCATCGTCAAGCCCCGCATCGGCATGGGCATCGAATTCTTCGACCTCGAGCCCGCCTTCAACGAAATGCTAATCGCCTGGATTGACGCCCTCCGCCAAGCCCGCTAGCGGCGTCATAGCGGCCGATCTTCAGATCGGCCATTCTTGCGAGTCCTAGTGCACCGTCTCCATCGGCTTCCGGCTCTTCTCATAAAACTCATTCTGCAACTTCAGGCTTTCTTCATCCGCCTTCACTGCCCTGATCGCCCGCACCACCGTATTGATCCACGCCTGCAAATCCGCCTCGCCCTGCTCCTTCGTAGCTGTGGATCCGTCGCCTGAATAATGATTCGGAAACCGCGCATACCACCAGATACCTGTGTAGAGATTTTCCGGCAACCTCACTCTTTTCTGGTCCGCACCCGATTCATTTTTCGCGCGGTCCATATGCGTCAGGTTCGGATGCGTCACCAGCGTGTTGGAAGTTTCCGACTCCCCTGCATGCCAGTCCGGTCCATCCTTTTCTGCTCCTACTTTCTTCGTCGCCTCGTGTCCCCATTGCACGTACACCACATAATCGTGGGGCGCGTCGAGCTGCGACTGCGCAAAGTACGGCAGCAAATTCTCATTTCCTCCATGCCCATTCACGATGATCACTTTCTTGCATCCATTCCGCGCCATCTCATCTGTCGTTGCCTGCAGCAATTTCATCTGCATGTCCGCGTTGTACGCCACCGTTCCCGCCTCGTGCCGTGCTTCCGCTATCTGTCCAAAATAATAGTCCGGGAAAATCACCGAGTATTCCTGCTGCACAGCGTGCTCGGTCACATAGCGCACGTTCAGCAGGTCAGTCCCCAGCGGCAAGTGCGGCCCATGCTTTTCCAAAATCCCGAACGGCAGCAGGCAAGTCCCTTGCGCCTTGCCGATCGCCTGTCGAAACTCCTCCGCCGTCAACTCTTCCCATTTCGCCGGCAGTTTCGTCTGCCCCTGCGCGCAACACACCGAAGCAACTCCCACAATCAGAATTCCAATCGCCCAACGAAGCATCCCAGCCTCCCCATGCCGACGAAATTGTTGCGGCCAAATTGTAACGTAGAGATGCGGCCCGGCGTAAAGCAACCTTCGGCCGCACTCCTTCATCCATCAGTTCAGTCTTCTCCAGGTGCTGGGAAACATGCGCAGTTGTGCTCCCATAGCCGTGTCGCTTCTTGCGCTGCTCATTGTGGCGCCGGCTTTCGCAAGTCCTCAGATAAGGGATTCCGGCGATGCGAGTGGAGCCGGCGTATCGTATGGCCTCC
>Ga0137415_10000719_pt1 | contig 32343 bp, 34 predicted proteins | sample CZODoug3_1_1_16f_FD_183082 | JGI IMG/M metagenome (GOLD analysis project Ga0137415, IMG submission 183082) | Vadose zone soil fungal communities from Angelo Coast Range Reserve, California, USA - CZODoug3_1_1_16fungal (Hybrid Assembly) | ecosystem: Environmental > Terrestrial > Soil > Vadose...
AGGCACTTGTAGCACGAACCGTTCCTTACCATTATCATTCCACAATTATCGCACGATGGGGCGTCGGATTGCGGATCAAAGGTTATCAACTCTGGTTCGTGTTTGTCGTGAAAGTTCTCCGTCGCGGTGGACGTTTTGATGATTTTGTCGGTGGCCTTCTCGAGAAATGCTGTCTTCGGTGCCATGGCCGTGTTACCATTGGTACCGTTGGTTTCGGGCACGGTCCCGGCCAGGCCGATCGCGTCTTGGTCTTCTTTGCTCAGGAATCTGAGACCCAACCATCGGAAAATATAGTCCACGATGGACTTTGCGAACCTTATCTCGGGATTATTCGTCATTCCTGACGGTTCGAAGCGAGTGTGGATGAACTTATTCACTAGCACTTTCAATGGTACTCCGTACTGCAGAGCCAGAGAAATAGAGGTGGAGAAGGCATCCATCAGTCCAGAAATAGTGCTGCCCTCTTTTGCCATAACAACGAATATCTCTCCCGGACTTCCATCCTCGTAAAGTCCAGCGATCAAGTAGCCTTCATTGCTCGCGACCGTGAACTTGTGAATAATCGCCTCTCGTTCGCCCGATAACCTTCGCCGGAGGGGCTTGTACACTATCTTCTCGCCAGTCTGATCCTTCTTCTTGCTTTTGCTGATGCCTGTGGTCAAGGGCTGTGTGCGTTTCGAGCCGTCGCGGTAGATCGCGATCGCCTTTAGTCCCATTCTCCACGCAGCAACATATGTTTCTACAATCTCCTCTGCTGTGACATTGTTGGGCATGTTGACGGTCTTGGATATTGCTCCAGAGATGAACGGTTGCACTGCGGCCATCATTTTTACATGTCCCATGTAGTGGATGCTCCTTGATCCATTCAATGGTTTGAAGGCACAGTCGAAAATGGGGAGATGTTCCGCTTTCAAGCCCGGCGCACCCTCGATCGTATCGTTCTTTTCTAAGTGTGTGATTATGTCTCGGACTGCTGCTTCGTCGTAGCCCAGTTGTCCGATGGCCTCCTTGACGGTATTGTTTACTATCTTGATTACTCCTCCCCCAACGAGCCACTTGTACTTGACCAGTGCGATGTCTGGCTCGATACCAGTGGTGTCGCAATCCATCATGAACGCGATTGTGCCCGTGGGAGCAATGACCGAGATCTGGGCGTTTTTGAAACCGTGTCTCTCTCCGAGGGATAGTGCCTCGTCCCACGACTTTCTCGCGGATTCTAGAATAGACTTCTGCACTCCCGCCTGTCCGATCTTGTAGGCGTGTGCCCGATGCATCCCGATCACGTTGAGGAAGTGTTTCTCGTTTAACTTGTGCCCTGTGAATGGTCCGAGTCTCTCCGAGATCTGGGCAGATATGGCGTATGCATGACCCGACATCAAAGCAGAGACGGCTGCAGCGAAGTTCCTTCCCTCTTCACTATCATAGGGCATTCCCTGCGCCATCAATAGGGCCCCCAAATTAGCGTATCCTAAGCCGAGAGGACGGTAGTCATGACTGTTCTTCTGGATTGCTGGTGTCGGGTAGCTCGCATAGTCTACCATGATTTCCTGAGCACTAATCACAATCTCAACTGCATGTTTGAACGAGTCGACGTCAAATCCGCCTTCGGGCGTTCTGAATTTGATAAGATTGAGAGAGGCGAGATTACAAGCGCTGTCGTCTAGGAACATGTATTCTGAGCATGGGTTTGACGCGTTTATTCGGGCCGTCGCCGGACATGTATGCCACTCATTAATCGTAGTGTCAAACTGGATCCCTGGGTCTCCGCAGATGTGAGCCGCGTCCGCCATTTGCTTGAACAGCTCCTTAGCGTTGTAAGTGTCAGCAACCTTTCCGGTTGTTACGAACTTGGTCGTCCAATCTTTGTCTCCGACAACTGCATGCATGAACTCGTCGGTCACTCGAACGCTGTGATTTGCGTTCTGGAAGAATATGCTACCGTAAGCTTCTCCATCTACAGATCCATCGTATCCAGCGTCTAGGAGTGCCCAAGCTTTCTTTTCCTCGTTCGCCTTAGACCAGATGAAGTCGCGGACGTCCGGATGGTCAATATTGAGGATGACCATTTTTGCGGCTCTTCGTGTCCTGCCTCCAGACTTGATCACGCCTGCAAAAGCATCAAAGCCCTTCATGAAAGAGACTGGGCCGCTGGCCTTTCCACCGGTTGAGAGGTGTTCTCGAGACGAGCGTAACGGGGAGAGATTTGTGCCAGTTCCGGATCCGTATTTGAAGAGCATCCCTTCTGTCATGGCGAGTTGCATGATGGATCTCATGTCGTCTTTGATGGAATTTATGAAACACGCAGAACATTGAGGTTTATTCTCCACACCAACGTTAAACCAGACTGGACTGTTGAATGCAGCAATCTGATGAATTAGTATGTGTGTGAGTTCGGCCTCGAAAGCTGATGCTTCTTGTTCATCTGTAAAATATCCTCCTTGGCGACCCCATTCAGAGATCGTCTTGGCCACTCTATCAATTAGTTGACGTGCACTATGCTCCCTCTCTGGGTTTCCAAGCTTTCCGCGGAAATACTTGGATGCAACAATGTTTGTTGCGGTCTGAGTCCAGAACGACGGGACCTCGACTCCTTTCTGTTCGAAGATGATGTTCCCTCTATGGTCAATTATTGAGGCATCTCTATTTTCCCACCTGATGAGATCGTAGGGGTGGGTTCCGGGCTGCGTATAGTGTCGTCTGTAATGAAACTCTGCCGATTCTTTCTTGCCTATTAGTTCTGTTTCCAATTCTTATTCAGATTTCCTATACCTTGCCGCACCTATTCTGCAGCTTGGTGAGGGAGCCACGTACGAGTGAGTACGCTATTAAGAGATTTGTATAGACCTGTCTAAAAGGGTAGAGTAGATTCAAGCATGGCTATGATTGCCGCTAATCCATCATCGAGAATGGCACTGAAGAATGAAAGGCAATTTCGCGATCGGCGACAAGTGATTTTGACTCCTTCCAATCATTCTAGGCAAGTATCGTTGTTACTTTGTAGATTTTTACCGAGTAACACCAGAGTTAGGTAACAAGTTAGAGGTAAAACCCAGTTTAGTGTTTGGGCTATGCTTGGCGGCGCGAGACCAATGCTTCTATGGTATGTCTGGATTCGTCTCGTGGACGGGACTTGGCACAAGGTAGACGAGATCGCTAGCCAGCTTCGCATACCCAGGAGCGCGGTCTGCTGGGCAGCAAAATTCCTGAGCGACCACGGCCTGGCAGAATACGATGAAGAAGAAGAGGTCCGCCGATTACATGATTCTCGTTCTAGATTCGAAGACATCGTGAGAAGTACAATTTCATCACCACGCTAGGCCGAGACCATTAGTTACAGATGACTGTTTGAATTCATCTCCTAATCCGGCCTCAAATTCCACCGACCAAGCCTTAATATTGAATTCACAATCGGTCCGACCTTTGAAACAAGCGTCTTGTACGAATTCAGGCATCGCAGATCGATAGCATCTTCGATTCGTTTCCTTGTTGACGAGAATCAACCAGGCATGATTGACAAGAGCTGAGTTGTAGCATTGTTTCTAAAGCTGGGAGTACGGGGGGACAAATTGTCCCTGGCAAGGGCGGAACTCGTGATTCGGATGATTGGGCAGGCTCAACCCGACGTGCAATTCGAAAAGAAAATACTCGAGCCCGGAGATGATGATGTAAAACATTCAATTGCCAACTCACGAGGACGCAAACGCACTTTTGACACGGAACTGAGCAGTGCTGTTTTGGAGGGCAAGATCGACTTTGCCATTTACAACATGAAAGATCTTCCACTCTTGAAAAGCGACAGCATGCTCATAATAGCTGCAACGCCCGAGCGAAGCTCTCCCTACGAAGCGCTTGTCAGTCTGCACGGCCAAGATCTGCAGAGCCTTAAGCCAGGTAGTATCGTTGGAACAAGTACATTGTTGAGGATTGCTCAGCTAAGGAGGTCCAGGCCAGATCTACGATCACAAGCTGTCGGGGGACGGGTTGAAGATCGGATCTCTATGATAGACCGGGGGGAGTTGGACGCTCTCATCATCGCTGAGTCTGGTCTCGCGCGACTAGGAATGTCTGGGAGGATAACCGAACGTTTGCCAATTGACGAGTTCATGCCAACGCCCTGTCAGGGTATTACAGCCCTAGTCACTCGGCGAGATAATCCCAGAGCTTTACACGTCTTGAAACTTGTCAACAATCAAATCACACGTTCCGAAGCAGAGGCTGAAAGACAGATAGAGACTTTGATGAGTGCCGATTGCAACGTGCCCCTGGGAGCGTATGCGTCCGCGAAGGGCGACAAACTACGGCTCACTGCGGCCGTCCTCTCACCGGACGGAAAGGAGATGCTCCGAGCTTCTACTCTTGGCCCGACTAATGACTCCACGGGATTGGCCAGAATTGTCGCTGCTTCCCTTGTATCTCAGGGAGTAAGGGTACTGGAGGAGAGCTGGCGAAAAATGTACCCGTTGGTTGATGACTAGCCCGCCAGGAGCTCCAGACGGCTCCTTGGGACTAATTTACCTAGAACTCGGTCTCATTATCTATGGGCTAGATTCTGTTTCAGTGCCCGAGAAAGTCATTGTGCATTGTAGACTAGGATGACTTTCTTGCCTTCGAAGTTGTAGATTGGGTCGACCCACGCTTTGTGTCTTCCGTATCTTTTCAAAGTGGATGCAGTATGGGTCTTGTCTCCGTCTAATCGATAACCGGTCCATGTCGCGTCCTGACTGGAATATTCTGGGGGCAGATCTGCGCAATTGTGGACGATGAAGGATAGAAGGTAGGTGTTCGAGGGCGTCTCCATGTTACACACTTTGCCAGTGAATTTTTCGTGTTGTATTTTGTTTATCCTGACCCAGAAGCCGCTATCAGTCTTTACTACGTGACTTGGCTTGTTTGAGTATTTGCTCGCGTCTATGTGGAAGCGTATCTCGTATTTTGGCTTCGCGTTGATTTTCCGCCCTTCGATTATCCCTCTAGCTTCGCTCTCATCTTTGTAGATTGCAGGTAGGATTCCGATTCGGGAGCCGATGAGTAGTGCCTGGTATGCGGCTGTCTTGGATGATGTGCTGAGTCTCCATGTGTTCCCTCTTTTGAAACCGTCTCCTTTCAGCCATCCTTCGAGGAAGGGTTGAGGATCTCGTTGTTCAAGAATCCATGACGGGATTCTTTTGTTGATCGCTCTAGCGCCAAACTCTTTCCTCATGAAATCTGCTATACCTGGTTTGGAAAAACGTACAAGAAGTCCGGTTCTGTGACGGTTTATCGTGCCCTTGACATTCCAGTGTTTTTCTGCCATCCGAAGTATGTGCTCGCCAAGTTGGCGTTCTGTATTTCCGAGTGCAAAGTAGACCTGATTGCCGGTGGGATATCCTTCGGCCATGTATAGGCCTAGGAGATAGAGGAGTTCAGGATCGCCTTCCCGGTTCCCTTGGAAGAGTGGGAAGAAGACCCAATCCTTCTCTGTCAGCTCTCCTGCGGGCTTCCAAGTCTTTTTCTGCGATGGTCTGGTTTGAAGATCGTACCACCTTGATTTCTGCGGGCTCGATTCGCAGGATAAGACGGGATGCTCTGGAGTCAACCTCGTCTCTGGAAGAAGGAATGGCTTCACGACAACAAGGTCGCCAGAATAGTCTCTTTCGAAATACCGAGACGGAATTTCGTAATTTCCGTTAGCCGATACTACCGAGTCTAGCTGCTCGCCAATTGATTCTATTCCGGGGTTAGTGAACACTGAGTCTCCCTTGGGTACGCACCAGAAGGTGTATCCCTTGTCCTTGTACTTCTCGTACATTTCTCGGAAACTTCCGTAGTCATCTGTCGATATCCAACGGTAGTGATGGTACTTGTAGCGTACGCGGATCTTATACTTGCTAGTCTGCGCCTTCTTTGAGCGCTTTTTTCTTCTCTTTCTTGATTCCAATTGAGTCTGTTGACTCAACATTGTTCACCAATTGTTTCTCCCATTCATGGGCGAGCCGGATGAAGACATCCTTGCCTGGACACTTCAATCGCTTGCTGTGGTATTGGACGAAACGGAGGAAGCTCTCAATGTCGGCGTCTTCCTCAAAGTCAACCGTCAATACGTACCTCATATTGTCTGGTCGACCGCTACCCTTCCTTTTCTCGCCGGCAAGGCTAAGGCGTTTGAGAGGATTAAGAGGATCGAAACCCGTGAGGGCCGTCCATAGTACTATCGCGTTGTCCGCCGGTTTTGTGCTGAGGTTAGAACTGTGAGCGGTGATTCGTTTAGTATATGCTAAGCCCAGTCTAGGAATATTTTTCAGAATAATGGACGTTCATCCAGTGGCTTCCGGAGATAGTTTATATTCGTTTGTATCATGGCTAACTCTTCAAACGTTTCGTCATCGTGACTTCAGAGTTGGAGAAGATGGTCTCGGGCACAGGAGTGGAGGGGCCGGCCTACGAGAGGTTCCACATCGTAGCAAAATCTGCCGACCACGCATACAATGTGCCAAACAAGTTTGACGTTCATGCAAAGAGACTCCGGCTTGCGGCGATGCTCATCCACGAAACAATCCGATACCGGTTCAATCGAGACATTGTTCTCAGTAGACCATGCATCTACGGCGTTTTCAGTGGCCGATTAGGCGGCTTCAAACCGATCAAACAACGATGCGTTGGTTGCATGAGGTGTGTTCAGGAGTATCCTCACATTATGCAGGTTAACTATGGCAAAAAATACAGGGAACTCGGCGATTTGCATTGGACACCCGAGTCCGTCTTTACTATTCTCTACGAATCCTCAACCGGTAAAATCCCTGTCAAAGGAATGGGGTACAAAGGAAGCTTCAGCGGTGAAGGATGGGACGGAATCTGGACGGACATGTCGGAGATCGTCCGCCCAACAAGAGACGGAGTTTTCGGCAGAGAATACATCTCAACGTCTGCCGACATCGGAAGCAAACCGTTCTTTCTCGATTTCTCATCTACCGAGGACGAGACGAGAAAAAAAATTATGCTTCTCCAATCTTCGCTACCTATAATGCTACAACCGCCAGAGAGTTCGAAACTCGACATTCGCATTGCAGTGAAACAGTCCGCTTCCAAACTAGGAATCTATCATATGTCCAGATATCCGCTCAACGCCTATGAGGAGGATCCTTGGTACGTACCAATCGTCGACAAAGTCAATCTTGGAAAGCTCAATCTGGACAGAGCTCCAATGATAGAAGTCGACCTTTTCGCCTCCAATCGAGGTCTTATCAGTGAACTTCGACAACGGTACCCATCGAAACTAATCAGTGCCCGATTGAAAATTGATGAGGCAGCGGAAGATGAGGCTTGCAGGCTAGTTAATGATGGAGCCGACGTCATTCATCTTTGCGCTGACTATCATGGCTTCGACTACTCGAAAACCCATTCGCATATCTCACACGGGTTGAGGCGTGTTCACACGCGGCTTGTAAACGAGGGGATTCGCGACCGCATTACTCTGATCGCGAGCGGCGGGATTACTCGCGCCGAGCACGTCCCCAAAGCGATCATTTGTGGAGCTGACCTTGTTGGACTCGACACAACACTCCTCATAGCACTTCAGTCGGTGTTCAAAGGCGAAACGAGAGATCGGAACGATTGCAGACTCGCTTCTAGGAAAATCGAGGTAGCATGGGGAGCTCAGCGTCTCATCAACCTCATGGCCTCATGGCACGACCAGCTGATCGAGATTCTCAGCGCGATGGGGATGCGGGACGTCAGAAGATTGCGTGGCGACGTGGGACGATCCATGACCGATGAGGAGTTGCGGGAACAAGCATTCGAAGGGATCGAGAAGCTAGCATGATCAACAATCAGGCCGGAATCATTGAGAAGCACTCAGAACGAATCCATTACGGGCTGGATGTCCTTCCGAGTTTGAAATATGGAATACCTGGAGGATTAGGTAACAAGCGTTGGACCGGCGAGTTACTCTTGGCAACCTATCTGCAGGCATCTACAGGCCAGCCGCCAAGTAACGGCCTGGAATATCGCGTCGGCGATTCAGGTGGCGGATTCGACGTTCTCAGTTGGAGGAAACTTGGGGATATGCCTAGGTCAGCCACTGAGGAAGGAGATCTCGGGATTCCTCTCAACAAACGCGCTGATGGCGCCAAGTTGAGCATACCATTCCCGTTCTATGGTGGCGGGATGTCATTCGGCTCCATCAGTCTAAACTTCATGATCGCTCGAGCGAGAGCGGCTGAGAGACTTGGTACGTACATGAGTACTGGCGAGGGAGGATATCCTGAGCAGTTGGTTCCTTACAAGGACCATATCATTACACAGGTCGCTACTGGAATGTTTGGTGTCCGCGAAGAGACGATGCAGTATGCTCCAATTCTTGAGTTCAAGTACGCCCAAGGCGCAAAACCCGGACTTGGCGGCCACCTACTGGCGGACAAAGTGACCTCCGAGGTGGCTAGGATGCGAGAGTCCTCGATGTTCACGAGCCTCTACTCTCCGTTTCCCTTCCACAGCGTATACTCAGTGGAGGATCACAAGAAGCATGTGGACTGGATCAAGACCGTCAATCCTCGCGCCTTGGTCTCAGTCAAGGTGTCCACTCCAACCGATGTGGACATGGTGGCCATAGGAAGCTACTACGCCGGGGCCAACATAATCCACATCGACGGTGGCTATGGAGGAACCGGTGCCGCCCCGGAGATCGCGAAGAAGAACATTGCGATGCCCATCGAGTACGCGATCCCTAAGGTTCACAGGTACCTGGTCTCAGAAGGTGTCAGGGACGAAATCGTGCTGATGGCAAGCGGCGGAATACGGACGGCTGACGATATCGCGAAGGCGATCGCACTCGGGGCTGATGGATGTGTAGTAGCTACTGCCGAGGCAGTAGCGGTCGGATGTACTCACTGCGGGAACTGCGAGAGGGGGCGCGGGTGCCAGGTTGGAATTACAACTACAGATCCAGAATTGTCCCAATTGATCTCACCCGAATGGGGGGAGCAAAGGATCGTGAACCTGTTCAACGCCTGGACCATTCGGCTACGATCCATATTGGCAGAGATGAGATTGAAGAGTATACGTGATCTGAGGGGGAGAACTGATCTTCTTGTCAGGTACAAGTAGTATGAATGGGATCGAATTGAGCGAGATTGTGGAGTCGATAGTTCGGTCTCGATTCAAGCTCCCGATCGTAACTGGAATGGTGAAGAAGTCTGAAGCTGAGGGTGGATGCGGCGTAATAGGAGTCGCTTGCACCGTGCCAATAGAGGGGAAGTATCTCCTTCAATCGTTGGTTCAAATGAAGAACCGCGGCAATGGAAAAGGTGGCGGGATTGCGGCCGTTGGACTCGTTCCCGAGCAATTGGGTGTTACGCGTCAAGTATTGGATGACGACTATCTCATTCAGATAGCTTACCTTGAGTCAAGGGTCAGGGTCGAGGTCGAAAACGAATTCATCGACCCCAATTTCATTGTTGACCATAGCTCGAGGATAGAGACAGTCAGCGACTATCAAAGTATCCAGGGTCTAGAAGTGCAGCCGCCCGTGGTCTACAGATACTTCTGCCGTATTAGACCAGGGGTCCTAGAAGAGTACGTACGTGCGAACAAACTGGACGGGATGGAGCGATTTGCTGCTGAGGACGAGTTCATCTACCAAACCAGCTACCGTTTGAACCATCGATATTACTCGTCTCTGGGCGAGAAGAAGGCGTTCGTCCTATCACACGGGAAAGATATGCTAGTCCTCAAACTGGTTGGGTATGGAGACGATGTGGTACGATACTACAAGCTTGAGGATTTCAAGGCCAACATATGGATCGGACATCATCGTTATCCGACGAAAGGACGGGTTTGGCATCCTGGAGGCGCACACCCGTTCATCGGAATGCACGAAGCACTCGTGCACAACGGCGACTTTGCGAACTATCACTCAATAGTCGAGTATTTGGCCCAGCGTGGCATCCGTCCACTGTTTCTGACTGACACTGAGGTTTCTGTTCTATTATTTGATCTTTGGAGCAGGGTCTACCATTATCCATTAGAATATCTTGTGGAGGCGATGGCTCCGACAACCGAAAGAGACTTTCACATGCTTCCGGTTGAGAAGCAACGATTGTACGGATTGGTACAAGCGACGCATATTCATGGCTCGCCTGATGGTCCTTGGTTCTTCATCGTTGCAAAGAACGATCCTAGAACTGGAGAGAAACAGTTGCTCGGGATCACTGACACGTCGATGTTGCGTCCTCAGGTTTTTGCTATCCAGGACGGGCCAGTAAAAGTGGGTGTCATTGCTTCGGAGAGGCAGGCGATCAATGCCATGTTGCGCCGTTTGGCTGAGGATGGGAAGGTCCCGGCGAGATTTGCGGATGTGTATTGGAACGCTCGGGGTGGAAGTTACACGGACGGGGGAACTTTTGTGTTCACTTTGAAAGATGCTGATGCAGGTGTCAAAAGGTTGGAGTGCACTGACAAGTTCGGTCGGGAAGTCGTGGTGCCCAGCGGACAATATCATCAGTCAGTCTCGTCTCAGTCAAGTTTGAGTCTGAGTGCAAGCGTGGCTCAACAACTTCAGAGCCTTGAACAGATGCATGCAGATAGGTCGAGTCTCTTCCAATATCTCGGTCCATTGTTGAGGAGTGGAAGCTTCGACTATGTAGTTGGTTTGGTCGAGGAGTTGGAGAGGCTTGGTTCTAGGGGTCAGGGCAGCTTCTGGTTTGCGGTCGAGGCTTTGACTATGTTGTACGATAGGATCTATGATAGCGGGGAAAAGAGGCGTGCTTCTCTACTGCAAGTGTATGATGATGCGCTAACTAGGATGTTCTCGTCGATTCCTCTGTTGGATGGGGATCACGCGCATGAGTTTGTAAGGTTGGACTGGGCATCGAGGAAGAGATTGCTTCCACCCTTGGTGGCGGATAATTTGTTGGCGGTGGACGCGTTGGATTTTCCAGTTGAAGGTAGTGAGAGTATGGCGAGGCATCTTGTCGCGTGTTATCAGAAGGGCTGGAGGAGGTTGGTGGCGTTTAATCTTCGTGGGCATCGGTTCATCGCGAACGGGCTTGGGCCTGGGACGAGTGGCCTTCGTCTTGACTGTTATGGGGACGTGGGTGATTATGTTGGGTCGGGGATAGATGGTGCTGAGGTAAGTGTCCATGGCGCTGCTCAGGATCAGGTGGCTCAGATTATGAAGAGTGGGAAGCTCGTGGTGCATGGAGATGTCGGGCAGGCGTTCATGTACGCTGCAAAGGGGGGAGATGTCTATGTCTTGGGAAATGCTGCTGGTAGGCCTTTGATCAATGCTGTTGGTCGGCCACGGGTGGTGATCAATGGGACGTGTTTGGATTATTTGGCTGAGTCGTTTATGGCGGGTGATCCTTACAATGGGGGAGGGTTTGTGGTTGTGAACGGATTGAGACCGACGCATGATGGACGTTTTGTTGAGCAGGCTTCGCCTTATCCGGGTGGTAACTTGTTCTCGCTAGCTTCTGGTGGGGCGTTGTATGTTCGCGATCCGCATGGTTTAGTGTCCAGTGATCAGTTGAATGGTGGGCGGCTGGCTGAGTTTACCGAGAGAGACTGGGGGCTGGTGAGGCCGTATTTAGAGGAGAACGAGCGGTTGTTTGGTGTAGGTATTGAGCGGGACTTGTTGACTGTGGGGGGAGAAGTCTTGTCTCCGGGTAAGGTGTACAGGAAGGTTGAGCCGGTTGTGTTGCAGGAATTGACGTAGGAGATGGGTGTGAAAGTGAAAGTGTTTCTGTCTGTGGCTGAAGAAAAATAATCGGGGGTGGGGGCCCAAATAAAATTCGCAGATACTTTCGGGAAATGCTTGTAAAACTTTTTTCTAGTGATTCCTTTCTTCTCTCTTGAATCTTGGAGGTTGAGCTTGTCCCGCTCAAGGAGACTGCGGAGTCGGGTAGGAAGTGCTCGGTGTGAAAGTGTTGGGAAAGTGTCTTTCACGTCTTGTGACTAGACGGACTACCCCACCCCTATTTTTACAACTTTATTTTTTTAAGCGCCTCGAAATGAGCGAGATCAGACGTTAATCGCGCATTATGGGGGAAAGGTATTTCGTGGAAACGGGTTTATTCATTTAAACATAGCGGAAATTCACGAGGAGGACATCGGGGGCCAGAAAAGGTGCTCTCCGATTGGCAATCAGGGTTCAAAATGAGCGAGTCCGGGGAAAGGCGGGAAAGAGGATTGAATTTTCTTAAAAAATGAGGAGTTAGGGTTGCTTGGAGGTCTTGTAGTCTCGAGTCTTGAGGGCTGTTGAAATTGTCAATTCATATTGCTAGCCATTTTCAAGGCGTTTGCAGGAGGTTTCCTGGCGACAGAGGGCCCCTTCTGGTGTATGATGGCCAGCCGTGTATGATCGATCCAGGCCTAGAGTTTCACTTGAGGGATAGATTATTCCTTTTTACCGAGAACCGTTGGCACTTGTCTTTTCTGTGATGAGGAGTAATGAAAATGGACTCCGGGTCTTTATCCTCCGAGGAACATGAACAGGTTGCACGACTAAACAGACGTGACTATATTGTGGCATATGCCTCTGCGTCTGCTGCCTATCTCCTCATCCTCATCCCTCAGTACAATACAGTTGAACGGATACTCTCGATGAATGCTCGGATTCCCGAGTCTTTTCTCAGTAGTTTGATCCAGGTGTACGGACCAGTGCTTGGTGTACAGCTAAGCATACTGTCTACAGTCATCGCGTACCAGGCAATCTCGGGAGTACTGCTCCTTTTGACTTCTAGGATGAGCCGGACTCCCGCGGCTTGGAGATTGAAGTATATGATTGCCAGTGTGAGCTCCATAGGCTACGTGGGATATTCTCTCGGCATAGGCTTCCTCACATCACTAGGATGGACGTCTGTACTTGCTAGTATGAACGTTGACGTCTCACCAATACTCCAATCATACTACATGTTCAACCTCGGTGCAGCGATCTGTTATCTAGCGATCGTCCTGGTTCTGAGGCGAACCTATGCTCGATTGTCCGCGTTGGAAGTTAAGGATTCGTTGACGACTAGAAAGGGAATTTTGTTCTAGGACCGAATTTTCAGAACCAACGAGACCAGTTCGTGTTAGGATGTGAAGATCGGAGTAGGCACTCAAGCAAGATTCATAACAATCTTGTTTCTCCATCCCTTGTACTTTCATGTTGTTTTTTTTCGGCTTCGCAGGAGTGTGAATAAAGTAGTTTGGAAATGAGGGTCCGGCTCGCAAATCCACCAGTAGGATTAGTCGCGAAGTACACGAAGAAGGAACGGGACTTTTTCTCCGACTATGCCAAGACAGTTCTCGGACTAGTCTCTAGTCCCGAGGTCCGAATACTTCTAGAGAAATTGATCAATTTGGAAGGGATACGGTCGAACAGTTTGATCGATCTAAGAGTGATGATGTTTCCAGCCATGCCCTTGAATGGACGACCTAGGAACGTACTACATGGTAGCTACATTCATGACTTTTCTCAGATCAGCCTCTACCCGTTGAAACTGTCGAGAGATTGGATACGGAAGATTGGTTATGAACTGTTCAAGATCCCGGTCGCGGGTCTCTCGGATGATGCGAGAAGACTGTTCCGGGAGATACAAGTCTCCTGCCTTTCAACCCTAGTCCACGAAGTATTGCATGTAAAATTCGGTGATTCTGGAATGTCTCGATACGTGGAGGAGGCAATCGTAAGGAAACTTGAGAAGAAGTACACTCAGGAATGGAAAATGGATCTGGAGAATCTGCTAGTTTCCTAACCGATCCTAGCATAGGAGTATATTATGCTCGCAATATATTTCGTTCCAGCAATGAAATGGTCTGTGGTTGTGTACTCGTTTGGTGCGTGAGCATGCGAGTAGGCTGATGGTGGTCCGCTGCCGGTCCAGATCGAATCCAATCCTAACCGTTTCGTGAAGAGATAGTCGGGGCCCGACGCAGCCATTCTAGGATAAACAACAGCACTCGTCCCATACGCAAGCCTTGCAGCTTTCTCAGCCGCTCTCGCAATCGGAGCGCTGGGGCTCGTCCTTGATGGCTCTAAGAAGCCCAACGCTTTCACCTTGATATCGTCGAATCCTTGACTGTGCAAGTGCTCCTTCAACCGTTGCAACTGTTTTCGTGGGTTCTGGTCGTAGACAAGCCTGAAGTCCATTTTCAACATCGCGCTTCCAGGTAGAACCGTCTTGGAACCCGGTCCTTGATATCCGGTTTTGAAACCGCATATCGTAGCTGTTGGTTCAGTAAGATAATGTTGCAATGCTTCGCGTGAGTTTCGAGCATTCAGGAATTTTTTCGTTCCAAATTCTCTGAGGAAGTTTTCTCCATGGAATGGGATCTTCTTCAATAGACGGGACTGTTGTGGGGTGAAGGGTTCAATCTCATCGTACCATCCCTTGACTTTGATCTTCCCGTCCACGCCTTTGATGGTGGAAAGAGCCCAGACCAATCGCCATGCAGGATTGTCAACTATGGGTGCATAGGATGAGTGAAGATCCTCCTTGGCTTTCTTGCAGTGAAGTTCCACATACAATAGTCCCTTGACTCCAAGGCTGATCTTTGCCCGGCCGGTCTCGTCGAAGTCGCCGTCGTAGCAGACGACTGAGTCTGCCTTCAGTCGTTCCTTGTTCTCTTCGATGAACCCGGGAAGATGCGGGCTCCCGATCTCTTCTTCACCTTCAAAAATGAACTTCAGATTTAATGGAACGTTGCCGTTTGCCTTCAGGAAGCTTTCCGCCGCCTTTATGCAAGAGGTTACGTTGTTCTTACTGTCCGCCGCTCCCCGGGCAGTGATCTTCTTTCCTTTAATCGTGGCGTCGAACGGTTCGGAGTCCCATTCTTCCAAGGGCTCCGGGGGTTGGACGTCGTAATGCCCATAGATTAGCAGCGTCTTGGAAGAGTTCTTCGACTTTACCTCTCCAAAGACAATGGGATTGCCATCCTTCTCTGGCAGAATCCTCGTCTTAATCCCTGCATTCTCCATCAATTTCTTGACGATTCTGGAGCATTCATCCAGGCCCTTTTCCTGGGCGGATATGCTGGGTTGACGGAGGAGGGTTCGGAAGTCACGGAGGAAAGCGTCTCGGTTAGCGTCAATGTGGTCGAGGATTTGTTTAAGGCTCAAACTCTGGACCATCGATCGCTTCGTATGATGAGGGTTATAGAACCTTCTCAAGGATACTTGAGATCCTGGACCTACAGGATTGGGACATGACACGTTGCGTTTTCAGACCTTTGAAGGTGCATCTTCAAGTCTTGAGCTAGCAGGTTTTTCCAAAGTTCGCTGCCACGAGGACCAAGTCTACAATGTTGACTACGGCATCATTGTTCAGGTCAGTGTTCGTTTTGTAGGCAGGAGATCCAAAAGTGGATCCGAAGCTTGATCCTAAGCTTGACAAGTCGGCAATGTCGACTCTGCAATCGCCGTTTACATCGCCCTTGGTGCGAATATAGAACAGCCCTCCTTGAACAATATTGTTAGTTGGATTCGGGTCCCCTTGGAGCAATTGAACCTGAGCTGTGACGTTGAGGGTCGTCCTCGCGGGAGCATTCGGGAACCATGAGAAGCCTACCGGTCTGGATACTCCTGCAACTAGTGTGACGTTTTGCTGGCCGATAACAGTAGCATTGGCATAGGTTTTCACCCAGAAAGTTTCGTTGGATAGGCCGAAATTAGATACTGTCATGTTAACCGCGACCGGGGAGTACAGCGTGACCCCCACGTACGCGGTGTTCCGGGACATGGTGAGGTGAGATATAGCTGTATCATGGAATGGGGCGAAAACCTCAACTCGATTGTTCAGAGTGCCTGGAGTGAATAAGTTACCGTCTGTGACGTAGACATTATCGGATGTGTCCACAGCAACATATTCGGGGTTAACCAATTGGCCGTTGCCTGAGCCGAAGCTTGTCAGGAACGTTCCGTTGCCGGCGAACTCTTGGACTCGGCTGTTGAACGTATCGGCAACGAAGAGGTTGCCAGCAGAATCGAGGCCTATTCCCTGAGGGGTGTTGAACAAGCCATTTAGAGAACCCTGCGATCCCCAAGTCGCGACAAACATGCCCGAAGCCGTGAACTTCTCGATTCGATTGTTGCCGGAGTCGCAGACGTAAACCATGGCTGCAGAATCGATAGCTATGCCTTGGGGACCTGAGAACTGCCCAGCACTCGCTCCGGCAGAACCCCAAAGAGAGAGGAAATTGCCCGAGCTGTCAAACTTTTCGACTCTATTGTTATTGTAATCTGTAACGTAGACATTGTTTGAGCTGTCCACGGCGATTCCGGATGGAAAGTAGAATTGTCCATTGCCAGTTCCAAAAGTACCCCAGGCTTTGACGAATGTCCCGTCCGCGAGGAATTTCTGAACTCTGTTGTTGATTGAATCGGCGACGTAGACGTTCCCGCTGGGATCGACAACTATGCCGGCTGGGCTTTTGAACTGTCCGGTATAGTTTCCGGGCGTTCCCCAACCGGTGAGAAAAGTTCCTGTCAACGAGTTGAACTTCTGAACTCGATTGTTATCTCTGTCGGAGATGTAGATATTGCCTGAGCTGTCTACGGCCGCACCGAAGGGAGTGGAGAGTCGGCCAGTTCTTTGATATGCGAGACTAGTTACGTAGGAACCTGTGGTGCTGGAGAATACTTGAACGTTAAAGTTAACGGGGTCACTGACGAACACGTTCCCCTGCCCATCTACAGCTACACCCATGGGTTCGGAGAACTGACCAGGCAGGCTGCCAGTCGACCCAATAGTTAATTTAAGATTATGGTTGCTGTCGAACTTTTCAACCGCGTTCTTTCCGTCAAAAGTGTCTGCAACGTAGACGTTGAAAGATCTGTCCACGGCCAAACCCTGAGGCCCAACCAGGGCGCCTCCTGAGTTTGCACCTCCCCATGACGAGACAAAGACACCATTCAGCGTAAATTTTGTGACGTTCCCAGAGAAAGCGTCCCTAGCCGAGGGATTATTATCATCCACGTAGACAAACCCCAGAGAGTCTATCGCGATCCCAACCGGCATTGTGAAGTTGCCTGGCGGTCCGAGTCTGAAGTATCTTGTGAAAGTTCCATCATTTCTGAATATGCCCACTTGCTGATGTCCTTGGTCCACCACGTAGACATAGCCTGAGGCATTGACTGCTATCCCGTGGGGATTCAACAGCATTCCATTCGTGGTGCCGTTGGCGTTTGAATTCCATGTGGCAAGAAGGTTTCCAGTGTTAGAAAATTTTTGAACATTGCCGTTTACAGAATCAGTTACAAAGACGTTAGCGCTGGAATCGACGGCTATTCCGAAAGGGTTTTTGAATTGGCCCTGAGCTGATCCCAGAGATCCCCAGATCGAAATGAATGCTCCATTCCCGGCCATCTTGCCAACTGCATAGTTCTGACTGTCGGCAACATACACGTTGCCAGATGTATCGAGAGCTACTCCATTGGGGGCTGATGGTCCGCCGAAGGATCCAAATTGCCGTGAATAACCATAGAAGGGTCCGGATGGAGGCGCGCTCAAAGAACCGACGGGAGGTTGTTTTTCGTCGGTTGTGGATGTCGACAGATGGATTGAAGCTAATGTTACGGAGAGAGCTAGTGCTATCAGGACCGCTGTTCCGGTGTTCTTCTGTTTTTTTCTGTTGTGGTGGGAGAACAATCCTTACCCGTTTGGCCCTTTCTTTCCCTTTTAGGCTTGACTGATTCATGGTCGAAATCTCAAGAATCACAAAACTCCTGGTTCAACAACGAAATTGCGCGAGGTTTGATCGTGCCTAGGATCTCTAAGTCGTATCACTTCAGCAATCAGGATCTGTCTATGGATACATAGCTTTTGATTTACCAAAAGCGTTAATACAGAAACTGCAGCCTCATGCCCACATGAAGAAAATACCGATAATCTTAGCTTTAGCAATTGCAGCCGTAATGCTTCTCGAACCTATTGGAGCCGCTTCTACCGTTACTGACTTCAACTATTCTGTAAATCCTATCGCTGTACAACTCGGCCCTGATACAACTCTCCCGCAAGGCCTGCCGCTCTGCAGGAGCGCTAGACTAGGCAACATTGTCTGCTATTCCCCGAAATTCATCAAAAAAGCATACGAGTTCCCATCCACCGCCACTCTTGACGGGTCCGGCCAGACCATTGTGATCGTGGACGCTTTCGGGAGCCCTACGATAACCAGCGACCTTGCGCTCTTCGACGCGATCTTCGGAATCCCTGCACCACCATCCTTCACTATATTCTGCGGCAATTCTGTCACGCCACTCGACCCTAGCACATGTCCGAATGTTCCGATCACTTCGAACCTGAGACATGACGTTTTCGGATGGAGCATAGAGACCAGTCTTGACGTAGAGTATGCGCACGCCATGGCACCAGGGGCGAACATCGTACTTGACGTAGCGAGTACATCATCAGGGAATGCAATCAACGATGCAGAAACTGCAGCCATATCGGCCTATCCAGGCGCTGTATTCTCACAGAGCTTCGGCATCCCAGAAATATTTCTCACACACAACGGAAACCCTGGCCAGGTCAGTCAGGCCCAAGCGAACTATGCGAACGGCGTCGCTCTGGGCGACACCTTCTTTGCTTCAGCAGGGGACACCGGTGCAGACTTCGGAACAGGCGTTGCCATGGCCAACTTCCCGGGTTCTGACATACACAATACAGGTGTAACCGGGACTCAGGGATTACCCTACAATGCAACGGGAACTCTCCAGCCGTGCCCCACATACGCACCAGCATCATGCACCTCGGGACTCTCCCGCTACCATGGACCCTGTGTCCTGGGACGGATAGTACCGCCAAATTGTGTGCCGGATACTTATGGAAATGAACAGGTCTGGAATGAGCATAGCTTCGGTGCCGCCACAGGCGGAGCCCAAAGCTTGCTCTTCGGCGTACCATCGTACCAGAGTGGACTCGGTCTTACATCAAGAGGTCCAGACGTAGCCTACAATGCAGCAGTTGACGGTGGAGTACTCGTAGTCTATGGCGCTCTCGGTGCCCCTGTTCTGTTCATCGTAGGAGGAACCAGTGCTGGTTCTCCGCAATGGGCAGGCATCGCTGCTCTGGCTAACCAGAGGCGTGCCCAGTTGGGCAAGGGTACTATTGGCGACATCAATCCAGTCCTCTACTCGATCTACCACAGTGCACGTTACCTCACTGACTTCCATGACATTACGGTTGGCAACGACAAAGTCGCCGGCTCGTCTGTTGGATTCTCGGCGGGTACGGGCTATGATGTCGCATCAGGCATCGGCTCGCCCATTGTGGACCAACTGATCATCGACCTAGCAACTGCTTAAGCACAAGACGAACCGTGGGAGTTCAATCCTCCCACGAAACCCCCTTCTTTCCTTTGTTCCAGACAGCGAGAGCCGCTAGAGTGTGATAGGATTCAGTTATTCTGGGAGGCCTGGTAAGTGCAAACTTTTGCAACCGGATGAATTTGGGAGTGCAGCTTTGTTCCATCGATAGTTGGATCATTAGGTTGCGATACGTTCTTCGTCCATCTCACTCTTCCGATCAGTCTCTTAAGACCGCGAGAAGTAACGATGCCTTGGCTTGGTGTACTCGACGGATACTTTGTCCTTAGCAGAGCCGGCCAAAACTACTGGCAACTACGACGAGGTCTACTATGTTGATCTGGTCGTCATTATTCAGATCAGCGTTTGCTTTGTACGCGGCGGACCCAAACACAGATCCGAATGCCGCTCCCACTGCTGATAGGTCAACAATGTCGACCCTGCAGTCGCCGTTGACATCTCCCTTGAACTTCATCCTAAAAATGTTGACTCCTGTCACTAGATTATTGGATGTGTTGGTCTCTCCCGGTACGACTTGAGCCTGACCAGTGAGAGTATAGTTTCCCCTCGCGAACGAGGATGTAGTCCAAGAGAATGTGACGATTTGGTTTTGCCCGGCACCGAGCGCCAATGTCGTGTTACCGATAAGTGTGGAGTTGGCCTTGGCCGCGACCCAGAAAGATTCAGATTGACCGCCAACGTTGGCGGCCGTTACGTTGACTTGTATCGGGTTTGCAGTAACACCGCTGTAAGCAAAGTTTCTAGATGTCGAAATACTAGTTACTGCAACATCATGAACCGGCGATACCACAAATTTTCCTTGCATAGAACTGCCATGGATGGTGCACCAGTAAGTGTAGGTTCCAGGGGTTGAGGTGGCAATAAAAGTGAACATCGTCGCTGTTGTTGAGCTTGAAAATTGTGCTGAGATTGGCTCATTGGCCTCGCAAACAAAGTTCGGCGTGGTCTCATAGTCAACACAGAATCGGTGAAAGATGGACGGGTTCCCGTCCGCCGAAAACAGGCTTAGTGTGACGGACGCGCCTGGAGAAACGACCATGTCTGGTCCAGGATTTGTGATTGTAGATGAGGTGAATCCCCATCCCGCGGGCCCGAGGATTGCGCCCCAGAGAGTGAAAGAGACCGCGGTGACACTGTGGGGCATGACTAAGGGAGGTATTAGGGGAAGGCCGGGAATGTAGATGAAGAAGACGAGAGCTGAAAGAATCACTACCTTGAAAGACCGGAGAACCATGTTTCGCGAATTTCTTTCATCTCGGCAATAATAACGGTATGCCAGAATTAGGCCTTAGTTTCGGCTCATAAGATCGGAGGCTAGAGTGGTAAGGAGTAGAAAGCAGCTGAGAAAAAATGGGTTTCTTATCCGCCGGGTGATTTGAAGTTGGGTGTTGGTCTGATTCCTGGGCAAGCGGTAGACGTGCTAGCTGGATACTCGATGCAGAAATCGTTGACGAACGCGCCGTAGACGGATGTCATGTACACGCTTGTCTGGACATAGGTGACCATCCCTGTTTGATTGTAGGTCTGGATGAAACTCTTGAGGGGATCGACGACGTCGGAGAGGAGGGGGACGTTCCCAGTGATGTTCAGACTCTTCATTGGTAAGACCGCTTGGTCGACCGCGAAGCCCAACGAGCCGATCTGCGAGGATCCTTTCACCTTGAAGCTCTCATTGCGGCTGATGGAGTCTACGAACACGTTGTATACAACGAAGGTGACGAAGATTCCTTTGAACTGTGTGGGATTGGTCAGGGTGGCAGTAACCTTGACGAAGGGATAACCTAATGATTGGTTCTCAAAATGGTACGTAGGGCTGGACTTCACGTCAAGGCTGTCCACAGCAGAGAACCACTGAATATTGTGATTGGTCTCGAAAGTGGCGACTCCAATGGCAGAAAGGGCAACTCCTACATATACGAGTGCTGCCAACTGCTTCTTGGAGAGTTGAACTCGTTGGTGTTTGGGGGCTTGCTGTGTTAATGACCCTTGCAAGCTCGAGTGTCCTCCGAACCCTTTACAGATACCTGTTGAGATTGCACGATTTATGGATTCTTCTCGGTTGGGCTGGCATTATTGCGGCGATAATGCTGAACACGTTCTACAATAGGAATTGTGTAGATTTTCTCACGAATCGCAACATCAATCAGACGTGCCAATCCGGGTTGGACTTGGTGTTCTTCTTCATGGCGGCTGTTGGTGCAGGCATAGCCGTGTCGGATGATCGCGTGGCACTCGTGGGTTTCATACCTGCGCATGTGGGCGCTTCGCTGATGTTCATCGCCGTCCTCATCCTACCGACGCTACTCGGATTGGCAGATGTGGCCTTTCTGAACATAATTCTCACGAACGCGATCGCGATTGCTTTTGCTTCGCAGATACCGTTCGCCGCAGTTCTCTCCTTCATCGGGGCGCCAATCGGGGTCTATATCGGAAACAAGCTCTACCCGTAAACCTTGGCCGACAAGACGCCTATCCGCCGAACGTCCGAAGGTTGGGAACTGGTCTGATTCCTGGGCAGACCGTTGACACGTTGCTAGGTTCTTCGTAGCACAAGTCGTTGACGAAGGCTCCGTAGACGGAATTCATGTAGACCCGTGCCTCGACGTATGTGGCCATGTTCGATTGATTATGTGTCTGGATGAAACTCTTGAGGGGATCTACAGCGTCCGCGAGAAGTGGAACGTTCGCGGTGATGTTCAGACTCTTCATCGGTAGAACAGATTGTTGGACTGCGAAGCCGTAGACTCCGATCTCAGAAGAGGCTTCCGGCACGCTTAGCTGCCCTTTGACGTCAGGTGCACGAATCAAGAAGCTCTCGTTGTGACTGGATGAGTCGACAAAGAGCTGGTATACGATGTAGTTAACTTGGATACCGTTGAACTGTGTCGGGTTCTGAAGTGTGGCCGTAATCCTGACGAATGGATAGCCTAGTGATTGATTTTCAAAGTGGAATGTTGGATTCGCCGTTTTGAGGTATAGGCTATTCACGGCGGAGAACCACAGTGTGTTCCTATAGGTCTCGGCCGATACAATAACGACCGCTAAGAGTGCAATTGCAACATATACAATGGCGGCTAACTGTTTCCTTGAGAGTTGAGGGGTGAGTTGTCTGGGGGCTTGTTCCGCTGGCGACTCTTTCAAGAACGAGTATTCCTCAGAACAGATACCGGTATGTGTCCCTACTGCACAATTTATGGATTAGTCTTGCGTGGGCTGGAGTTATTACGGGGGTCGTGCTGAATAGGTCCTACAATAAGAACCGTGCGAATTAGGCCGAAGAAATGGGGAACGCTCAATGATCGAATCTTGCGGTTTATTTGGATGGACGGTATCCAGCGCTGGGAAACGGGCCTCAATGCTGAATCTAAGGAGAAGGACGTGAGTCCGTCGAAAACCCCAACTGTGAATAGTGGGGAGAAGGTCTTGAGCGGTTTGGAAGTTGAGGCTTTATTGAAGGTCGGGTCTGAGCATCTCTTCCTTTTGTTCACTCGGAGCAGGCTGATTCTTGCCCATCAGACTAAGTCGGGACTGGGAACGGTACCATTGTATGGTTTGTTAGGTAAGATGTCTGAGGGATTGAAAAGGGGTCGGGCGAAGACGGGCTTGTTGCAGAAGATGGTTGATACCGAGCCGAGCCAGATACTCTCGCTTCATCCGGAAAACTTCGCGGTCGAATATTCGAGATTGGTGAGCTTGCGGATCGAAGAGGTAGGCAGGATGAGACGGGCAAAGATCATACTGGTTACTCCTGATCAGAAGATGGAATTGTACGCGTCCCCAATTGCTGTGGAAGGCGTGCGTAAGGACGTGAAGTTATTGTTGAAGGAGAAGGCGGAGTATGGACGATTGAACGGATAAGAAGCATGGTTAAGGAATTACTCTTTCACATCTCAAGCCAAACTAGATTCAAGAAGTTCGGTGACCAACTCCTTTGCAAGCTTAGCTGAAGCTTCTTTCCATTGCTTTACTAGCCACATCTTCTATTTCGGCTGTGTTAAGGTGGAGATCAATCATAGTCATCATCGCTGGGACTGAAGACTTTGGCTACGGTTTATGTAACATGACGGGGACTCTTTCAGGTGAGATTTTCGGAACGATTTCCTTGTCGATGTCCTACTTGCGGACCATGTGGCATGCGACGAAGTGACCCGGTTCTGCTTCAACCAGTGGCGGTTCTAGGGTTGTGCATTCTGAGAATGCATAGGGGCATCGTGTGTGGAACCTGCATGCTTGGGGCGGGTTCAGGGGACTCGGTATTTCGCCACTGATCGGAATGTTTCCCCGTTTATGGGTTGGATCAGGCACAGGGATGGCCGCGATTAATGCTTGAGTGTATGGGTGAAGTGGATTGTTGATGACCTGATCCGTCGGGCCCATCTCCACTATCTTGCCGAGGTACATTATCGCCAGTCGATCACAGATGTGCTTGGCTAGTGCGAGGTCGTGGGTGATGTAGATGAATGAGACTTGGCGTTTCTGGACAAGTTCGAGCATGGAGTTGAGCACTTCGGCGCGGATGGAGACGTCCAGCATTGAGACAGGTTCGTCTGCGACTACGAACTCAGGGTTCACGACGAAGGCTCGTGCGACAGCAACTCGTTGTCTCTGTCCACCGCTCAACTCATGTGGGAATCGGTGGAGGAATTCCTCCGGGGGAACGACCTCAACTTCGGACAGGATCTGTTTCACCCGTTCCTCAATCTCTTTCTCGTTCTTTGTCAATCCCTGGATTCGTAACGGCTCGGCAACGATCTCCTTGATCGTCATTCTCGGGTCCAGGGATTCGTACGGGTCTTGAAAGATGATCTGCATCTCCCTCCTCAATGGCTTCATCTGCCTCGCGGGGATTTTGGAAATATCCTTACCCTTGAAGAAGACTCGACCGTCCGTGATATCGGTCAGTCGTAGGAGGAGGCGTCCAGTGGTAGATTTTCCGCTGCCGCTCTCGCCCGCCAATCCGAAGACTTCACCTTTGCGGACGTAGAAGTTGATGTCATCGACGGCTTTCACGTAAGCTTGTGTCCCAGCAAGGCTGGATAGGAATCCCTGCTTGATCGCGAAGTATTTTTTCAGACCAAGAGCTCCGACTAGTGCGTCCTGATACTCAGAAGGGACCTCTTGATCGGATGACTTTTTCTTTCCCTCCAAGGGGGTTCCATTGCTCTTGTCGTTCGTACGTTTGAAGAGTTTGAGGCTGAACTTCATCGCTTGTCTAGTCCATACATTCCTTGTCTAGTGTTGTGGATAGAGGTGGCAGTGGACGAGGTGGTTTTGTTGGTCAACTGGTAACAGTCCCGGTTCCTCCTTCTTGCAAATGTCCATCACGTACGGGCATCGAGGATTGAACCTACAGCCGACAGGTGGTGACAGGAGGTCTGGGGGTTGGCCGGGGATTGAGATGAGCTTTTTTCGCGGGCCTTTGATGCTTGGGAAGGCTCCGAGCAGGCCTTGAGTGTATGGATGTAATGGTTTTTCGAAGATGGACTTTGTATCTCCATACTCGACGATTTGGCCAGCGTACATTATTGCGAGCTTTTCACAAGTCTCTGCGACGATGCTGAGATCATGGCTGATGAATACCATAGAAAGATTGAGTTTGTCCTTCAACTCTCGCAAGAGTTTGAGTATCTGTGCTTGGACCACGACGTCCAGTGCGGTGCCAGGCTCATCGGCAACCAATACTTCCGGGTTGGCTGCCAGTGCCATGGCGATCAATGCGCGTTGTCGCATGCCGCCGCTGAACTCGTGTGGATAATTGTCAGCTCGTGACTTGTCGATGCCGACCATTTCCAATAACGCTTCAACTCTTTCCCTGGCCGCACTCCTACTCACGCCTGGCTCATGGATCTTGATCGCTTCGTTGATCTGGTCACTGATCTTGAAGACCGGGTTCAGTGCGTTCATCGCGCCCTGGAATACGATTGCGATTCCTTTCCAGCGGATTTTCCGGATCTGGTTGTCGTTCATTTTTACGAGGTCATTGCCGTTGAAAAGGATCTTGCCTTTTCTGATCCGGCCGGCGGAGGGAAGAAGTTTCAGGAGTGATAGTGCGACGGTGGTTTTGCCGCAGCCGGATTCTCCTACTAGGCCCATGGCCTCGCCTTTTTCCACCTGGAAGTTTACGTCTTCGCAGGCCTTTACCCAGCCGCGTAGTGTTTTGTAGTTGGTGGTTAGATGTTCTACTTCGAGGACGGGCAAAAGTTGTGGATTACCTTCTGGTACCTCTCTAGGGGTTTGAGAGCGGTTGTTTCTGGCTTAGTATAAGTCTTGGGTAGAAAAGCCTCGGATCTTAACGCGAACTCGTCCACTGTTATAATGCCCCAGCGGAAAATAGGGTCTTTGTAGACTCATAACTAGCCGATTTCGGTGGGCTGGATAGTGTTCAGATGCAGTCCCTGTCGGCTTAACATTCTTTTTCGGGCGTCGGTTGTGAACTGTGCAAGATTTTTCCCCTTTAGAAGCGAGTTGGTCACCTGTTCCCCGAGGTATCCAAGGATTATCATGGATATAGCTGGAAGTATTTCCGCCGGTAACTCTTATATGCGATGACGGTTGAGAAGCCCGCTTAACCGATAATTTACTTGAAACAGTGTCATTAGCATGAATCACAGGAAGAATCTAGTAGCTATAGCCCTGCTGTTGTCTATAACGACCCTATTTGCCGCAGCTAATACGGGTCCCAACTCAATTTTGCCTAGAATCTTGCCTGCGCATGCGACTACGACATCTACTTGTCCGACCGGAGGTGCTGCAAGTCCATGTTTGACGGTTTCGTTAGACCCGATCAGTAAACCGACAAAGGGACCGTCAACACTCACTTGCGATACCGGACTCAGCGGAACAGTTTACACGTATGGGCAGTACGGTCTCTGCGATATCCTGCTGAGTCCAGCAGCGGCGAACGTTACGACTTTCAGGGTCGGAGCCTTCCTGAACGCGACTGCCGCGGCGACTTTGGGGAACGTCTTCGCATGGCAATTCCAGATCAATTACGACCCTACAATCGTTACACCTGTCGGTGATCCGGCGATGGCAGCCGATTCCGGTGTGGCAGTCTGTGTAGGCTATCCGGACTGCGGTATCGCTACGGTCGCCTACGGAACCCAGATCAACGATGTAACTGCGGGGAACAGCGGAACTGACTGGGCGAAGGCGATATCGATTGGTCCGGGCGCTTCGGCTGGGGGCAGTAAGGCGGTTTCCATCTGTGAGAATGGTCTCTCAGGCGGTGTTCCTAATCCGGCCTGTCTTGGTGTCCATACTGGACAGATACTGGTTGGTTTCACATATGTTGCGCCTAGTGTTCAGATTACAGCGATTAATGCCAGGACTGTTCTCGCGAACGTTGCCTTCGCCATTGTAAGTAAAGCATCTGCAGTACTTACCATAAGCAACGTTAGCTTCCGGGATGTTAACTCAGTGGATCTTGGTGTTCAACCTGCCCCGTTGACGGCGACGTGTGCGCCTGCCACTTCTTGTGGGCAGACGACTAATACTATTGGTAATAATCCGCCTGTTGCAAGCTTCACATTCACCCATACCGGGACTGCTTACAGTTTCACTGATACGAGTACTGATGCTGATGTGGGTGATGTGTTCCGCTTCCGGATATGGGATTTTGGTGATAAGAGTCCGATTCTCAATACTACCGCCACCAGTGTAACTCATGATTATGGTCTCGGAGTGGGTGGTTTCCGTACGGCTCCGGGCAATTTCAATGTGACATTGAGAGTTGTCGACAATCAGGGTGACACGAGCGCGGCAAGGGATAGGAACGGTCTTCCGATCGTTAACCAAGCCCCGCAACATACTTTCAACTTTCTCGGTACTGTGGAGATCGGTCCGACATCATCGTTCACATTCTCGCCCTCTACCGGGATTACAACTACGACACTTGTCTCTTTCAACGGAGGCCCCAGCACCTATGCGGACGAGCCGATCTTAAGAGGCATAGCACCTGTAGGTGGAACCGCGCTTGTAAGCACTATTGGTGGGGATGCCGTGGCATGCGCCCTCATCACTGGCCTTCCTTGTCCTCTAGGGTTTGTTGACAATAATGCCAACGGAGTGTTCGATCCTGGAGTCGACACTGTGGTGCGAAGTCTCGACGCCACCGGCGCCAGCGTGTGTAATGCTGGAGCATGTGATATTCTGGCGGGTCCAGCCATTACTCCGGCCGGCCAGGCCATTATTGCAGATGCGAAGATTGCTTGGTTGGATAACAACCCCGCTGACGGGAGTGTGAGCCCGGGAGAACCGATGATCTACGCCACCGGGTGCCCAGCGCGATGCGTCTATGACGGAATCAAAACTTACTCGTGGAACTTTGGCGATCCGACCAGCGCTAGTAACACCGCTACAGGCATAACTGCCACTCACACTTTTGCCACTGCGACCACCCACACCGTAACTCTGAATGTAACAGACAACTTCGGAGTCACAGCCAAGAGCACTCAGAACGTTGTGGTAAGCAGCGGCAATGTAGCACACGCCACTACCACAACGGTTACGTGCACTCCTAGTTCGGCAGTCATTAACCAACCGGTCTCATGCTCTGCAGTAGTCCACGATACCGCCTCCACTGGGGCCACATCTCCACTGGGAACGGTCGCCTTTACCAATACAGGTAATGCGGCCGGCTCATTTGTCGGATCACCTTGCACTTTGGCAGTTTTGAATGCCACAGCGTCCACTTGCTCCGTTACATTCACAGCCACCGGGACTGGAACCCTCATCGCCAGTGCGTCTTACACTACTAGCGATACAACTCGGTGGACCAACAGCGGTCCGAGCGCAAGCAACACTGTGACGGTCACACTCCGAGCCACATCCACAACGGTTACCTGCAGCTCACCAGTTGTCATTAATCAAGGCTCGACCTGCACAGCAAGCGTCTCTGACACCTCTGGAGGAACAACGAGTACTCCGGCCGGAACCGTCAGCTTCACAGCGACGGGTGCCGCGGGCACTTTCACACCCGCAGCATCATGCACTTTGTCGGCCGGAACATGCTTAGTAACTTTCACACCCGGCGCCAGCGGCACGTCAAGCATCACTGGAACCTACGCAAGTAGCGATTCCGTACACGCGGCTAGCACAAGCGCTGTATTCAATATTGTAGTCAACAAGCGGGCGACAGCAACAGCAGTCAGTTGTACGTCGCCAGTCGTCGTCAGTCAAGCATCCACATGCACTGCCACAGTCACAGATACATCACCGGGAACTGCGAGCACTCCGACAGGCACCGTATCATTCACAAGCAGTGGTGCCGCCGGCACGCTGAGTGCGGCTTCATGCACTCTAGCCAGCGGCTCATGCTCTGTCACTTTCACGCCTAGTGCAACCGGAACAGCTACAGTATCTGGAACATACAGTGGAGACACCGTTCACGCTGCGAGCGGTCCAACAGTCTCGAACAACATCACTGCCAACCCACGAACAACCTCTACTGCTCTAACATGCTCTTCCCCAGTCGTCGTGGGCCAAGCCTCAACTTGCACCGCGACCGTAACTGACACTTCCCCTGCACCAACAACAACTCCAACGGGAACAGTCTCATTCACAAACACCGGCTCAGCCGGAACTTTGAGCGCCCCGTCCTGCACGTTGGCTTCAGGCAGCTGCTCAGTCACGTTCACCGGAAGCGCCACAGGCACCGCAACGGTAAGCGCGACTTATGGTGGAGACAGTATCCATTCTGGCAGCGGTCCAACATCCTTCGCCATCACTGTCAACCCGAGAGCCACAAGCACAGCCGTCAGCTGCGTATCATCAACGACAGTTGTTGGCAACGCCACCTCATGCACCGCAACAGTTACAGACACGTCATCGGGTACTCCGACAACCCCGACAGGAACAGTCTCCTGGACGAGTACCGGCGCCGCCGGAATCTTCAGTGCTCCATCATGCACGCTAAGCGCGGGCAAATGCACCGTCACGTTCACACCGTCCGCAACTGGCACCTCGACAGTAACCGGCACCTACAACCCTGATGCAATTCATGCGACCAGCCAGGGAAGTGCAACTGTCACAGTCAACCCGAGACAGACTACTACCACAGTGAGTTGTGTCTCACCAGTGGTCATTGCTCAAGGCTCGTTATGCACTGCAACGATTACTGACTCCTCACCCGGCACAACAACAACACCGACAGGAACAGTTTCGTTCACAACATCAGGAACGGCAACAGGAGCCGTCAGCCCAACAAGTTGTACGTTGGCTTCAGGCAGCTGCTCAGTCACTTTCACGGCGACACTCTCCGGCACCGCAACTGTAACCGGGACTTACGGCGGCGACACGATACACTCCGCAGGTGCTGCAACACCCAGTAACACGATAACGGTAAACAAGAGATCGACCAACACGGTCGTCACTTGCCCACCGACAGGCACGATAGGCACTCCCGCTACATGCTCTGCCACAGTTACCGACACATCGCCTGGCACTATCTCAACTCCTACTGGAACAATTACCTGGTCGAGCACTGGATCTGCGGGTAGCTTCAGCGCCCCGACATGCACCTTAGTAAGCGGAACCTGCTCGGTTACGTTCACTCCATCCGCCAGTGGAACCGCCACGATAAGAGGCGACTATGGCGGCGATACAACACATGCTACAAGCTTCGGGACATCAGCGATATCGGTGGGAACTCATCCGACCACGACGACACTATCATGCTCTCCAACTGCGGTGTTCATCAACCAGGCTACAAACTGCACTGCAACAGTAAAGGACACTTCAAGCAGTGGAGCGACAACTCCAACCGGATCAGTCTCTTGGACCAGCTCCGGCACCGGCAACTTCGTTACTTCACCCTGCACACTTGCCACACTGAACACGACCACCGCGACCTGCGCTGTTACTTACACTCAAACCACTGGTACCGGCACAACAACAATAACTGGAACCTACAGCGGTGACGCGAGCCACTCAGCTGGAACCCCAGGAACAACTACCATCACCGTCAACCTCCGCACAACATCCACAGCCATCAATTGCACACCATCCCCAGTCGCTCTCAACCAGGCCACCACCTGCACTGCAACGGTAACCGACACTGCCGCAGGAACAACTAGCACTCCAACTGGGACTGTCACATTCGGAGCCACAGGCACTCCAACAGGCAGCTTCAGCTCCTCAACATGCATGCTCGTAAGTGGGTCATGCTCCGTAACTTTCACCGCAACCAGCGGAACCGGAACTGTAACAATCTCTGCAACCTATGGCGGAGACAGTATCCATGCTGGAAGCGGTCCAACATCAACAACGGTAACTATCACACTTCGACAAACAACGACAAGCGTCGTGTGCGCACCCGCGACAATAGTCGTCAACAACGTGACGACCTGCACTGCGACTGTAACCGACGCGTCCGGAGGCACTGCAAGTACTCCATCCGGAACAGTGAGCTTCGGCGTCGCAGGAGTCAGCGGTACATTCACCACCTCACCCTGCACACTCAGTGCAGGCAAATGCTCGGTCACCTTCACTCCTTCGTCCGTTGGAACAGGTACAATAACTGGCACCTACAGTGGCAGCACAGTTCACGCTACGAGCCAGGGTACAGCTACCGTAACGGTGAACAAGAGGAGTGTCACATTCGCCGTCGCATGCTCGCCGAGTTCAGTTGCGATTAACCAGGGTACGAGTTGCACCGCGACTGTCACGGACAGTTCGCCCGGAGCATTCATCTCTCCAACTGGATCAGTTAGTTTCACCAGCAGCGTCGCAACAAGCGCATTCACACCCGCTGCAAGTTGCACCTTATCCGGTGCAACCGCAACCGCTACATGTTCGGTAACCTACACTCAGACTGCTAGCACTACCACTCCAACTATCACCGCAAGCTACGCGGGTGACACGAACCACAATGCACCAGCCAACGCAACTACAACAGTTACTGTTACACTTCGCACAACATCGACAACGGTCAACTGCACACCATCCACAGTCGCTCTCAGCCAAGCAACAACATGCACCGTCACAGTAGCTGATACTTCACCTCCTACAGCTATCACACCGACTGGGACTGTAGGTTTCACCAGCTCTGGAACTGGAACTTTCGTAACTTCACCCTGCACCCTTGTCGCTGGTTCATGCTCGGTCACATACACTCCGAGCGGAACAGTCTCAGGAACTAGGACCGATACGATCTCAGCAACCTACAGCGGTGACTCCACTCATTCTGCCGGAGCCGCTGGTACGACAACTGTGACTGTTACTCTAAGATCGACATCAACTACAGTCGTCTGTGCTCCAGCTAGCATAGTTGTCAACAACGTAACAACATGCACAGCCACTGTAGCTGACACATCCTCCGGAACAAGTTCAACCCCAACCGGAACCGTTAGTTGGACAACTAGTGGAACTGGAACGTTTGCAACATCACCCTGCACATTGAGCGCAGGCAAATGCTCAGTCACCTACACACCAACAGTCATCGGAACAGGATCCCACACGATTACTGCAACCTACAACGCAGACACAAGCCACGCCACGAGCTCCGGAACTGCGACGGTAACCGTCACTAAGAGGAACAGCTCTACCGCGGTATCATGCACGACTCCGGTCATCGTCAACCAGGCATCAACCTGCACAGCAACAGTAACCGACACATCACCCGGAACAATCATAACTCCAACAGGAACTGTCAGCTTTACCACTGCAGGAACTGCAGCGGGAACTCTCAGCGCTCCAAGCTGCACTCTAGCAAGCGGTAGTTGCTCTGTAACGTTCACCCCGAGCTCGACAGGGACAGCAACAGTCACTGGCAATTACGGTGGCGACACGAACCACAACATCAGCACCGGTACATCAGGAACAATAACCGTCAATCCAAGACCAACCAGCACGACAGTTGTCTGTGCTCCAGCAAGCATTGTCGTCAATAACGTGACAACATGCACAGCCACAGTAGCGGACACCGGCGCGGCCGGAACTCCAATCACTCCAACAGGAACGGTCAGTTGGACAACTAGTGGAACTGGAACGTTTGCAACATCACCCTGCACATTGAGCGCAGGCAAATGCTCAGTCACCTACACACCAACAGTCATCGGAACAGG
>Ga0137415_10000720_pt1 | contig 32336 bp, 23 predicted proteins | sample CZODoug3_1_1_16f_FD_183082 | JGI IMG/M metagenome (GOLD analysis project Ga0137415, IMG submission 183082) | Vadose zone soil fungal communities from Angelo Coast Range Reserve, California, USA - CZODoug3_1_1_16fungal (Hybrid Assembly) | ecosystem: Environmental > Terrestrial > Soil > Vadose...
TCGGTGAAACGCACGGCGGGCAGTCCGGCTTTGTAGAACGGATAGTGGTCGCCTCCCCGCCCGTAGCGATCAATCCGAAAAATCATGCGGATACTTTGGCGGCCGTCGACTTCCTCGATGGCGCGGGCCAGTTCGCGCCCGGGCGAATCGCAATCATCGATTTCGCCGTTGCCGGAGAACAGGCGCACGCGATGGGGCGCTCCCGGCGAAGGATCGTCGCCAACGATGTCGTCATCGAGCATCCCGCCGATGGCGTAGCCCTGCTGCTTGGCCCATTCGAGCAAACGATATCCGCCGAGCAAGCCTTGCTCTTCGCCGGGAATTGCGGCGAAGAGAAGCGTGGCGCGGTACCCGCCCTTGCCGTTCGCGGCGGCTTTGCTGAGTAGGCGCGCAGACTCCACACTGACGGAAACGCCGGAGGCATCGTCGTCCGCGCCGGGGGCGTCCGCCTCCGTGTTCATCACGTCGGATGGGCGCGAGTCGTAATGGCCAGAAACGATGAAGAGCGTTTTCGCGAGCTTTGGATCGGAGCCGGGAAGAATGGCGTAAACGCTTTCGAGATGGAGCGGCTTGCCGGAAGTGCGCTCGGAAGTGGAATCGAATTTGTCGACCACGACTTGCAGCTTGCCGCCGGAATCCTTGGCGATTTCGTTCAGGCGCGCAACAATGTGATCGCGGCCGCACCCAATACCGCGCTTGGCGTCGGTCCAGGAAGAAAGAGACAGCCTAGTCCCACAGGAAACCAGTTGGTCGATCAGGGCGCGCATCGATTTTTCGTCGACACTTTGTCGTGCGATGGCTGCGGCTGGGCGCAGCAACACCTTCGGATGCGGCTGCCCTTGCTGCGGCTCCGCTGGATCACGCGGGGCGGATTGCTGCGCGAAGGCCGGCGAGATGGCGATCCAGAAACAAACACTTGCGAAGAAGCTACTGCCCAGAAGTCCGCGATGCGTGGAAATGCCGTTATTCATCGACTGCGCTCCGGGAAAGAGTGTGTTCAGCAGTCCGGCATTCTAGCCTAAGTGCGGAGTCGACACGAAACGGTGCGAAACTGGGGCACAATGGTTAGCAGTTGGCGCGACGACCTGGGACCTAGAGGGTGCTCATGGATTTCTCATCGCAACGGGTATGGATCAACGCGCTCTGGCTCCTTTTCGGTTTGTACTGGATCGTTTCCGCGTTCAAGCTGAAGAAGACGAAGAAGCGCGAATCATGGAGCCAGCGGTTCCGCTACGTGCTGCCGCTGGTGGTTGCGTTTTACCTGCTCCGGCGTGGGGCGCACTACGGGTGGTTGGGTGCGCGCTTCGTTCCTGCGAGCGATGCCGCGGCGTGGGTCGGTGTTGCGCTCACGGCCGCCGGCGTGGGCATCGCGTTTTGGGCGCGCTGGCATCTGGGCGCCAACTGGAGCGGAGTCGTCACCCTCAAGGAAGGACACGAACTGATTCGCAGCGGCCCCTACCGGAACATCCGTCATCCGATTTACACGGGAATTTTGCTCGCGTTCCTCGGTTCGGCGGTCGCCCTGGGCGAAGTGCGCGGCTTGCTCGCCGTAACCATCACATGGCTTTCCTTTTACACCAAGGCCCGCCGCGAAGAATCCTTCCTCGCCCAGGAATTCGGCGACCGCTTTGCCGAGCACCAGCGCCACACGGGCATGTTCCTGCCCCACTTCTCTTAGCGCCGTCGCCGTAGCATCGGCATCGATGCCGGCGCGAGGACCACAAATCCGAGGCGCGCTGCTCTTTCGGTCTTGCTTCGATATTACTCGTGGCGGAGCGCATCCACGGGTTGCACCTTGGTGGCGGATTGCGCTGGGATGGCGCAAGCCAAAAAAACCGCTACCGCCAAGACGCTGCTGATAGCCACGAGCATCGACGGGCTCGCAACGCCGATGCCCTGGAGTTTGCCGGCCAGAGCGCGACTCGAAACCACGCTCAATATCGCTCCGAGCGCGAAACCCACCACGACTACGCGGCCGGTTGACCGGACCACTAATCCCAGCACGTTGCCAGGAGTGGCTCCCAAAGCCATGCGGATACCAAATTCACGCGTGCGTTGAGAGACGGCGTAAGAAACCACGCTGAAAATGCCGGTGCACGCCAAGGTCAAGCCGATGGCACCGAAAATGCCGAACAGAAACGTAGCGAATCGTGGATAAGCGAGTTCGTTTTTTACGAGATCATCCAGGGTGCGGACAAACGCGATAGGCTGGCTGGGATCCACCGAACTTACAGCTTTACGCGCATCATTAGAGAGCGCGAGCGGGTCCGACTTTGTGGTGCGAATCGCAAACATCATTCCGGGTGGAAATATGGTTGAGAAGGGGAGATAGACGGCGGGTTCCGGTGCGTCCCTCAGGCCGGAGTTGCGGGCGGTGCCGCAGATTCCGACGATCTGGAACACATGCGGGTTCTGGGGAGATTTCGCAAAATTGGGAGGAACAGGATCGGTAAACAAATCGAGACTAATCTGTCTGCCGATGGGATCCTGACCGGGCGGAAAGTGTTTCTTCAGCAGATCTTCGGTAACTACGGCGACGGGATTTACGCGAGTCACGTCAGCCGCATCGAAATAGCGGCCCTTGAGAAGCGGAATGCCCATGGTGTTGAAATAGGCGTCGCTGACCAGATTGACCCGAATCTTTGTGCCGGGCGACGGCAGTCCGTCAATATCGAATTTCGAAGGAGCGCCGGAATAGGGGGGCACTCCAGTGAGGGTGGCGGCTACGGATTCCGCACCGGGAAGTTTGCGCAAGCGTTCGATGATCTCCGTGAAAAAGGCCTGGCGCTGGCTCCATTGGGGATAGTGAGCGGCAGGTGTAAAAACATACATCGTCAGGACGCCTTTGGGCTGATAGCCGAGCTTCTGCCTGCTGAGTTCGAGCATGCCTGCGGCGGCGAGCGCTGCGCCGGTGAGGAGCACCAACGAAAGAGTAACCTCGGAAACGATCAAGACCTCGCGCAGGCGGTGGCCTGTCGTGCCTGCACCGGAATCCCTACCCGCCGCCTTTAGAAACGTAGCCTGGTTCGGACTGGAAAGCTGCAGGGCAGGCGCCATGCCGAACAAGATCCCGGTCAGCACCGAAAGCGCCACGGCGAAATAAAGGACCGGCACATTGATGGCAATCACGGCCTCGTGCGGCACCGAGTATTCGGGCATCAGCGCAACGACCGCTTTGACACCTCCAAATGCCAGAGCGCCGCCAAGCGCGCCGCCCATCACCGACAGGATCACGCTTTCCGTGAGCAATTGCTGGATCACACGTTTGCGGCCGGCACCCAGGGCGACGCGCACTGCGATTTCGCCCTGCCGCGCGCTGGCCCGCGCCAGCAACAGATTCGCAACATTGGCGCACGCGATCAATAGCAGGAATCCCACGGCAGCCAGCAGTGCCAAAAGTGTGTTGGCGAACTTGCCGAGGATCCCTTCGTTCACGGACATGAATTCCGTGCGGAAAGGAGATTCGGGATAAACAAACGTAGGCGCTGCTTTCACGAATTTTTCGTGGAAGCTCTGAAACTCGGCGTTGACCTGTTCCCTGGGGATACCGGACTTCACCTTAAGCACCATCCCGAAACGCTCCTGTATGTCCGGATGGAGTTCCGTCGGAACGTAAATATCGGCATCGTTCCATGTGAAGCGGACCGGCAGCACTCCGATGATGGTGAAGAACTTGTCGTTGAGCCGGACTTGCCGCCCGAGCACGTCGCGGCGACCGGAGAAACGGCGTTGCCAAAACAAATAACTGAGCACCGCCACGGGTTCGACTTTCGATTCATTGCCGGTATCGTGTGGCGAGAAGGTGCGGCCAAAGAGCGGCGGAACGCCGAAAAACTCGAACGCATTTGGCGAGAAGTCCTCCTGAATGACGGCTTCCGGGAGGCCCGCCTCGGTCATCACCACACTGCGCCGGTTGTTGAGGATCATGCTTTCGACGCTTTTGGCGCGAGCCTGCATCTCGAGATACTCCGCCATGGTGTAGCCGATGTAGTGGTCGCCCTTGGCGTTTAAGACATGCGCACCTCCAATGCGTTCTGCCCCGGCGTAAGGATACGGATCGACCAAGACGGCATAGACCACGCTGAAAATTGCCGTGGTCGCGCCGATGCCCAGAGCCAGGGACAGCACCGCGACGGCCGTAGACACACGACTCTTCACCAGCAGGCGCAGCGCGTAGCGGATGTCCTGCAAGATTGACATGGGAAGGGCCTCCCACCGGAACCTGATTACATAACCGAATTACGAACCAAAGGCCGAATAGGTTCGCTCAAAATGAATCACTTCCGGCCACGACGCCGGCGGCTAGGCTTCCTCTTCGACCAGTTGTTCGCCGTGGGCGGCCTTGTGGGTGGCGATTACTTTTTCGGCGAGCTCGTTTGGAACGTAGTCGTAGTGGGAAAATTCCATGGAGTAGGTGGCGCGGCCTTGCGTTTTCGAGATCAGGTCGTTCGCGTAGGTGAGCATTTCCGCGAGCGGCACCTGCGCTTTGATGATTACGTTGTGGCCACGCAAATCGCTTCCGGCGATGCGGCCGCGCCTGCTGCTCAGGTCACCCATCAGGTCTCCCGAATATTGGTCGGGGGCATAGACTTCGACGTGCATCACCGGCTCAAGCAACACCGGCCGGGCTTGCTTCATGGCTTCCTTGAAGGCCAGCGAGCCGGCGATCTTGAAAGCGATGTCCGAGGAGTCGACATCGTGGTATTTGCCGTCGTAGAGGATGGCGCGGAAATCAACCATTGGGAAGCCGGCCAGATAACCGCGCGCGGCGGCTTCGCGAATTCCTCTTTCCACGGAGGGAATCCAGTTCCTTGGTATCGCGCCACCGAAAACGTCATCGACGAACTCGATGCCTTTACCGCGCTCGATGGGCTCCATCTTGACGCGGCAGACGCCGAACTGGCCGTGTCCGCCGGACTGCTTCTTGTGCTTGCCTTCGGCGTCGGCTTTGCCGCGAATGGTTTCGCGGTAGGGGACCTTGGGCGGCTTCAGCGTGAGGTCGACGTGATAACGCTTGTGCAGCTTGGCAACCACGACTTCGATGTGCTGCTGGCCTGAACCGGCGAGCAGGAATTCTTTGGTCTGCGGATCGCGCGAAAAACGTAATGCTGGATCTTCTTCCATGATTTTGTGGATGCCGACGCCGATTTTGTCTTCGTCGGCGCGGGTCTTGGGCTCGATGGCAAAGGTGATGGAGGGTTCGGGAAGCTGCGCCGGCGGATAATAGATCGGCGCGTTTTTGTCGCCGAGCGTTTCGCCAGTGGTGGTTTCCTTCAGCTTGGCGATGGCGCCGATGTCCCCGGCGTGGAGCTCGTTGATTTCCGTGAGCTGCTTACCCTGGACGACCTGCGTGTGCTGAAAACGTTCCGGCAAGCTGCGGTTGTAGTTCAACAGCGTGGCGTCGTTCTTCAGCACGCCGCTTTTTACCTTGAAATAGTTGATGCGGCCGGCGAAGGGGTCGGCGAGAGTTTTGAAGACGAAAAGCGAAAGAGGCTGGCTATCGTCGTATTTCCGGTCGATGCGGTCGCCTTGGCCCTTCGGCTCTTGGAAGCCGACCTGAGAGTGCTCGTCGGGGTGCGGAAAGACATCGGCGATGAAAGTGAGCAAGCTCGCTGTGCCGACATTGCGCAGCGCCGAAACCATCAACACTGGGAAAATCTTCTCGGCAACGATGGCTTTGCGTACGCCCGGGATTAAATCCTCAATCGGAATGGTGCCCTCTCGGAAGAATTCTTCCATCAATTCATCGTCGCCTTCGGCAACCATTTCGACCAATTTTTCGTGCGCCGCTTTTGCTTCATCGGCGAGCGCGGCGGGAATTTCTTCGATGGAGGGTTTTCCATCGCCGTCAGGCTTATACATGTGCGCTTTCATGGCCACCAGGTCAATCACGCCGCGAAAACCTTTTTCCGTGCCGATGGGGAGTTGCAGCGCGACGACGTTGCGGCCAAAAACGGACTCCAGCGATTCCATGGAGCGCTCGAAGCTGGAGAGTTCGCGATCCATCCAGGTGAGCACAAACGCGCGCGGAATGTCGTATTCGGTGCAGTAGTCCCAAACTTTTTCGGTAGTGACTTGCGAGCCGACATGGGCGTCGACCGCGATCAGCGCCGCATCGGCGGCGATCAGCGAGGCCTTCGTTTCGGTGATGAAGGTGGAATATCCGGGCAGATCGAGGAAATTTATCTTTACGTTGCTGCCCTCACAGAGCGTGCAGGGCCATTCGGCATAAGCGAGTCCGGTCTGAATCGATATCTTTCGCTGGATCTCTTCTTCGTCCCAATCGGTTGTCGTGCTGCCCTCCGCAACTTTTCCCCACCGGGGCGTCATGCCCGCGGTGTACAACAACGACGACACCAGTTGCGTCTTTCCGGTGCCGCCGTGGCCTACAATGCCAACGTTGCGGATGTCCTTGGTGGGATAGCTCTTCATACAGACCTCCATTGGGCGAGGTCCGCCAAGCACGGTAGAGGCGCGGTCCTGCGCCTGGCTTGTGGTGCTGGGAATTGAGAGCGCGGCCCTTTCCCTGGGTCCTGCGAAGAAGGACGAAGAGTTAGCTGAATCCCCTGGTCCGCTCTCGGCTTGTGTGTACCCCTGGAAGGGGACGTACACGAGGCGGATGCTAGCACAGGGAATTGGGGAGGGCAATCGTCGCGCGTTCAGTCCGGCCAGGGTCTCAGGGTGGTGCTCATGCCGGCGAAAACGTAGATACGCTTGACCCAGTCGGCATGGCCCGGAGCCTTCACGACGATGACGTAATACTTTCCGGCGGCGAGGGGCGAAGACCATGGGATGTCGCCTGCAAAGTTGCCGTCGACATAAACCTCCGCGGCTTTCGGCTCGCGCAGCTCGATGGTGCCGAAGGCCTGGTCAGCTGCCGAGGATTTGACGGCGGCGGCAGATTCAGGTGCAGACAACAATCGCTTGCTGCTTGGCGAAAGTGGATCTGGGTAGTACTTGAGCAAAACAGTCAGGAGATCGCTGGAGCTGAGCGCAAAGCCGATGCCGCTCACATTTCTTTTTTCGAGTTTGAGAGTATTGATGCCGATGACTTGCCCGCGTGCATTCAGCAGCGGGCCACCGCTGTTGCCGGGATTGATGGTTGCGTCGGTCTGAATCCAGATTCCGGGCCCTGCGGCGGAGAACTTGCCGACCGCGCTGACAATCCCTTTGGTAACGGCAAACGGCATCGCGTCGCCGGGGTTGCCGATGGCGATCACAGTTTCGCCCTGGCGCACGTTGCTGGCGGCGCCGAGGCTCAAGTACGGAAACTGATCGCCCTCAACTTTTACCAAAGCGATGTCTCGGTCCGCATCGATGTGAATGATGTTGGCGGCAAGCTGTTGGCCGCCGGGCAAGATCGCGAGCAATGAGCCCTCGCCGCGCGCCAGATGCGCATTGGTGGCGATCACGCCTTTTTCCGTGACGAAAAAACCGCTTCCCGACTTGCCTAGTCCTTTCAAACGAACGACGGCGGGCTTTGCTTGCGCGATGACATCCTCTATCGGCGGCTCCGGAGTGGCATCGGCATCCGGCGGTTGGCCCGCGGCTTTAGGAATATCCGCAACGATGTTGCCTGTGAAGACCTTGGAGATCGGATCTAGCTCGACATGGAAGTGCTTTACCTTGAGCAGCCAGTATTCGCCGTGATTGTGGCCTTTCAGGGAAACCCAATTCATCGGCCCTTCGGTCATCTGGATCTCTTTAGTTGTGTATCCGGCAAGGCTGATGCGTGCGGCCATTGCATTTTGCAGGCGTCGACCGAGGGCTGTTTTGGTTTTATGGAAGTAGCCGCCGGGGACTTCTTCTTCGTACGGCGTCGTTCCGACCGCGACGCCGTTGATTTCTACGGTCGCGCCGGAGGGCGTGCTGGTGATTTTAAGCGTGTCGGCGCGCGTGGAAGGAGAGCAAAGACACACCGAGAGCGCACACAAAGAGAGGAACTCCGAGCGGGAGGGCATACCCCAACCTCGCAGGACAGATCAACCACGCGGGCGGAGATTACCATTTATGGACATATTTGTATAGGGAAGCTTATGCGCCGGCGTCGGGCTTGAGCTCATCGGCCTGCAAATAAGCGCGGCACAACAATACCGGCAGCCGTGGATACTTCGGGAAAGTGGGGTCGACGCTAGAGAACTGGCACATGATGAAGGTCGAGCCGCGATCAGAGGTTATCGTCCGCGCGTGGCGGCAATCTGAGCATAGGCCGGCCTGTGCGTCTTGCGGCGGATTGGTCACAAGTACAATGATAACGCAGGCCAAGGCTCGATTTAGCTAACCCTACCGGACAGTGGATTCTGCCCTGAGGTTCCAATAGCCACGGCGCAGGCGGCGTCGCATAATCGAATTATGACGCCGCGGGAGCTGGCCAATTCGATTTGCGAACGGCTGCGGAGCAGTGGGTATGAGGCGCTGCTGGTGGGTGGATGCGTGCGCGACATCTTGCTGCGGCGCGAACCGGCGGACTATGACGTGGCCACGAATGCTACACCGAATGAAGTGATAGAGCTTTTTCCGGATAGCGTGGAGGTCGGCGCGCAATTCGGCGTGATTCTCATTCCGCGCGACGGGCTGAAAGTCGAGGTCGCCACGTTTCGCGCCGATGCTGGATACTCCGATGGGCGCCATCCGGATGCTGTGGTCTTCGCGCGCACTCCGAAAGAGGACGTGCAGCGGCGCGATTTCACGATCAATGGATTGGTGATGCGGCACGACACCGGCGAAGTGCTGGATTTTGTCGGCGGTCAAGAGGACCTGCGCGCCGGGATTGTCCGGGCGATTGGTGAGCCGGACCGTCGCTTTCGCGAGGACAAGCTGCGCTTACTGCGAGCAGTGCGCTTTGCCGCTCGCTTTGGTTTCGCGATTGAACCTGCCACGTTCGACGCGCTACGCCGGCATGCGCACGAAATCGAGCAGGTTTCCGCGGAGCGCGTACGCGATGAACTTACCAAGTTGCTCACGGAAGGGGCGGCTCGGCGAGGATTTGAACTTCTGGACGAGACAAGCCTTCTCCGCGAGGTCCTGCCGGAAATTGCCGCTATGAAGGGCGTCGAACAGCCGCCGGAATTCCACCCGGAGGGCGATGTATGGATCCATACGCGGCTGATGATCGAGCAGCTACCCGCTGGAACCTCGCCAACACTGGCCTGGGGCGTCCTTTTGCACGATGTAGGAAAGCCGCCGACGTTCAAGTCTGCCGAGGAGACAGGTGATCGCATCCGCTTCAATGGCCACGTGGACGTCGGGGTACAGATGGCTAGGGGCATTGCCCGACGCCTACGCTTCGCCAACGAAGATACAGACCAAATTGTAGCGTTAGTCGACAACCACATGCGGTTCAAGGACGTCGAACAGATGCGGGCTTCGACGCTGAAGCGATTTATCCGGCTGCCGCGATTCGCGGAGCATATGGAGTTGCATCGGCTTGACTGCGCCTCCAGCCACGGGCGGCTGGATTCCTACGGATTCGTCAGCCGCACATTAGCCGAGACCCCGCCAGAGCAGATTCGGCCGCCTCGACTGCTAACCGGCGAAGATTTACTCGAAATGGGCTATAAACCAGGGCCGATTTTTAGTGAAATCCTGACGGCTGTGGAGGATGTTCAGTTGGAGGGGCAGCTCGCGACCAAGGATGAGGCTACGGAGTACGTTCGGGTCAGGTTTGGCACCGCGAAGCCGGAGCCGGCTAACCGCAGCTCCGGGTAAGGACCGTAGAATCATTGAGCCATTGGCTGCCATCTAATTGAACCGTAGGAAGATAGGTAACAGGCTTGCCTTGTTAAGTAGGAAGGACTACAATCTTAGCTTGTCAGACTAAGGTTTTATGCTGGCGACAATTGCAACCCTCGCACCCTTTACTAACCGGGTGCATCTAACCGAGTCTAGCGCATTCGATCTTGGGTTTCGCGCTTAAGATTTGAGGACATCATGGCTGAGAAGAAAATTTCGGTGCCAGACGTTTTACCGGTCCTGCCGGTGCGGGACACAGTGCTGTTTCCAGGTGCGGTGCTTCCGCTCACGGTCGGACGGGAAAGCTCTTTGGCGCTGGTCAATTCATTAGAGGGGGACGAAAAGCTGTTGGCAGTCGTCGCCCAACTCGATCCCCGCATTGAAGATCCCGCTGCCGCGGACTTACATAAGGTCGGAACCGTTGCCAAAGTACATAAGACCGTAAAAATGCCGAACGGCAATGTGGTCGTTTTTCTGGAAGGCTTGCAGCGAGTGCAGGTCGCCGAACTGATCACCATACGTCCATTCATGCGCGCGCGGGTTGAACCGCAACCGGACATTATCGGCGAGGTCGATGCCGAACTCGAGGCTTTGCAGCGCAACGCTCAGGAACTGTTCCGAGACGTTGTAGGCCACTCGCCGCAACTTTCCGACGACCTGCAGTCGGTCGCGATGAACATCGACGATCCGGGCCGTTTGGCGGACTTCATTGCTGGCACGCTGCCGTCGCTCTCCACTCTTGTGCGCCAGGAACTCATCGAGACTCCCAATGTGCGCAAGCGGCTGGAAGCGTTGATTCGCGAGCTTTCCAAGGAGCTCGAAGTACTCGAACTGCGCTCCAAGATTCACGAGCAAGTGCAGGAGCAGGTCAGCCAGAACCAGCGGGAATACCTGCTTCGCGAGCAGATGAAGGCCATTCAAAAGGAATTGGGCGAGTCCGACGACTCCATGCAGGAGATCGACGAGCTTCGCAAAAAAGTCGAAGACGCGAACATGCCCGCAGAGGCCAAGAAGGAATGCGAGCGTGAGCTGAAGCGACTGGCGAAGATGACTCCGGCTTCCGCGGAGTACATGGTTTCGCGGACGTATTTGGAGTGGATGACCTCGCTGCCGTGGAGCAAATCCTCCGGGCATGAGGAAATCGATATCTCGAAGGCGCAAACCATTCTGAATGAAGATCACTATGACCTGGAAAAGGTCAAGGAGCGCATCCTCGATTACCTGGCGGTCAAGAAACTGCAGCCGGGGATGAAGGGGCCGATCCTGTGCTTCATCGGGCCCCCAGGCGTGGGCAAAACCTCGCTGGGCAAGTCCATTGCGCGTTCGCTGGGACGCAAATTCGTGCGCATCGCCTTGGGTGGTATGCACGACGAAGCGGAAATCCGCGGACACCGCCGGACGTACATCGGCGCGCTCCCTGGTCAAATTATTCAGGGCATCAAGCGCGCGGAGATGAACGATCCGGTGATGATGCTGGACGAAGTCGACAAGCTCGGACGCGATTTCCGCGGCGACCCCTCTTCGGCGCTCATGGAAGTGCTCGACCCGGAACAGAACAACGCGTTCCGCGATCACTATCTCGACGTACCCTTCGATCACTCGAAAGTGCTGTTCATCGCCACGGCGAACTGGATGGATCCCATTCCGGAGCCGCTGCGTGATCGCATGGAGATCATCGAGCTGCCCGGCTACACGGGAGAAGAGAAGCTGCACATCGCACACAAGTACCTGATTCCGAAGCAGGCGTCGGAACATGGCCTGAAGGTGGGCGAGCAACTGGAGTTCACCGATGAAGGGCTCCGGGAAATCATCCACAGCTTCACGCGCGAAGCGGGCGTCCGCAACCTGGAACGCGAGATCGCGACGATCACACGCAAACAGGCCAGGCGCATCGCCGAAGGCAAGCCGGAAAAGATGGTGGTGACTCCGGAAGTCGTCCGCGAGTTCCTGGGCGTGCCGAAGTTCCGCACGGAAAAGGAAGTTGCGGAGCGCGTAAAGAAACCGGGAGTTGCGGTGGGGCTCGTGTGGACGCCTGTGGGCGGCGACATCATCTTCATCGAGGCCACGCGGATGCGCGGTGGCAAGCAATTCACGATGACCGGGCACCTGGGCGAAGTCATGCAGGAGTCTATGACTGCGGCGCTGACCTGGACGCGAGCCAACGCTGAACGCTACGGCATCGATCCAGACTTCTTCCGCAAGCAGGACATTCACATCCACGTGCCGTCCGGCGCAGTGCCGAAGGATGGACCTTCGGCGGGCGCGGCGATGGTAACGTCGCTGGTCAGCTTGCTCAGCGGGCGGCCGGTGCGCGAGGGTGTAGCGATGACCGGAGAGATGACGCTGTCCGGCGTGGTGCTGCCCATCGGCGGAGTCAAGGAAAAGGTGCTTGGCGCCAAGCGCGCGGGCATCAAGGAAGTGCTGCTGCCCGCGGACAACGAGCCGAACGCCGTGGCTGATCTTACGCCGGAAATTCTCGGCGACATGAAGATCATCTACGTGCGGACACTCGACGAGGTGCTGGAAAATGCCTTGGAGAAGGAACCGACGACATCGGCAATCGTGCCGCCGGAGCCAAAAGGCAAGCGCGTGGAAGTACCTCGCGCCATCCACTAAGACAACGCTCGCTGCGTCCTACTACAGTAATGTAAATGACAAAGGCCCGGTGAACCCGGGCCTTTTCTTTTTACCACTCCTGCTACCATGGGCGTAATGAGCCCGGCGAAGCAATCGGCGGCGGATGCAACGGTTGAGCTGGCGGCGCGATTGACGGAAGCGCTGCAACGCGAGCGCATCGTGCCGCGTTTTGTGGACTCTTACGTGGTGGAACACGGAAGGCAAGGCCTGCAGGTACACGCGGCCCTTTATCGCGATTTACTTGCGTTATTGCAGAGAGAAGCCCTGATCGCGGCGAGCGTCCATGCGGTCGAGATTGTCACTGACAATTTCCAACCCACAGCGAAATCCAAGCCGCGACCCATGTTGCGGAAGGATGCGGTGGCGTACCGGCGTAAGTATTTGTCAGCACTAGCCCGACATCAGAAGTGGTCGGCAGGCGACGCGTTGGATTTCCAGCGAGATTTCCAGATTTACGAAGAGCTGATCGCGCGCAGCGGCCCGGGGCGGAAGCGCAAACCATTCGAGGCCGCGAATCATCCGTTCGTCGATCGCTGCGCGTTCTTGCTGGATTCGTCGTTCCTCGAAAAAGCAAGAGTAGCAGCCAGTCGAGCGCTGACCGCGCTGGAGGAATTGACTGAGCAGGTAGTGACGTCGCTCAAGTAGCCGTGACTCAAGCGCTGTGCCACACGCCGGACAGAGGCGGCTCGCGTGGGAAATTTCGCTGGAGCAGAAGGCAAAACGCATAAAACTGCGGCGATTGTATCACCGTCGCCAAAGCCCTCCTCGCTGACCAATTACTTCGCAGGCTGAGTCTCCATAGCGGAGTCCGGAACGGAATCGCTCGCCTCGCCGCCGGCAGGCTGGAGTTGCCCACGTCGGTAAAATAGCGCCGCGGCGCCGTAGACTGCGATGGCTAACAACGCCATGGCCTTGATGCCGAGAAATATGCTGAGCGCCTCGAGGGCGCCGCCAAACAAGCCGCCAAGAATGTTGGAACCGAGCGCATTCGCGGTGTCGCTCGTCTGCTGAAACATTTTCGCAAAGATTAAACTCGAGAAAAGCACCGGTAAAGCGGTGACCGCTCCGCCGACAACTCCGCGCGCGAGCGGCGCCAATTGAGTCAACTCACTGAACGGAACGAAATAACTCAGCAAAAGCGCCGCCCACAATAGAACAAAAAGCAACGGCAAGCGCGGGGTCCGCCATCGCGCCACAATGAGGTTTGCGGCAATGGCCATAGCGAAAAGCGAGGAAAAAACTACGGCATTCGTGATCCAGGTGGCGCCAAACAACAGAGAAAGCTGCGAAAGATTCTTCGTTTCTACAAGAAGGAACGCGCTACCCATGAAAAACATCGTCCAGTCAAGGCGCGTTCGCGAAGACCCACTGGCGCGACCGACCGTCACCCGGACCAAGTATCCTCCGGCAATCAGAACCAGCAGCAGTGAACCAAGATAAACGACGGGAAAGCTGCGCGGATTCTGATAAAGGAATGGCCAGTCGTCTTGTACGGCCCGTGTGTCAGGGCGAACCAATTCCGCCCCGATAGACCGAACCTCTGGCATTTGCGCCAACTGTGTCGTCGCTTGATGCAGGCCTGGTCCAGCTACAAATGTCACCGTGTCCAAATAATCCGATGCTTTGACCGCTAACGCCTCCCCTCCATTGGCAAGCTCAAGAGTGTGGTAGATACGCTGAGCAACCCAATCCTTCCAACCGATGGAAAATCCAACCACGAACAGCCCGTGTTGCGGATCGAGCAGGGAAATCGCTTCCTGAAAGCTTTCGCGACTGTACAGAAAAAATTCCAGACGCAGCGAAGACATCACAGAAAGCGCGGTCTGCGAGTCGACAAGTCCAAAGACGATGACGTCAAATCGTTGCCCGGAGGCGTGCGCTTGATGGAAGAATGCGCGGCCATCATTGATGTGCAGCTGCACTTTGCTGGAATCGTAAGGGCGCTCGGGATGGAGTTCGTGTCCAAGGTGCGCGATGGCCGGATCGATTTCCACCGCGTCCACGCTGGCGCAATTCGCGCGTAGTGCCGCGGCAACATCATTCCCGGTGCCCGCCCCGATAATCAAGACTCGCCCGCACGGCGGCAAAATCGCGTAGGGAAAATCGTAGTAGCGCCGCGGCGATTGAAACGACAAAGTGTTTGCAGAGGGTCCCAGGTTCAACAAGTCTTGGTAAAAATCATGGTCCACATCCAGGCGGTACCCGCGATCCATCGTGGGCACGTACGTGATGCGATAGTAGGGCGACCACTGAACCGGACTGCTTAGCTCCGTTGCAGCGATTACGGCGAGCACGCTGCCGAGAATCAGCGCGTCTCTCGTTCGTTGCGGGGAAAGGTACACGAGCCCCGCAAACACAGGCAGAACCCAGGCCCAAGGGGGCAATGAAAAGAATACCAGTGCCGTAAATGCGAGCGTGCCCGCGAGACTCCCGGCAAGGTTCAGGGTGTAGGCTTGCAAAGGTGGCCCGGCTGCTTCCAGGCAATCTCCTACCATGATTCCAATTCGATAAAAGATGGCCAGCACTAAACAAAATATTGCAGCTCCGACAATCAAGGCAAGGACGCCGAGTAGCCAGGGAACGAGAGCATCAGGCACGCGCCGAAGCACGGCACCCAAGACCGGCAAGGCCCGCGCAGCAGGAAGAAGTTGCGGAGAGTGCAGGTTGCCGCCCCATTGGTACACACCGACATCGGGAAAAAACAGGCGCGTCAGGTGAAGTTGCGTGGCGAAGGCCAGAATCAAGACGACCGCCGCGATCAGTATGGGCAGGAGCTTCTCTACGCGGCTACGCCTGCGCCTCATCATGCCCAACCCCAAGCCCAAGAAGCACGCTAAGAGCGTGAAGTTCTTCAGGTACGCGAACATCCGAATCTCGGCGGACATCCACCGAATCAGGACGACCTCGGTGTACAAAGCCATGGCACTGATTAGGAACAGGCGGGACCTGCTGGCCGTAAAACTCGTCATTCAGAGAACTCCTCGGGTGGCGGGACGGGCAAGTTTAGCAGAAACAATTTTGGCTGAGGCGTAACCCGCCGCCTGCATTTTGAGTGCAATCGTGATGGTGCTATGAGGTAACGCGCTCGACTTGCACGGCCGTGCCGTACGCGAGAACTTCCGTGACGCCTTGCATTACTTCCGTAGCGTCATAGCGCATCGCGACCACGGCGTTGGCCCCGTGCTGCGCGGCGTGCTGCAAGAGCAGTTCGTACGCATCTTCGCGAGTCTTCTCGCAGAGATTCGTGAGTATCGTTATGTTACCCCCGACGATGGTCTGCAGCGCGGCGCCCAAATTCCCGATCACGCTGCGCGACCTCACAATGATTCCGCGCACGATGCCAAAATTCTTGACGATTCGGTAGCCCGGTAATTCATTGGATGTCGTGACCATAGAACTGTCCACTCGATTCATTGCCACTCTCCTCGCCCGATGTTTACCGGTGCGATTCTACCTGTTCACGTAACTCAGCGGGAGATAAATGGTTCTGCTAGGCTCGGATTTACGTGGAGACTCTGTTCTATTACCTGGCCATCCTCCAGATCGCCGTGGGTGTGTATCTGGTTTGGCACGGCTTACTTTGGGTGGCGTACGTACGACGCAGAATGCGCGGCGATCCGGGCTTCAATGCGCCGCGCGCGGCAGTCCTGTGTCCGTGCAAAGGTATGGAACCCGGGCTCGAGCGCAATCTCGTTGCCCTGACCGAGTTCGATTACCGCAACTATGAAATCTTCTTCATCCTGGCCTCCGCCTCCGATTCCGCATATAGCACGGTCAAGCGTGTCGCGGAGCACTCCAAGGTACCCGCGCACGTAATCATTGCGGACCGCCCGGAAGGCTGCGGGGAAAAAGTAAACAATTTGCGTGTGGCCATCGAGCAGTTGCCCGCTGAGTTTGAGGTCCTGGTTTTTGCAGACTCAGATGGGCGACCCGGAAGGTTTTGGCTGCGGCGCCTGGTGGCACCGCTGAATGACAAGCAAGTCGGCGCGACAACCACCATGCGCTGGCTAATCCCCAACCATCATGATCTAGCGACAGCTCTGCTTGCCACCTGGAACGCGTCGATCGTCACGATGCTCAGCGAAAAGGGCAAGAATTTCTGCTGGGGCGGAGGAACCGCCATCCGACGGAGCGTGTTTGACGAAATCCGGGTGTTTGACGAGTGGCATCATTCGGTGAGCGACGATTACTCGATGACTCGCGCCCTGCAGCACGCCAGTCGTTCCATTGTGTTCGTGCCAGACTGCCTCACCCCTGCATATGTGGACGCTGATTTCCGGAGCCTGCTGGAGTTCACGAACCGGCAAATCTTGATCACCAAGGTCTACTCGAAGAAGAATTGGGCTTGGGGTGCGGCAACACACGCCTTGTATTGCGCAACCCTTCCGCTTGGTCTGGCCGTCACCCTGATCAATCTCCTTGCGACCCTGCCGGCGTTTCACCTGGCGGTGCTGACCTTCGTGCCCATGCTGTTGGCAGCCATCCGCGGCGGACTTCGCGTGGCGGCGGCAAGTGACGTTCTGCAGCCTGCGCGCGAGCAGATCGTGAGTCAGGCGTGGATGTATATCGTGCTGGGCGTTTTTATCCCCTACCTCTTTCTTCTGAACTTTGTAATGTCGCTTTTCACACGAAAGATTCGCTGGCGCGGCGTCACCTATGAGCTGATTTCGCCACAGCAAACGCGCATATTGGCCTACTGACGCTCACACTGGCGCTCATGCCTAGCCAGCCCGGAAAGCGCGGCTCGAAGTCCCGAATCGGTACTAATGTTCACGCGGCAAGTTTTCCACATGACATTGAGTCAGGATCCATGACAGACCTGGCGACCGATGTAAATACATGCAACGAAAGCCGCGTACGCGGGAAAAATTTCGCGTACCGTGAAATTCCTACCCGCAAACGGCCACCAACCCCCAGCGTTTCTAGTACGTAAGTACTGATATCCTAGGGCTTTGTACCGACTCAAATTTACATCGAGGTTTGCACTGTAATTGCGCTTCCCGCCCCAGTATTTCGTCGCAAGCGAAATGACGAGGGGCTCCTTCTCACGCCCAAGCCGGTTTTGAGGGCATTTCAACCGTCCTCAGCCCCCACAACCTTAGCTCCTTGCCCGCCGCTTGCGTAATGCAGTGGAACCATGCCTCAAACTGGGGCGAATCAAACAAAATCTCAGGTCTCGGTTCCTACTCGAGGCTGCATACAGAGGGGTGCATGTGAAAGTAATCCGCAGGACTGAACAAACGCATTTGAACGTCTCCCGCACAAATCTTCCGCGCGAACTTTACTTTTTTTATGAAAAAAACACCGGCGTTTCCCATTTTCATGTGGAAGCCGGTTCCGATGGGCAGTTCCCCGTCGAGCAGGCGGCGGGCCTGCTGGCGATGCATTGCCTGGTTCGAGGCCAGTCTCCCAGAGATTATGTGGTGATGGTGCAGGCCGCCCCGGACTCTCTGGAGGGCTTGACGGAAAAAGCCGAGCAGTTGCTGCAAGCGGGGCATTCCGTGGGAAGCTCGGTAAAACTAACGCGCCGCGAAGAAGAAGTGCTTGGTGGCGTGATGCGCAGTCTGGCTAACAAGGAAATCGCCGCTTCGCTGAATCTGTCCGAGCGCACCGTGAAATTTCACGTATCCTCATTGCTTGCGAAGTTCCGAGTGCGCGGCCGGATGGAGCTGGTCCGTGAAGCAGCGCGGCATACCGCGTCACCTATGGCCGTGCCGGCGGCCGCGGGGCCCGCGCGTGAAGCTCGCGCGTCGGTTCCTCCTCCACACACGTATAGCCAGGTTGCGCGCAACGTAGGACCGATTGCGCTGACGAAACGGCAACTGCTGGCTTAAGATTTCTCTCTGAGTGCACGCACAAAGAGGCCCGAACCGTTTCCGGTTCGGGCCTTTTCATTTCTGACTTTAAGGCTATGGCTACTTGATGGCAGCAGCGTACTGTTCCGCGGCGGAATCCCAATTCACGACGTTCCACCACGCGGCGATGTAGTCCGGGCGGCGATTCTGATATTTCAGATAATATGCATGCTCCCAGACGTCCACGCCCAGCACGGCTTTGGCCTTGAGCGAATAGGGCGTGTCCTGGTTTGCCGTGGAATCGATCGTGAGCTTCCCATCCTTTACCAGCAGCCAAGCCCAGCCGGAGCCAAAGCGGCCCACACCTGCAGCGGCGAGTTTCGACTGAAAGTCCGCAAAGGACCCGAACGCGGATTTAATGGCCGCGGCAAGATCACCCTTAGGTTCGCCGCCTCCACCTTTTTTCATCTGCGTCCAAAATAGCGAATGATTCCAATGCCCGCCGCCATTGTTGCGCACGGCCGTCCGGATGTTTTCCGGAATGGCATCGAAATTCTTCATGAGGTCGTCGATCGACTTGGATTGCAAGTCCGGATGGCCCTCGAGGGCCTTGTTGAGGTTAGTAACGTAAGCTCCATGGTGCTTGTCATGGTGGATTTCCATGGTCTTGGCGTCAATGTATGGTTCCAGAGCGTCGAACGCGTACGGTAGCGGGGGCACTGTGAATGCCACGGGTTTTTCCTCCGATTGTGAATTTGAGATGGGATTCCTGGTATCCGCGAGCAACAGGCCTGGCACCGCACCGCCTGCTCCAATTAGTCCTGCGCCAACGATGCCAGTGCCAGTGATAAACCTGCGGCGATTGATGGCAGCCTCCAAACGCGCTCACGCGAGTCGGAGGACGTGCGGATTATACCGCTACATCGCCGATGGGAGTAAGCCTCCGCTCGCCGAAGCACCAAAAGAAACTTGCAGGCGAATCTCTTCGCCTTTCATTGGATTTGGATGCGGGAGAGGGCCCAAAGGGCAGAGTCCGCGATCACCGCGTCCTGCGAGGAGGAAAGGCGTTGTAACAGTTCGGTGATCCTGTAATAGCCGCGTCCCCCAGGGTGTACTTCTGAATTGCCCAGAGCGATACACGCATTGCGAACGAGGCCGCGCCATTTCGTGCGCTTTATGGGGCTGCCGCGGAAGATGCGCCGAAACTCGCTTTCGTCCAATGCGGCGAGCCATTCGAGCCGTGGCAGGAAAAGCGATTCCTCCGACGCGTCGCCCGTGTCCTGCCGGACCTGCTGGGAGGAAAGCTCAGAAGGTTCGTCGCACCCCGGCCGCGCAGTTTCGGCGGAGGAGGCAAAGGCTCTCGGGCGGAATTCTTTGCGAGGCGTTGCACGCGCGCGGCGATTCCAAGGGCAGACGTCCTGGCAAATGTCGCAGCCAAATACATGGTTACCAATGGGCTCACGCAGTTCTTCGGGAATCGCGCCGTGAAGCTCGATCGTCAAGTACGAGATGCAGCGGCGCGCGTCCATGACGTAAGGTTCGACGAAAGCTTGCGTAGGGCATGCCTCGATGCAACGTCGGCAGCTTCCGCACAGATCCGGCGGGGGTAGCGCGTCCTCTTCCAAGCTTGGGGAAAGATCTAAAGTCGTGAGAATCGCTCCCAGAAAAATCCACGAACCCAGTTGCTGATTCAAGAGCAAGGTGTTCTTGCCCAGCCAACCAAGGCCGGCGTATTTCGCGAAGATGCGCTCGTGCAGTGGTCCGGTATCTGCGTAAACGCGCGCGGCGAACGGTTCCACAAAATGTTCGCGTAAAACCACCGTTAATTCGTTGAGTCTTTCCTTCAGAACCTCGTGGTAGTCGTCACCCCAGGCGTAACGTGAAATCCATCCGCGGGGCTCTTCATCTTTGGGAAGATGCGGCACGTCAGTCGATTTCGGCAGGTCCGTGTTGTAGTTCAGAGCGCAGACGATCACGCTGCGAATGCCCGGGAACGCACCCTCTCCGCTGCGGCGTCGCGGGTCAGACAAATACTTCATCTCGCCGGCAAATCCGCGTGCCAGCCACTCTTCGGTGCGCTCCAATTCCGGAAAGTTTCCAGCGGACACGACGCCGCAAAGATCAAACCCCAGTTCCTTGGCGCGGGACTCTATCCAGTGGGTATCAGACCAGGTCCCCATACTCCGATTCTGCCGTACCTTTGCCCTTCTGACGAGCGGGAGAATCGGCGCACAAGCAGGACGAACCGCGATGTGGGCCGAGTAGAACGACTGGAAGGCTATCGGTAGCTGCGCAAAGCCGTATTCTCGTCGGAATAGACTTCGAAGACCGTGAACAGCTTGGTCAGTTGCAGGAGGTCGTGCACTTTCTTTGTCAGCTGCAACAACTTTAAGCTCCCGCCGCGATTTTTTACTCCGGTATAGGCGCTGACCAGTTCGCCGATCCCGGAACTATCGATGTAGTCGACGTCCGCCAAATTCAACAGGATCATTGTCCGCTGATCTTCCAGCAGTTCGCGGATAGTCTTTCTCAAAAGGGCGCTGCCTTCGCCCAGCGTTATACGACCGCCGATATCGACGACAGTCACTCCCGCAGCTTCACGATACGTGGCTCGTAGTGCCATTTAGGTTGGGCTCAAGATTCCTTTTTCCGTGCGGCGTCCTGGCTCGTGCCGTTCATGCCCGGGCTTCCCGGAGACGGCAATTTCTTGGACATGACGATTTCCGCGCCTCCGGTTCGCCCGGGGATCACCTGGAATTCATCCATGAAGGCGCGCATAAGGAATATACCGCGGCCGGAGGTGCTCAGCAGGTTTTCCTCGGCGAGAGGGTCTGGCACTCGGCTAAGGTCAAAACCTTTCCCCTCGTCCAAAACGTGAATGATCATTTTTTCAGGCGTGAGGTCCAGCGCCAGGTGAATCTTTTTTTCGGGGCGCTCTTCGTTGCCGTAATGGAATGCGTTGATGACCCCTTCGCGTACCGACATCCCGATGCGGTAGCAGTCGTCTTCGCCAAACCCCGCCGCCTCCGCCACGCGGAGACACATTTCCTCTGCGAGATTCACGCTCTCGACCTGCGTCTCCAAAGTGACTTCAAGATGCTTGGAGTCTTGGGTCATGCGGGGGCGTCACCAGCGCCCAATCGGCCCAGTTCTGGACGCCTTATGGGTAACATACGTACGGAAAGCGAGTCAATGGAGCAGCCGCCCGAGAGTGGCCCCGTGGTCCCTGTAGGGCTCCGTCTTTCCCTTGACACTCAAGAAATAACCGGCATCTTTTCCCCAAGCGACTGCTATGCCCAGTACGACCGGTCCAGCGTTCGATACTGGATAGCTTCGCTGAGATGACGAGGCTCGATGTTTTCGGCGGCATCCAGATCGGCGATCGTCCGCGCAACCTTTAAGATGCGGTCGTGGGCTCGCGCGGATAGCCCCAGCCGGGTGATTGCGTTTTCCAGCAGTTTTTCTCCGTCTGCCGTAATTGCGCAGTATTTGCGGATCATCTTGGGCAGCATCTGCGCATTCGAGTATATCTTCTTGTCCGCGCGATAACGCTCGGTCTGCCGGCTGCGCGCGTCAATTACCCGTTGGCGGACGGTGGCGGAATCCTCCGAGGAAGAGGGCCCGCGCAGCTCCTTATATTTTACCGCCGGCACCTCGATCTGGATGTCGATCCGGTCAAGCAGCGGGCCCGAAATCTTCGAGACGTATCGCTGAATCATCGGCGGAGTGCAATGGCACTCGCGCGTAGGGTCACCGAAGTAACCGCAGGGACAAGGGTTCATCGCGGCAGCCAGCATGAAGCGGGAGGGGAATGTCACGGAAACCGCCGCCCGCGCGATCGTCACCGAACCATCCTCCAGCGGCTGCCGCATTACTTCCAGCACATTGCGCTGAAACTCCGGCAACTCATCCAGAAACAGCACGCCGTTATGCCCCAGCGAAACCTCGCCGGGCCTCGGCACGGCCCCGCCGCCGATGAGTCCGGCATCGCTGATGGTGTGGTGCGGCGAGCGAAAGGGCCGCGTACCCACCAGACCCCGAGTATCTTCCAGGACTCCAGCGACGCTGTGAATCCGCGTCGTCTCGATGGCCTCATCCAGCGACATGGGCGGCAAGATTGTGGGGATGCGCTTGGCGAGCATGGTCTTGCCCGCTCCCGGCGGTCCGATGAACAGAATATTGTGACCACCCGCGCAAGACACTTCCAGAGCCCGCTTTGCTGCCTGTTGTCCGTGCACGTCACGCAAATCGACCCCATATTGTGCTGCTTCGGCGAGCAACTGGCGCGCATCGACACGCACCGGCTGGAACGTTTCCGGCGAGTTCACCAAATCCACCGCCTGTGGCAGCGACTTCAGCCCGAAAACGTCAATTCCCTCTACGACCGCGGCCTCGCGCGCATTTGCTTCCGGCACCGCCACCGATTTCAGGCCAACTTCGCGGGCGGCCAGCGCCGCCGACAGCGCTCCTCGCACAGGGCGCACGCTGCCGTCCAGCGAGAGTTCGCCCAGGAACATGCATTTATCCAGCATCTTGCCGAAAAATTGCCCCATACATCCGGTCAGCCCCAGCGCCATCGGCAAATCAAAAGCGGAGCCTTCCTTGCGGACATCGGCTGGCGCCAGGTTGATTGTCACGCCCTGCCCATGCGGAAACTCGAATCCGCAGTTCCTTAGCGCGGACTTGATCCGCTCGCGGCTCTCTTTCACCGCGTTATCTGGCAGCCCGACCACGTTGAAATCCTGCATGCGCGCTGAGCCCACATCCACCTCGACTTCGACCAGGTAGGCGTCGATGCCGTACACAGAGGCGCTGAGCGTCTTGAAGAGCATAGGAGAGGGAAAGTGCGAATGCAGCGCGCAGCATAAACCAATGCTCAACGATACGCCAGAGATAACAATTTGGCGCATGGTGCCCCGGATACACAAGGACGCTCCAGCGTTCTTTACAGTGGCGGACATACACACGTATATTGGGTTTACCGGCATCGTTCACCGATTCTTCCGGGTGAGGTCGCTAATGATTGGCTGGATTATTTTGATCGCGCTGGTCCTGATCATCATTTTCTTGATCGGGATGTACAACAGCCTGGTGCGCCTGAAGGTCACTTGCGACAACGCGTGGGCGGACATCGATGTCCAGCTCAAGCGCCGCTACGACTTGATTCCCAACCTGGTGGAAACCGTCAAAGGCTACGCCGGACATGAGAAGGGCACGCTGGAAGCCGTAATTAACGCGCGCAATCGCGCCATGACCGCAACCAGTCCCGGCGACAAAGCGCAAGCGGAAAACATTCTATCCGGCGCGCTGAAGAGCTTGTTCGCCCTTTCGGAAGCGTACCCGCAGCTCCGCGCCATCGAGAGTTTCACGTCTCTGCAGGCCTCGCTCACGCAGATTGAGGACACCGTCCAGAACGCCCGCCGCTATTACAACGCCGTGGTCCGCGACTTGAACACAAAAATCCAGCAGTTCCCCACGAATATCTTCGCCAACATGCTCGGATTCAAGCCGCGCGAATTCTTCGAAGTTTCCGCCCCCGCCGAGCGCGAAGCCCCCAAAGTCAGCTTCAGCGCGCCCACGGCATGACGCCGGAGTCGCACACCGCATGATGCGCGTGCGCCGTTCAATCATCCGCTCGCTCCTGCTAATTGTTGTACTCTCCGCTTTCTTCTTTCCGGCAGCCTCGGCTCTCAGCACCCGTGAGTTGCGCATCGAGAATTTCCATTCCGAAACCATCGTCATGCCGGACGGCTCGATCGACGTCACCGAAACCATTCAGGCGCACTTCATCGGCGGACCGTGGCACGGGCTTTACCGGGAAATTCCCGTTGAGTACGTCACGCCGCAGGGTCTTAATTATTCTTTGTTCCTGGACGTGAAGCGCGTAACGGACGGGAATGGCCGCGCGCTCAAATACGAAAGCAGCCGCCAACGCCATTACCGCAAGCTGAAAATTTATGTTCCGGACGCCGACAATTCCACGCATAACATTTCGATCGAATACACCGTTTCCGACGCGCTCCGTTTTTTCGACGATCACGACGAGCTCTATTGGAATGTCACCGGCGATGAGTGGGATATTCCCATTCAGTCCGCCAGCGCACGCATCATCCTTCCCGAAGCCACCACGAACATTCGCGCCAATGTGTTCACCGGCGCCTACCGCTCGCGCGCCCAAAATGCCGACGTGGAAATCGCCGGAAATGGCGTCGAGGTCCGCACGCGCGAGCCTTTGCGCTTCCATGAAGGTCTGACCGTCGCTATAGCTTTCGACAAAGGCTTCGTTCACGAACCGACAGCGGCCGCCAAAGCGGTCCTTTTTTTCCGCAGCAATTGGCCGCTCGGCATTCCCCTCGTCGCATTTCTGCTGATGTTCTATCTGTGGTGGACGCGCGGCCGCGACCCGCGCCTGCGCCCTATCAGCGCGCAGTATGAGCCACCGGACCAGCTCACCCCCGGAGAAGCCGGCACGCTGGTCGACAATTCCGCCGACATGCGCGACATCACCGCGTCCATTGTCGACCTTGCCGTCCGCGGCTACGTCGTTATCGAGGAACATCAAAAAGATCGCATGCTCGGCCTCATGCACGAGAAGGATTACAACTTCATCCTGCAGAAAGATCGCGGGACGTGGGCAACGCTCAAGCCGCACGAGCAAACATTGCTCGAGGGTCTTTTCACCGCGGGAACCGTGGGCGAATCTGTCTCCATGTCCAGCCTGGAAAACCATTTCTACACAAATTTGCCGGAGATCAAGAGCGACATTTTTTCGTCCCTCATCACCCACGGGTACTACGCCCGGCGGCCCGATAGCGTCCGTTCCGCGTACATTGGTGCGGGCGTGGTCATTGGTTTCCTGATTGCATTTGGCGGCGCAAAAATCGCGTCGAGCCAGGGCACGGCTCCGCTCACGTTCATCATCGCCGGGCTCGCGTCAGGTATGGTCATCTGCGCCTTCGGGTGGTTCATGCCCGCTCACACCGAGCAAGGCACGCGAGCACTCGAAGGCGTCTTGGGCTTCGAAGATTTTCTCGTGCACGTCGAATCCGATCGCTTCAATCGCATGATAAAGACGCCCGAAATGTTTGAGAAATTTTTGCCGTTTGCCATGGCCCTCGGAGTCGAGAAAAACTGGAGTCGCGCCTTCCAGGGAATCATGACCCAGCCGCCGCAGTGGTATCGCGGCTCTTCCTACGGTCCGAACTTTTACCCGATGACGTTCACCAACGATCTCAGCTATATGTCTTCGCGGGCCAGCAGCGTGATGACTTCGGCGCCGCGCAGCTCGGGCGGCTCAGGATTCTCCGGTGGAGGTAGCTCCGGCGGAGGATTCGGCGGTGGCGGCGGTGGCGGTTTCTAATCGAGTTTCAGTCCGCGCCTCCCATCGGCATCGGTATCTTGTTTAGAATCAGCGTAGATTTACCATCGACATATAGTAACTGTCTCGGTTATCATCAACCTCGTAAGAATCTGCGCCTCGAGGGCGTACGCTCTTCCTGGTTTTCTTCTTCTCCGAAAGTAGATCCCAAGCAGAAATGATCGCCCCGGTGGGACCGTCAAACAGCGGAAAATTCGCTCTCTTTCAACCCTTTTAGAATCAACACTTGCAAAAGTGTATGAAAACAAAGCCTTTTAAGTGCCTTTATAATGAACACTTACGTAAAAAGGGGAGGGGGGTACCCACAACCCGTGAACCGATACGCCGATAAGAGGCCAGTCGTCACCATGGCTAGCGACACGTGTGTCAGCCAACGCGAGCGCCTTCAAGAGCCCGCATGGCCGGGCGGCTCGATTTGCGAGGCAAACCCATAAAACTTCAGCACGTCTTGCAACGCCACAATCCCTTCCAGTTTATGCACGTCGGCGCGGCTGACCACAGGCAGCGCGTCCAGTCCAGCCGCCCCCATGCGTTCCAGCGCCACCGTCAACGTCTGGTCCGCGTGCAAGTGCGGAAATTCCTGGCTGACGATCAGATCCCTTACCGTTGCGGTGGAGACTTCGTTCGCGGCAGCCTTTTCCAATGCGGCAAGCGTCACAATGCCCGCGACACCCTTCTCATTGCTCACCGGCAAGGCGGCGAGCGTGCTCGCGCGGGCTTTCCCGCACGCCTCCTGTATCGTCATTTCTACTCTCAAGAACTCGGTCGCCGGCCGCATCGCTTGAAACACGTGCCTGGAGCTGATGCGCGATTCCACCGTCGGCAAGTGAATGCCATCCTGAGAGGCAAGAACCTCATAAATCGGCTGCGGCTGCAAACGCGACGAAATGAAAAAACTGACCAGGTTGGAAATCATCAGTGGAACGATTACGGCATAGTTCCTCGTAGTCTCGAATATCATCACCACGGAGGTCATCGGGGCGCGCACAATCCCGGCAAACGCGGCGCCCATCCCAACCAGCGCATATGCGCCTGCGTTTGCCACATGCCCCGGAAAATAACTGTGCGCCACGCCTCCAATCGTTCCGCCAAGCATCGCTCCCAGAAACAGCGCGGGACCGAAGATGCCGCCCGCATTTCCGGATGCATAGCTGATCACCACCGCGAACAGCTTCAGCACCAAAAGCAACAACATCAACCGTATGGCCATTCCGCCGTTCAGCACCTGCCCGACGTAGCCGTAACCCACTCCCAGAATTTGCGGCACGAACCAACCCATGATGCCGACCGCCACTCCGCCGATCGCTGGCTGGAACCACATGGTCTTTCGGGGCAGCCGCAAAAAGCGCTCTCGCAGCTTGAGCAATGACTTCGTAAACGCGACGGACAGCAAACCTCCGAGCAATCCGAGGATGGCATAAACGAGGAACTCCGCCGGACTGACCAACTGATACTGCGGAACCTTGAACAGCGGATCGTTTCCCAAGAGAAGTCGCAGCATGGCCCAGGAAGTCGCGGAAGCCAGCACCACGGAACCCAACACCGGCGCATGCAGGTCGCCGACAACTTCTTCTAATGCAAATAGCACGGCCGCAAGCGGCGTGTTGAAGGCGGCCGCAACGGCTGCCGCCGCGCCTACGGGAATCAGCGACTTTATCTTTTCCGGGCTCAACCCGAGCCAGCGCCCGAGCAGCGAGGCGATGCCTGCCCCGACCTGCACCGAGGGGCCTTCGCGGCCGAGCGGGATACCGCTGGCAAGAGTGCCTGACGTACAGAAAAACTTCCCAACGACCGTGCGCAGAGAAATGATCCCTCCGCGCGCGAACAAAGCTGCTTTTGTCTGCGGCACGCCGCTGCCGCGGGCGTCAGGAAAATACTTGTACAGCAGAAAGCCCATCGACAGTGAGCCGATGATAGGAACAAATAGTCGCCGCCAAGCCGGGGCCACCGCCGCATCGATTCGCGCGCCAAATCGTTCCGTCAAAACGATGAACGCTACTACGGCCATACCGACCAGGGCGCCGATCAACAGCGTCACGACCAGAAACACCTGCTCTTCACGGTGTTTCACCAGTGCGGCCCACCGTTGCGACGGCGTCCACCAACGCCCTGTGCTCGTTTGCTCGTTTGCTTCTGAAATCATGTGCTCTCTTTGACTTGCCCTTTGCTCCTTGGATGCTTACCGCCAATCAAGGAGTGCGCCGCCGCAGGCGCCCGAAACAAAACGCGGATTTCTCGCGCCGGTTATGAGCGCCGGCGTGCGTCAGTGTGATTCTCGGATTGTTCCCCGCTTCGCCGTCGTGCGCTTACTTTGTACCTTTTCGCGATTCGACCGAGTCTTCCTGGAATTCGATTGCGGCGGCTTTTGCAGTAATTGATCGATTGCGCGGACCAAAGCGTGTCCATTCGAGCGCAATTCGCCAATGCGATGCCGCGCTACTTGCTCCAGCAGCCGCTCCCCGCGCGGCAGCAACGACACCATCACGCGCCGGCGGTCGTCGCGCCCTCGCGAGCGCCGCACATAACCGTGCGTCTCCAGCCGGTCGATCAGCTCCACCGTGCTGTGATGTTTCAGCACGAGGCGCTCCGCGAGGGTCTGAATCGTCGCCTCAGCGCCCGCCGGCAAACCCCGGATCGCAAGCAACAGCAGATACTGCTGCGGCTCCAGTCCGGCCGCCTGTGCCACCGCATCCCCTTCCCGCAGGAAATGGCGGATGCGATAGCGCAATTCGGCGAGAGCCCGATACTCGTCGGTGGTAATCTCCGTCACCATCTCTCTAGTATATCGTACTGCGATACAGTTAGGCTTTTCGGCAAAGTCTGGCGCTCCAGGCAAGCACCGCGGGTTTCCTGTATTGTGATCGGCGAATGAGACGGCGTCGTTTGCTCTCGCGCTTCGGTAAATTCTTGCTGCTCGTCGCGCTCCCGCTGCTTGCGAGCGGCTGCGCTGAGGTGCAAACCATCGGCATGCCGCGACTCGTTCCAGCAGCTGAAATTCTCCAGAACACCGCGCAAATCCCGGTCGTAAACGTGAAATTGCTCCGAGCATATCCTCACGACCCGCGCGCCTTTACGCAGGGGTTGGAGTATTACGGCGGATTCCTGTACGAAAGCACCGGGATCGCCGGCCAATCGACTCTGCGCAAGATTGCGCTGGACACCGGAAAAGTCATCCTGAAAGTCGATCTACCCTCGCAATACTTCGGCGAGGGACTGACGATTTTTCACGGAAAGATCTATCAGCTAACGTGGCTCTCGAAAAAAGGGTTTATCCATGACCTCCGCAGCTTGCGGAAAATTGGGGAGTTTCCCTATGACAGCGAAGGCTGGGGGCTCACACACGACGACAAATCGCTGATCATGAGTGACGGCACGAACAAAATCCGGTACATCGATCCAGTTTCGTTTAGCGTGACGCGCACGCTCGAAGTGTACGCAGGAGGCGAGGGAGTCGTTAATTTGAATGAGCTGGAATACGTCAAAGGTGAAATCTTCGCGAATATTTGGCATTCCCCGCGGATCGCTCGCATCGATCCGCGCTCTGGGCAGGTTCTCGCGTGGATCGATCTCACTTCGATCGTCGCGAAGGAACAGCACGGAGACGAGGCCGTATTGAATGGAATTGCGTACGACAAAATTGGAGACAGGCTATTCGTCACGGGCAAGAACTGGTCGAAGGTGTTTCAGATCAAGGTGGAAAGAGGTGCCCGTTAGGGATAATCCGTAGGCCGCTCCAGGGCGATGGACGAACTAGAGTGGTTTGCGAAACGCTTTCTGGGTTTTGTAGTGCTCATATCCGTTTGCTTCGTAAAACTTGTGAGCCCGCTCTCGAATCACGTTTGATCGCACATTCATTCCCTTGCAGCCGCGCTTTCGCGCCCACTCTTCGGCGGCTTGCAGCAGCTTCGCGCCCGCTCCGGCGCTTCGCTGCCTCTCGGCAACGATCAACCCGTTTACCTCCGCCCGGAGATCGCTTTCCAGCAAATACGACGTGCTGACATGCACCCAGCCAATCAAGCCGCCTTCCGCCGACTCGGCGACAAAAACGGCATGTTTCGTAGCAGGCGTTAGCTGCCGCAATCTCGCGGCGATCTGCTCCGCCGAGGCCGGATAGCCCAGCTCTCCGGAAAGTTGCGCGATGCGCGCAGCATCGCCACGCCGCGCCTTGCGAATTCTTATTTTCGCGCGATCGGCCATACGACGCCGCTAAAACTGCTTATCCGAATCGAGCAAAATTGTGACCGGGCCTTCATTGACCAGCTCCACGGACATCATCGTCTGAAAAATTCCTGTAGCGACGGTAACGCCAAGGCCGCGCAGCGCCTTATTGAATTCTTCGTAGAGTGCCGCCGCTTGCTCCGGCGGCGCCGCGGAAATGTAGCTCGGGCGCCGCTGCCCGCGCGCATCACCATACAGCGTGAATTGCGAAACCACTAGCGCCGCGCCCTTAACATCGAGCAGCGAACGATTCATCTTTTCTTGCTCATCCTCAAAGATGCGTAGGTTGGCGACCTTTTCCGCAAGCGATGCCGCGACCGCGACAGAATCTTCCCGGGCGACCCCGAGTAAGATCATCAACCCGGCACCGATTTCGCCCGAGATGCGTCCTTCAACCGTCACTTTCGCGTGGCTTACTCTCTGGACTACGGCTCGCATAAAGTTTTTTCAAATCGGCCGATTTTCAAGACGCGCTATCCGCCGTCCCACGCCGCCACCTACTGATCGGCTTTCTTTTCTTTCACCGGCTTCCGCGGCAGCAGCTCCGGCAACTGTGCCACGTTGTACGCGAACACCGCCAGGACCTGCGCGCCTTCCGTCAGGTCGTCCCATCGGACATGCTCCAGCCTGTCGGCTTGCGAGTGATGCATTTTGTCGTAATCCGCAACGTCTTGCACGCACCAGAATCCCGGCACGCCCGCCTCATCAAACGGCACGTGGTCCGATCCGCCCTCGCTGCGCAGGCTCGGCTCCACCAATGCGATTTCTTTCGCTTTGGCGAGGGGATACAGCGCGTGGTCCATCGTCTCGCGCACGGCATAGTTGTGCATCAAGCCGACGGTCAGCACTTTCCCCGTCCCGGAGTCGTGTACGAGCACTCCGGAAATCTTCGGCAACTCGTCTTTGTGCGCTTTCACATATGCGCGCGAGCCGTTCAATCCCTGCTCTTCGCCGGTGAACAGCACGAATCGGATCGTGCGTTTCGGCTTCACTCCCAATTTCTGCAGAGCCCGCGCCGCGGCGAGCACCGCCATCGAACCCGTGCCATTATCCGTCGCGCCCGTGCCCAAATCCCACGAATCCAGGTGCGCGCCAATGATCACAAACTCATCTGGCTTCTCGGATCCGCGAATTTCCGCTACCGTGTTGTACACCTGCACAGGCTTGCCGCCGAGGGTTCCCTGAATATTTACTTCCGCTTCCGCCGACCCTTGCTCCTGCAAGTGCCACAGCAACTCGTAATTCTCGCGCACGGCATACGCCGCCGGAACTAGCGCGGGCTGATATTCCCGCGACAGCACGGACATGTTCAGGAGGCCAAACTCTTTTTCCGACGCGATCAGCACGGCATTAACCTTCTCTTCGGCAAACATTTTCATCGCCGCGAGCCTTGCCTGCCGGTACGCCGCCGGGTCGATCGGACGTTCATTAGCGGGATGGCCCAATGGAATTGTGCCTTTGCCCCAGGGAGTCGCCAACGGAAACTCAGGCGGGTCCATCTTTCGTAGTGCGCCGAACAAGACAATCGCGCCCTTCAGCTTTCCTTTGTATTGCTCCAGGTCCTCTGTTTTTTCGACACGGACGCCGACCACCGGCCCGCGCACCGGACCATTCGTGCTCGGCGACCATCCCGCCGTCGCCAACGTCAGGCTTTGCTCCGTTGGCGCAAGCAAGCGCCCAGTCGCGGGTCCGCGCGTCCAGTTATTCGCAATCGTCCAGTCCTCAAGGTGCACGTTCGAGAGTCCGGCCGCCTTGAATTGTTCCGCGGTCCAGTGGCTCGCCTCATCCAGCTTTGCCGAACCAGTGAGTCGCGGTCCGATGTACTCCGTCAAATACGTCAAGTTAGCCTTCAATGCCGGCGCGTCCGCTTTGACTTGCTCCAGGATTTTCGTGTCCATCTCCGAAATCGGATCGGGCTTCGGTGATTCCTCTTTTTTGCCGGTGTCTTTTGCGGGATTGTACGGCAGCGGTCTCCGCGGCAGCATCGCCGGAAGCTCCGCGGTATTGTAAGCCCACGTTGCCAGCACCTCGGCGCCCTGATTCAAATCGTCCTTCCACACTTTGTCGAACGTGTCGGACTGGCTGTGGTGCGTCAGGTTGTACTCCGCGCGGTCCTGAACACAGAAAAATCCCGGCACCCCGACCTCATCGAAGGAGAGATGATCCGTCCCGAACGAGCGCGCCATCCGCGGCTCGAGCAATTTCAATTCGCCCAGCGGCGCCAGCACCTGGTCGACTAACTCGCGATCCTGATAATTGTCGTGCAGCCCCAGCGTCAGCACGCGTCCCGTTCCCGTGTCATGTACCAATACCGCCGAAATATTCTCCAAATCTTTTGTATGCGCCTTCACATATTCTTGCGACCCATACAGCCCCTGCTCCTCGCCCGAGAACAGGACAAACCGGATCGTTCGCTTCGGCTTCAAATTGAGTTTAGCCAGCGCGCGCGCCGCTTCCAGCACCGCCATCGAACCCGTGCCGTTATCGGTTGAACCCGTTCCCAAATCCCACGAATCCAGGTGGGCCCCGATAATGACCACTTCTTCCGGCTTTTCCAATCCGCGAATCTCCGCAAC
>Ga0137415_10000721_pt1 | contig 32270 bp, 28 predicted proteins | sample CZODoug3_1_1_16f_FD_183082 | JGI IMG/M metagenome (GOLD analysis project Ga0137415, IMG submission 183082) | Vadose zone soil fungal communities from Angelo Coast Range Reserve, California, USA - CZODoug3_1_1_16fungal (Hybrid Assembly) | ecosystem: Environmental > Terrestrial > Soil > Vadose...
GTAGCCGCGATAGTTCGTCGAAACAGGATCAACCCACGCGCTCGTGTGTTTCTCGAAATCGGCTTTGCGCAAGAAACCCCCGTTCTGCTGCATGAAGATATCGATCTTGTCCGCGATCTCGCCTTTGTAAAAAACGTCGCGCCCTTTCTCGCCGATCAATCGCAACGTTTTTGCCAGCGCTGGGTTCTTGAAAATGTCGCCTTTCGCCGGCGTCTGCCCTTTACCGTCGAGCGTGTAAGTTTCGAGGAATGCTCCTGGAAGTCCTTTATAGAGCCGAGGACCGAATGCCCAATAGTACGCGATCAACTCAGTGACTGGAAAACCTTCTTCGGCATAACGAATCGCCGGGGCGAGATCGTCGGCGAATTTCAGTTTGCCGAATTTCTTGTGGAGTTCGGCCCACGCATCAACCGTTCCCGGCACGCTGATCGGCAACATCCCTTGTGGCGGAATCGTCTTGCGATTCAGTTTGTCGAGCGCGGCTCTCATCTGCTCGTAACTCAAGCCGAGTGGCGAACGCCCGCTCCCGTTAATGCCGTAAAGTTTGTTCTCCTTCGCGCTGTAAATAATCGCAAACAAATCGCCGCCAATTCCGTTTGAAACCGGCTCCATCAAACCGAGTGTCGCATTCGCGGCGATGGCGGCGTCCACCGCGGTGCCGCCCTTTTTCAAAATGTCGATCCCAACTTGTGTCGCCGCAGGAACGCTCGTGCAGACCATCCCATGTCGCGCCAGAACTTCCGACCGGGTTGCGAAATTTTTCCCGGTGATCCGATCGATTTGGGCGAGCGAACTCCCGCAGAATGCAATTAAGGCGATCAGAGGAATCAAGACACGAATGGGTGGCATGGCCGAAAGACTACCGGATGTACGCGACCGTGCCAAAGCTGGCTTCAAGGAAATGGTGGCCTGATCCGTCAAACCATTTGCATGTTGATTAGAATTCTTATCGCGCTCGCCCTGATGGTTTCCACGATTGTCCCGGCGCCCGCAGCCGAGCAGTCTCTCGGCGCCGCGCTGAAGAAGGTTTTTTCTACGCCGACACCTACGCCAAGGCCGCGAAAAAAGAAGAGCGCTGTTGCGACCAAAAAGAAGTCGCCGAGTCCCACGCCGACTCCGAAGAAATCCTCGACACCACGGGAAGAAGAATCGCCGGTTCCACCCGCAACGCCTTTATCGAAAAAGAAGCAAACCCCGTCAGCGACAGAGGAATCGCCATCGCCTACTCCAAAAAAGAAAAAAAGATCACCGACGCCAACGCCATCGCCCAGCGCCTCCCCACATCGAAAGAAAAGAAGTTCGCCATCCCCACAACCGTTCGAAACACCATCGGCGTCTCCATCTGAAACTCCAATGCCAACGCCGACTGCTAGTCCGGCAGAGTCGCCATCGCCGACTCCACCGAAGAAACACGGCGCGCCCAATGCCACCTTGTCGCCCGATCAAATCAAGGGCTTCGATAATTATCCGCCCAAAGTGCAAAAACTTCTCACCAGCGCGCTCGAACTCACCACGCGCAATCTCGATTACAAATACGGCTCGGCCGATCCGAGTAGCGGCGGGATGGATTGCTCCGGTTTCGTTTATTTTGTCCTCAAACAAAGCGATATCGGCGATGTGCCGCGGGATTCGAGTGAACAATATTCCTGGGTTCGCCGGGCCCGTCAGTTTGAGTCGGTCCTGAGTCAAAAGGACGACTCTTTTGAATTGGAAGACTTGAAGCCGGGCGATTTGCTTTTTTGGACCGGCACTTATGCGATCGAGCGCGATCCGCCGATTACGCATGCAATGATTTATCTCGGCCGGGAAAAGAAAAACGGGCACCGCGTGATGGTCGGCGCAAGCGACGGACGTGTTTATGAAGGGGAATCCCGCAACGGTGTAAGCGTTTTCGATTTCAAAGTGCAGCGAAACGGAAAAGCGGACGACGGGAAATTGCGACCGACTTTTATTGGGTACGGCCACATCCCCGGTTTGCGGGAAGCCCGGCAACCCTAATTTTCCATCGACAAGCCCTGACGAATCCAAATACAAGCAATCATGAATCACAAACGAGGTTTCGTCGCATTCCTGGTCGCATTCGTATTTATGTTCTTCTTCGGATTTGTCTGGCACGGCATCTTGATGAAGCCGATGTACATGGCGACCGCATCGCTCTGGCGCGCCGAAGCGGACTTTAACAGTCACTTTCCGATTCTCATTCTCGGCCACGCGGTAGTCGCGTTCGCGTTCATCGGTCTTTACGTGTCCAAAGTTGGAATCAACAGCGTGGGCACCGGCTTTGGTTACGGCATCGTCCTCGGAATTTTGGCTTGCGGCATAAACATCATCCGGTTCGCGGTTGAACCGCTGACGACGAATATTTTATTGATGTGGTTCGCCGGTGATTTGATCTGCTTCGCGATCATGGGCGCTTTGGTCGGCGCGATTTACAAACCGAGCACTTCGAGCGGCGTATAATCCGGTCCCTGAGATCGACATTGTTCTCGCCGTGGGGAAATTGCTTCCAACGCGGTTGAGCGCTGCTCTATCATCGTCTCAACCTGCCCATGGCCGAGACGGTTGAAAAACTGACGACGGGCGAACCGCTGACGATCGATCAGCTTCTCGAACATCTTCCGGCGCTAAAAGAAATCCCACGTGCGCAGCTCGAGAATTGGGCCAAAGGCGCCGCCGTTCTTCACCGTTACCGCAAAGGCGAGATCGTTTGCGAAGAGGGCGAGTTCGGCTCGACCGCCTACTACATCGTCTCCGGCACGGTCGACATTTTCATTCACAATCCGCTCGCTCATCTGCGCACCCATCCGGTCCGCAATTTTCTCGGCCGGAGCATGCGACGAATGAAAAGTTTTTTGACCGACGATCAAACCGATCATCGCCCGGAAGCGCACCAGCGAAAATTCATCGGCATCGATGCGAATATCGATCTTCCGATCAATCGTCCGCTCGCACAGCTCGGGCCCGGCGAATTGTTTGGCGAAATGACCTGTCGCACTTATCAACCGCGCTCCGCCACAGTCCAGGCGCGCGAGCCGTGCATCATGGTCGAGATGCTGCGGGTGATTCTCGACATGCTCGTTGGCAACCGCCAGCCGTCGGAATTAACCAAAGCGACTTCCAAAGTGAAGATGCCGACGTTCAAAGGCACTTCCTTCAAGGCCGAGATCGAGAAAAAATATCGAGAGCGCTCGCTTAACAATCATCTCCGCAGCGTCCCGCTCTTTGCTTCCCTCGACGACGAATTCATCGAGCACCTTCGGCAACGGGTCGAGCTCGTCTCTTACAACCAAAACCAGGTCATCTGCAAAGAAGGCGATGAGGCGGACGCATTTTATCTAATTCGTTCCGGCATGGTGCGCGTTTCAAATGCGCTTCCCGGCGGCGAGATGGTCCGAACTTATCTAAGTCGCGGCGATTACTTCGGTGAAATCGGATTACTTCGCTCAGTAAAACGCACGGCGACGTGCGCCGCGCTCGACGCGGTCGACGTCGTCAAAATTCCCGCGTCCGATTTCGCGCTCATGGTGGAAAAATTTCCCGCGGTGCGCCAGCAAATTGAAGCCGTTGCCGGCGCGCGCCTGGAAGCGGGTCAGCGCAAGATCCCGACCGGATTGCATCTCGACGATTTCTTGAACCAGGGATTGTTTGAAGCGCAGAATCTCTTACTGATCGATCTCGAGAACTGCACGCGATGCGACGCGTGCGTGCGCGCATGCGCGCAGGCGCATGACGGGGTTTCGCGACTCCTTCGCGACGGCTTGCGTTACGAACATTTTCTGGTCGCCACTGCATGTCGATCTTGCCGCGACCCGCTTTGCATGACCCAATGCCCGGTCGGCTCCATTCGGCGGAAAGAGAACCTCGAAATCATCATTGAAGATTGGTGCATCGGCTGTGGCAAATGCGCTGAGCTTTGCCCCTACGGCAACATCAACATGCATCCGCTCGAAGTGATGAAAGAAATAAAGACCGAGATCAAAGGCAAAGACGGCGCGCCGGCGCAGGTGAAGATCGAGAAAAAGAAAATGACCGCTTACAAAGCGAACACCTGCGACCTTTGTACGCAGCTTTCAACCCCGAGCTGCGTCTACGCTTGTCCGCACGACGCGGCCAAACGCGTCGATCCGCAAAGATTTTTCGGCGACGCGATCACGGCGCAGAGCGAATTGATTGGTGCGACCTGGGCGCCAATGCCGGCGCGCTACGAGACCCATCACACCCACTAGGCGATGCGCATCGTCAATCGCGCACACTTGCCCTGGTTCATCTTTGTCGTGGCCGCGACTTTTTTTGCGACCTGGCTCTATATCGGAAATTTCACGCCCCAAACTTTACCGTCGGCGCTGCGTTTGCCGGATTCGTTACTCCAAAAGCCGTCTGAAAATCACAGAGTCGGCGGGACGCCACTCGGTTTAATCTTCGGCACGATCGCATTGTCGATCTTCGTCTTCGCTGCGCTCCTCGGCGTCCGGAAAAAAATTGTGCTTTGGCGCGTCGGCACGGTGCAACGCTGGCTGCGCGCACACATTTGGCTCACGCTGTTGACGGTTCCGCTCGTGATTTTACACAGCGGCTTTCGGCTCGGCGGGCCGATGACGACGTTGATCATCATTCTCTACGTCGTTGTGATGGTGAGTGGGATTTATGGTCTCGTGCTCCAGCATTACGTGCCCACAGTCATGATGGAGCGGTTGCCGGCTGAAAGTGTTTATGAACAGATTCCGCACATTCGCGCGCAACTCGTCGCCGCTGCGACAAAGATGCGCGATTCGTTCAAACCCGCGCCGCCAACCAAGGCTGACGCCGGCGCGCCCGCGCCAAGTCCGGCAAAAGCTGTCACCGCAGGATCTGCTCCGATGGCCTCGACCGCGGCGGATTTGAGCACGCCCACCGCGCGCGCAAAAAGCGTTGTTGGGTCGACAATTATCGCAGAGACGATCGCGCCGCCGGAAAAAAGGCGGGAAGAAAAAATTCCACCACCGCGCCCGCCGGATACAAAACCGCCGGAAACAATGGGGACGCCAACCGCGCGTGTTCCGGAAGGCGCGCCTGTTCCCGCCGGAACCGAAAAAATTACCGGCGTCGCGCCGCCGTCAGTTGAACCGAAATCGGTTGCCCCACCAACGCCGATTGCCACCTCCCCCGCTGCGCCCGGCGAAAAACCGCCGCCTGCGACGGTCGCGCAACCGATCGCAAAACCACCAGCGGCCGTGGCGCCTGCGAAAGTTACAGCCGCCACCGACGCCGATTCCGAATCAGCGCTGCTTGATTTTTTAGATCGCCAGATAATTCCGTACCTCACCGCCAGGCGCGGCGATCGCATGCGCCTCGGCAAACCGCGTTTTTCCGAAGACACGTTTCGCTTCGTCAAACTCCGCGTTACCGAAGCCTATCGCGATCGCGTCGAAGAAATGCAGGGCTGGTGCGACGAACGGCGGATGCTCGATCTCCAAATCAAATTGCATCACTGGCTGCACGCCTGGCTGTTCGTCCACGCGCCGATCTCGTTTCTGCTGCTGATGCTCGTTTTCTGGCACGCATTTGTGACGTTGTTCAAGTACTGAGCCGATGCCGAAACCGGGACGCACCCAAAAACAGATCGCCGAGCGTTACAAAGGCAATCTCGGTTATTATCGCCGACTCCATCCCTGGCGGCGCACGCGACTCATCGTCAGTTTATTCACGATCTTTGGCGGACTGGTCGCGATCGGGCTTTTTCAAAAGCACGGCCGCGAAACTTTTTTTAACGCGGGCAAAATTTCGACCAGTCACGCCAAGTTCGCGGACGACTGCGCCCAATGTCACGACCGCGATGCCGTCACTGGAAAATTTACCGAGGTGTTACGCGATCGTTTTCGTAACGGCGTCGCCGTCGAAGCGATCGATCGCAAATGCGAGACTTGTCATGAGAAGCACAGCTTTCACGAAGCGAACGTCGTTCAAAACCGCTCCTGCTCGGCGTGTCATCAGGAACATCGCGGGCTTAGTAATCTTAGATTGGTCGCGAGCTCGCAATGCGCGACCTGCCACAACAACTCCGCCATGATGACTGCGTCGGCCGAAAAAGGAATGCACCTTCCGCGCGATGCATTCCACCGACATCCACATCCCCCGCAGCAGATCGTTTTCGAGCTGCCGCGGCCGCCGCAAGGTTTTACCGCGACATTCGCTTCGTTTTGGGAAGCGCATCCCGAATTTCAATTGAAACGCGTCAGCGCGCGCGATCCCGATGTGCTGCGTTTCAATCATCAGCGCCATTTCGCTTCCGACATTCCGCCGGTGAATGGACAGAAGCTCGATTGCAATTATTGCCACCAGCTCCAGCCGGACGGCCGCTTTTATCAACGCATCAGTTTCGGTGCCAATTGCCAGGCGTGTCATTCACTCCAGTTCGATTGGAGAAATCCTGAAATGCGCATTCCGCATGGGAATGTCGATCTTGTCCGGACATTTTTACGGAGCCTGCCCGCGCAATACGCGGATTACGCCCGCTTGAAGAAAGGAATTCCTGAGCGCGAGGTTCCAGGTTTCGTCGCGCAACAAATCAAACAGCTACGCGATCAGTTTCATTCCGGCGATGAGCTCGAGCGCGCCGTCTTCTTCACCAAGGACCCTTACAAGCCGCAGCAAGCGATGGGTGCGGCCGCGCGTGGCAATTTTACCGGCTGCGCCTTTTGCCACGAAGTGAAAACGGCCGCTAATGCCGTGCCCGCAATTACAAAACCGATTTTAGTTGATCGATGGATGCCGCAGGCAAATTTCAATCACGCCAAACATCAGGTCGATCCGGTCACGCAAAAGCCGCTCGACTGCAATCTTTGCCATCAGGCAACGCAGAGCCGTGAGACATCCGATGTTCTAATGCCCGCGAAAGCGAACTGCACCATCTGCCACAGCCCGCAGGGGAAAATCGTCGCCGAATGCATCACTTGTCATTCTTATCACGCGCCGATTGCAGCCCAGACCGTCGCTGAATCCACCAAGTCAGTGAAACAAATGCTCTTGGGCGCGAAATAATTCGAGATTGGACGTTGGGCGCCTGCCGCGCCGTAGCTTGCGAAGGAGGGTTCGGCGTTGGACGTTTTCTGCTTATGACTGCGCGCACGCAAACTCCGGCCGAACTTGGCTATCGCATGCCGGCCGAGTGGGAACCGCAAGCCGCGACCTGGTTATCCTGGCCGCGGCGCGAAGGAATCAGCTTTCCGGATTCGTTCGACTGCGTATTGCCCGCGCTGCGCGAAATGGTCGCGGCGCTCATCGAAAGCGAACCGGTCTGCATCAACGTCGTCAACGGCGCGCATGAAGCCGAAGCGCGCACTGTCCTTGATGTCCTGCCGCAGCAGGAGTGCATCACTTATTACGAAATCCCCACCAACGAGCCGTGGTGCCGCGATCACGGCCCGATTTTCCTGACCCGCGACGCCGATCCGAAGCTCGCCATCGTGGATTGGGATTACAATGCCTGGGGAAATAAATATCCGCCGTTCGATCTGGATGAAGTCGTTCCGAGGCGCATTGCCGAGATCCTGAAGGTTCCGGTCTTTTATCCGCGCATGATTTTGGAAGGCGGCTCAATCGAAGTAAATAGCGCGGGCGCCCTCCTCACCAGCGAATCGTGTCTTTTAAATGAAAACCGCAATCCAAAACTCTCGCGCGGAGAAATCGAGCAACGCCTTCGCGACTATCTCGGCGTCCGCGAAATTCTTTGGCTGGGCGATGGAATCGAAGGCGACGACACTGACGGTCACATCGACGATCTCGCACGTTTCGTTTCGGAAACCAAAGTTGTCACCGTGGTCGAGGAGAATTCGGACGACGCAAATTACCAGCCTCTTCAAGACAATCTAAACCGCCTGTCCGGCTTCGGACTCGACATCGTCATTTTGCCGATGCCGAAGAAAATGGTTCGCGAAGGTCAACGCTTGCCCGCGAGCTACGCCAACTTTTACATTGCCAATAGTTGTGTGCTCGTTCCCACGTTCGCTGATCCAGCCGATGAACTCGCGTTGTCGATCTTGCGCGACTGCTTTCCCAATCGTTGCGTCGTCGGAATTGACTCTCGCGAATTAATCTGGGGCCTGGGCACGTTTCATTGCCTGACCCAGCAGCAGCCAAAAGTGCTGTAGAGGCCGCTGTCCTCAGCGGCATCCGGAATCAGCCGCCGAGACGCCGGCCACTACAGTTAATCGGCTTCAGCTGCCGGTTTGTAGCCGCTTTTCAGAATCGCGTCATGCAAATCGGGCGCGTGCGTCTTGCGGGCGTCGAATTTAACGATCACTCGTTCGTCCGGAAGGTCGACGATCACGTCTTGGACGCCGTTTATTTTCATCAGGACGGGGCGCAGCTTTCGCACGCACTCGTCGCAGTCTTCGCCTTCGGTCGCGATTTCAATGGTTTCAATAACGGCGTGATCGGACCGCTCGGGATTGAACGGATCACTTGGATCAGGCTCGTTTGGTCGGGCAGGATCCATCAACTATTGAACGTGCGCCGCGGTCTGGCTGGTTGCAACTTCTCGCGCGATCGGTTCCAGCACACGCCAGACATTTTCGGCGAGAATTTTCTGGCCGGCCGCGTTTGGATGGACGCGGTCAGGCTGATTCAAGAGCGGATCGCCGCTAACCCCTTCGAGCAAATATGGAATGAGCGTGGCGCTATTTTTCGCGGCGAGGTCGGCGTAGATCTGGCCGAAAGCGAAAACGTAATCGTCCGAGGCATAATTTGGCAGCTGCATTCCGGCGATGATGATCCTGACATTCGGATTGCGCGCTTTCACCTGGTCGATGGTCGCTTGCAGATTGTTTCGAATTTCCGCGATCGGCACGCCGCGAAACGCGTCGTTGATGCCGAGCTCGAGAACGAAGATGTCGATCTTGCGTTTAAGATGCGCGGGCAAGCGGTGCAATCCGCCGTCGGTCGTCCCGCCGCTTTGACTGGCGTTGGTGATTTCAAAGCTCAGATTGGCCGCCCGCAATTTCTCGGTCAACAGCGCCGGATAAGCTTGAGTCGATCTCAGGCCGAACCCTTGAGACAAGCTGTCGCCGAGAACGAGGATCCGTTTCACCGGTGAAGGATCGTGGGAGGCTGCGGTCATGGATTGCCCAAGAAAGATAAGCGCGAGACTAACGACTGCCACCGTGATCGCCCTCATAATTCCATCAACGAAAAAGCCAACCTAACATTGAATGTTGGACGTTGAACGTTAGGGTGTAAATCCTTCCAAATTTAACCCTTCTTGTTTATGGCTAATTACGGAATCAATGGCTTCGGACGCATCGGTCGCAACGTCTTGCGCGCGATGACGCAAAAACAAGTCGAGCACGTCCGCGCAATCAATGATCTCACCGACACTAAAACTCTCGCTCATCTCCTCAAATGGGACTCGGTCCATGGCCGGTTCGACGGCGAAATCGGATTCGACGAAGAGAACATCGTTGTGCGCGGTCATAAAATTAAGATCTTCAAGGAACGCGACCCGGGGAATCTCCCGTGGAAGAAGTTGGATGTCGATGTTGTCCTGGAATCGACCGGTTTTTTCACCGCACGCGACAAAGCAGAACTGCACATCACCAAGGCTGGAGCAAAACGGGTGTTGATCAGCGCGCCGGCGAAGAATCCGGATGCGACACTTTGCATCGGGATCAACGACAGCGTCTACGATCCGGCGAAGCACACGATCGTTTCCAACGCCAGCTGCACCACCAATTGTCTCGCGGCGATGGCGAAAGTGTTGCACGACAAATTCGGTATCGCCCACGGATTCATGAGCACGATCCACAGCTACACCAACGACCAGCGCATTCTCGATTTTCCCCACGAAGACTTGCGCCGCGCGCGGGCGGCCGCGATCAGCATCATTCCTTCGAGCACCGGCGCAGCCAAAGCGATCGGCGAAGTGATTCCAGATCTGAAAGGGAAATTGAACGGTGGGGCGTTTCGAGTGCCGACGCCGGACGGTTCCGTGACCGATTTCAGCGCAGTCCTCGAAAAGGATGCGACCGTCGACGCCGTAAACGCCGCATTTAAAGCAGCCGCGTCCGACAAAAGTTACAAAGGCGTGCTCGAATACAGCGACGAACCGCTCGTGTCCCACGACATTATCGGCAATCCGCACTCGTGCATCTTCGACAGCAAACTGACCATCATGCTCGGCAACCGTTTCGTGAAAGTGGTCGGTTGGTACGACAACGAGTGGGGCTACAGCAATCGTTGCGTCGAAATGCTCGAGATGCTCGGAAAATAATGGCCAAACTTTCGGTCCGAGATGTCGATGTTCGCGGCAAGCGCGTTTTGACTCGCGTCGATTTCAATGTGCCGATCAAAGAGAACGGCGACCAAATTGAAATCACGGACGATACGCGAATCCGCGAAGCGTTGGCGACGATCAATTATCTCCGCGAGCAAAAAGCGAAAACGATTTTGATGTCACACTTTGGCCGGCCGAAGGGTAAGCGCGTCCAGAAATACTCGTTGCGACCGGTTGGCGATCATTTGCACACCCTGATTGGTCAGCCGGTCATCTTCAGTCACGACACGATTGGCGATGTTCCGGAGAAAATCATTGAGCACATGGAGAACGGTGACGTGGCGTTGCTGCAAAATCTGCGCTTTCAGCCGGAGGAAGAAGCGAACGACCCCAAATTCGCGCAGGCGCTGGCCAAATTCGGTGAAGTTTATGTGAACGACGCCTTCGGCGCGGCCCATCGCGCCCACGCTTCGACGGTCGGTGTGACCAAGTTCATTGAGAAATGCGCAATGGGTTTCTTAATGGAGAAGGAGTTGAAGTATCTCCATGAAGAGCTGGACAACCCGGCCAAGCCGTTCGTCGTGATCATGGGCGGAGCGAAAGTATCTGATAAGATCGGCGTTCTCAAAGCGTTGATAAAAAAGGCCGAGACGATTCTGATCGGCGGCGCGATGGCGAATACGTTTTTCAAAGCCCAAGGAATTCCGATCGGTGCCAGCCGCGTTGAGGCGGACAAAACAGACCTGGCGACCGAACTTCTCGATCTTGCGAAGGAGCGCGGCGTGGAATTTCTGCTGCCGATCGATGTCCTCGAAGCGCAGGAAATTCGCGCCGGCGCGCCGACTCGGAACACCAGCCGCTTGTCGCGCGAACACGGAATCAGCGATGGTTGGCAGGCGGTCGATATCGGCAACGCGACGATCGCTTTGTTTGAGGAGGAGATTGCCAAAGCAAAAACGATTCTGTGGAATGGCCCGGTCGGCATTTTTGAAATTCCGGATTTTGCCGAAGGAACAATCGCGATCGCGGAAGCGCTGGCCAAATCAGGCGCGACCACAGTCATTGGCGGCGGCGATTCGGTCACGGCCGTGAAACAAGCCGGGCTAGCCGACAAGATGACTTTTATTTCGACCGGTGGAGGGGCGTCTTTGGAACTTCTGGAGGGGAAGGAACTACCAGGCGTTGCTGCCTTGAGTGATAAGGGCTAGACAGGATTTACGGGATTAACTGGATGGATGCATAGACTGCTCGGAAGCTCCATCTTTAAGAATCCTGCAAAATCCTGTCTAAAGAATTTATGAGAAAGAAAATCGTTGCCGCGAATTGGAAAATGAACATGACGCAGGCCGAATCGGCGCGTTTTGTTGAATCATTGGTCCTCGATCTTGGCGACATCACCGACGTCGAAGTGGTGATCGTTCCGCCATTCACTGCGATTGCGAAAGTAATGGAAGCGCTAGGTGCATCGCAAAGCATCAAAGTGGGAGCGCAGAACATGCATTGGGAACCGAATGGTCCGTTTACCGGCGAAATCAGTGCGGCGCTGCTGCGCGATTTGCTGGTGCGTTACGTCGTGCTTGGTCACAGCGAACGGCGCACCTTATTTCGCGAAACCGATGAAATTGTGAATCGCAAAGTGCGCGCCGCGCACGAGGCCACGTTGCGGCCGATCGTTTGCGTCGGCGAAACCCTGGGGCAGCGCGACAAGGGAAATGTGGAAAAAATATTGTCGATCCAACTGCGCGGAAGTTTGAAGGACCTCAACGAAAAGGAACTTCAGGAATCGGTAATCGCTTATGAACCGGTATGGGCGATCGGCACCGGCCGGAACGCGACGCCTCAGCAAGCGCAGGAAGCGCACGCGTTTATTCGCCACACCCTGCGCGAAATGTCCGACGAAGCGACGGCCGATCGCATTCGGATTCAGTACGGCGGCAGCGTGAAACCGGAAAACGCGCGCGATTTGATGACGCAACCCGATATTGACGGCGCGCTCGTCGGCGGGGCCAGCCTCGATCCCCGCAGCTTTGCCCAAATTGTGAAAGCCGCGCGCGACGAAAAGTAGTTACCGTTTGATCTCGAGATAAGTGCGGGCCTGCACTTTATTCGTGCCCGGTTGCAATTCTTCCACGCGCATCTGTTTTAGGAACCAGCGGTTGTCGATCTTTTGCGCAGAGATGACTTCGAAGCGTTTCGCGAGTTTTCCGTCCCAAGCATAGGCTTCCATTCGCATAAGCGCGCCGTTCGCCTTGTCGACCCAAATAACGACATTCCAGTACTGAGAATTCCGGGAAGGCGCGACTACTTGCAGTTTCCAACAGCCGCGCGTGCGCACCGTTTCGTCGCCAAGCACGCGCGCGTTAGGCCAATAAAGAAATTTGAGGGCAAGATCTTCGTAACTAATGCCGGTGCCGCGAATTTTCTCATTCAACTTCTCCGCCCGAAATGTTTCCGCGCCCGTCTCGGTGACAAGATCGAGGCGCGATCCGTTTTCACCGAGGCGCAATTGCAAGACTTCCTCGGGGTCGGAGAATGAATAACGGATGAGGGGTCCAGTTTGAGTGAGGTGAAACGGAATCACTTTTTCGTCCTCGCGCAGCTGGCCATCGAGATCAATTTGCTGTCGCGACTCGAGCAGGCGGACGGAATCGAGAATTTCCCTCGCTGATGGAGGCGGGGCGGCGTAGAGCGACAACGCGAACGCGAGGAAAACGACGGATGACCAATTCCGAATAACGAAGGAAGCGCGAAACCCGAATGACGAAGAGGCCGTGAGTTGTTTGTTCGTCATTTGAACGTTCGAGCGTGTTTCGTCATTCGTCATTCGTGCTTCGTCATTGTTAGACATTCAGCGTTCGGTCATTCACACTTTAGGCTCAAGTTTGCAATTCCAACATGGATCAAACGCTTTTTCATCTTATCAACGAGCGATGGACGAGCCCGGCGCTGGATTTGTTCATGGCCGCGGTCAGCGACGCTGACGTCTGGAAGCCGTTACTCGTAATAATTGTCTTTGTCGCGCTCATCTTTGGCGGGTTCCGGGCGCGCGCCTCCATTTTTTGTTTGCTGATCGCGATGGTGATTGCCGAGCCGGTCACGAACACATTGAAGTCGGCGATCAATCGCAAACGGCCGAAGCATGTCGCGTCCGTCCGCATGGTGCGATTGGAGAAAGGGCGACCGGAATTCATGTCGATCTTCAAAAAACCGGTCGTGCGCCGTTCGGACGAATCCGATCGACGGCGCGGCGATGCTTCTTTTCCGTCGGGCCACATGACCAACAACACCATCGCGGCAATCTGCTTGACGCTGTTTTACCGGCGCGGCTGGCTTTACTGGATTTTCGCCGCGCTCGTCGGTTATTCGCGAATTTATTTGGGGGCGCACTGGCCGAGTGACGTCATCGGCACAATCTTTTTGGCCGCGGCCGAGACATTTTTTATTCTGGCGGCGCTGGAATTGATCTGGCGTTGGGCCGCCAAAAGATGGGCCCCGCAAATTTTTGCACGACACCCAAGTTTGGTAGTTCGTCCGGCGGAATGAGCAAGACACGAGCGGTTTGGTTTTTCATCGGTGCCTTGACCCTGATTCGATTGTCGATGTTGGGATCGACTGATCTCGAATTCGACGAAGCGCATTACTGGATGTGGTCGGAGCGGCTGGCGCCCGGTTATTTCAGCAAAGGCCCGGGGATCGCGTTCGCGATTCGCGCGAGCACCGCGATTTTCGGCGCCACTGAATTCGGCGTCCGTTTTTGGAGCCCAATCCTCGCCGCCGGCACGAGTTTGCTCCTTTTTTATTTCGGGCGGCGTTTCTTTAGTGAAACCGTCGGTCTTTGGACCGTGATCGCGTTCAATGTCACCCCCATTTTCAATGTGGGCGCGTTTGTCATAACGACGGACGCGTTGTCGATCTTTTTTTGGATGGCGGCAATGTTCACGTTTTGGCTCGCGGTTGAAAAGAGTCCGCAGTTTTCGTTCTACTGGCCCGTGACTGGACTGCTGATCGGCCTTGGATTTCTGAGTCGATGGATCAACGCCTTCGAAATCGTATGCGTCTTGCTCGTTCTCGCTTTTGCTCCGCGGCTCCGGCAGGAATTCAAACGGCCGGGTTTATATTGGCTGCTCGGATGTTTTGTTATTTGCACCATCCCACCGATCGTTTGGAACGCGCAACATGCCTGGATCACGATGGTTCATTTGCGCACCCGCGGCAGCCTGACTGACGACGTTGGCTTTCGACCCCTCGAGCCGCTCAAATTTGTTGGCGAACACTTCCTCTTTTACTCGCCGCTGCTTTTTGCCGCCCTAGCTTGGGGTGTTGTCGGCAGCTGGCGTCGGGTAAATCAGCAATTCAAGGTTCTATTTCTTTTCTGGTTTGGATTGCCGGTGTTCGCTTTTTATTTCCTCCTCTCAATAAACCATGTGCCGACGCCGAATTGGGACGCGGTTTCGTTTCTCGGCTTCGGATTACTGGCCGCCCATTATTGGTGCGAACGAATCGAAGCAAGCAGCGCGCTTAAACGCTGGGCGACCGCCGGAGTCTTGCTTGGTTTGATCATCAGCATGGTGGCGCTCGATACAGACATTTTGCGCAGCCTTGGCTTCCACTTTCGGCGCAGCGATCCCAGCGATCGCTGGCGTGGCTGGAAGTCGATGACCGCGGAAGTGGAGCGAATTCGCAACGATCTGGATTCGAAACTGGGCGAGAAATTATTTTTGATCGCGGATGAACGCCACCGCGCTTCGGTGATTTCGTTCTATTTGCGCGACAAGCGCATCGAAGGCCCCGGGCATCCGCCGGTCTACCTGGTCGAATCCCAGGACCTGATAAACCAGTTTTCGTTCTGGCCGCGCTACGACCAATTTGTTGACGCGCCTGCCAAGCCGGGCCAATCGCCGGATGAAACGTTCACTGAGCAAAAAGGAGAAAATCCTTTTATGGGACGAAGCGCGCTCCTGATTCGAAATTACGGTAAGAATCCGCCGCACAACATTCGGGCAGCCTTTGAATCCACTGAGGCTGTCGGCACGATCGAATTGAAGCGTTTTGGCCAACATGTGCGCTACTGGCAGGTTTTTCTTTGCCGCCGTTACCGCACCTTGCCGTTATGAACCAGGCTTCCGCGATTCCAGCCGTCTCTGTCGTGGTTCCCGTTTTTAACGAAGAAGAGAACGTGTCGATCTTGCAATCGGAGTTGCGGGCCGCGCTCTCCGGCTTGGATTACGAAATTGTTTTTGTCGATGACGGCTCGACCGATCGCAGCGCCGAAAAGATCGAAATCGCTCCAAATATTCGAATTCTTCGTTTTGAAAGAAACACCGGTCAAAGCGCCGCCCTTTACGCGGGTATTCGCGCTGCTCGCGGGGAGACGATTGTGATGATCGATGGCGATCTGCAAAATGATCCGGCTGACATTCCGCGTTTACTCGAGCAAATTTCACGAGGCGCCGATCTCGTTTGCGGTTATCGCGCAAAGCGGAAGGACACGATCACGAAGCGCATGACCAGCCGGATTGCGAATTTTGTTCGGAGCCGGTTCACCAAAGATTACGTGCGCGACACCGGTTGCACCCTCAAGGCGATGCGTCGCAAATGCGCGGACGCGCTGGTTCCGTTTAAAGGCATGCACCGGTTCATTCCCGCGTTGATTCGGGGCGCCGGCTATCGGCTCGTCGAAATTCCGGTGAACCATCGACCCCGCCGCTTCGGTCAGACCAAATACGGCTTTGGCAGCCGCGCGCTTCGCGCAACCGTCGACATGTTCGGTGTGCGTTGGCTGCTCTCGCGCCGTTTCAATTACAAAATCCAGGATTCCTGAGGCCGAAATGCGCTTGTCAAGATAGGCGTCGCCGCTAAGCTTGCGCTCCCGAATCGCGCACTCTGCATGTCGTTGGGCAATTTACTTTCCGCCGAGCAAATCATCCCCGAGATGACGGCAACTGAGCGTTGGCCGGCCATCGTCGAACTGATCGATCTGCTCGTGCGTCTCAGTAAAATCAAACCGGACGATCGCGACAGCATCCTCGCCTCGCTCAAACAGCGCGAAGAAACGATGAGCACCGGGATTGGTTTCGGGATCGCCATTCCGCATTGCTCATCCGATCGGATCGATGACGTGGTCGCAGCCTTTGGGAGATCGACAACCGGGATCGAGTTCGACGCGCTCGACAACGCGCCGGTGAAATTCGTTGTCCTTTTCATTGTTCCGAAGAACCAGTTTCAAACCCATCTCCGCACGCTCGCGTCGATCGCGAAATTTCTAAACGACCGCGGCACGCGGGAAAAGCTGGCCGGCGCAAAATCGACTGAAGAGATTCTGTCGATCTTCCAGAATTCCGCGCAAAAATAAAACTGTAGCCGCCCCGCTCAGTCGGAGCGAACTATCCGCGGTGACACGCGGCGACAGAGCGCCGCGGCTACCAAGCAATGGAAACATTCCAATCACTTCTCACGAAAAAGCTCGCGTCCGCGTTAGCCGCTGCCGGTTTTGACAACGTCGGCGAGCTGACGCAGGCGACCGATCCGCGGTTCGGCGATTACCAAACAAATGCAGCGTTGGTGCTTGGAAAACAGCGCAGCGAAAGCCCGAGAAATGTTGCCGCAAAGATCTTGGAGCATCTCAGCGTCGCCGACTTGTGTGAGTCACCAACGGTCGCCGGCGCCGGATTTATCAACTTCACTTTATTGCCCGGCGCCGTCGCCAACAAAACAGCGGAACTCTTGGCCGACGAGCGACTGGGGGTCGCAAGGTCGACATCTCCAAAGAAAATCGTGATCGATTTCGGGTCTCCCAATGTGGCCAAGCCGATGCACGTAGGTCACATTCGCAGCACAGCACTTGGGGACGCGCTCGCGCGAATCGCGACCTTTCTCGGTCACGACGTGATTCGCGACAATCACATTGGCGATTGGGGCACGCAATTTGGAATGGTGATCTGGGGATGGAAAAATCTGCTTGATCGACAAGCGCTCCAGCGCGATCCGCTGGCCGAGATCGTTCGCATTTATAAAGAGACCAACGCAAGATCGACATCCGATCCGTCGGTGCGAGATGCGTGCCGCCAGGAATTGGTCAAGCTCCAATCCGGCGACAAAGAAAACACCGATATCTGGAACGAGTGCGTCGCGCTCTCGATGCAGGATTTCCAGCACGTTTACCAACTCCTCGACATTCATTACGACATCCAGTGTGGCGAAAGCTTTTACAACGATCGCTTGTCCGGCGTCGTCGAGCGGTTGCTTAAGTCCGGCATCGCCGAGATTAGCGAAGGCGCGGTCGTCGTTTTCTTTCGTGATATTCCCGAGCTGGCGGACAAGCCGTGCATCATTCGCAAGAGCGACGGCGGATTCAATTACGCCACCAGCGACATCGCGACGGTTGATTATCGAATCACCGAACTGAAGCGCGACACAGTTTGGTACGTGGTCGGCGCGCCACAAACTTTGCATTTTAAACAAATATTCGAGATCGCGCGCCGGGAAGGACACCAAGCCGCCGATTTCCGCCACATCCCGTTTGGCAACGTTCTCGGCGAAGACCGGAAGCTGATGAAGACGCGCTCGGGTGAAAACGTGCCGCTGCGGCAAGTACTGGAAGAAGCCTGCGCGCGCGCCCGAAAGATCATCGAAGAAAAAAATCCCAACTTAGCCGATGCAGAAAAGGTCGACATCGCGCGGACGATCGGCATTGGCGCGGTCAAATACGCCGACCTCTCCCAATATCGAATGACCGATTACGTTTTTTCCTGGGACAAGATGTTGGCGTTGCAGGGAAACACCGCTCCTTATTTGCAGAACGCTTACGTCCGGGTCCGTTCGATCTTCCGAAAAGCGGGCGAAGCCGCCGCGAAGATCGAGAAGTTTGTTCTCAACGAAGCGGCCGAGATAACTTTGGCCAAGCGGCTTTGCCAGTTTGCCGAGATCGTGCCGCAAGTGCTGAACGATTTTCGGCCGAACATTCTGGCGAATTATTTGTTCGAGCTCGCCAACAGTTTCCACGCGTTCTACGAAGCGTGCCCGGTCCTGAGATCGGACGAACCGGTGCGCAGTTCGCGCCTCGCCCTGTGCGATCTGACCGGTCGCGTTTTGCAGCGCGGTCTCGATTTGTTAGGCATCAAAGTGCCGGAGAAAATGTGACACGATAGATTTTTGACAGAATGAACAGAATGGACAGGATTTGAATTTCAAAACCAGTCTGCTCTGGGTCGGGACTCCTCCTGTTTATTCTGTAGATTCTGTCTAAGATTTTCTTTTGGGGTGAAAACAGAGCATCCACGCATTCCGACTTGCACCTACCGGTTGCAATTCAACCGGTGGTTCACCTTCGCGCAGGCGCGCGAGCTCGTGCCGTATTTGCGCGCGCTCGGCGTCAGCGATGTTTACGCGTCGCCGTATTTTCAGGCGGGCGCGAACAGTTTGCACGGCTACGACATTACCGATCACAACAAGCTCAATGTGGCAATCGGTTCGCAGGAGGAATATGACGCGTGGATCGCGGAACTGCATTCGCACGGCATGGGCCAGGTGCTCGATTTCGTGCCGAATCACATGGGGATCGCCGAGCCCGGCAACAAATGGTGGATGGACGTGCTCGAGAACGGTCCGAGCTCGATGTATGCGCCATATTTCGACATCGATTGGCGCCCGCTCAAATCCGATCTCCGCGACAAAGTGTTGCTGCCGATCCTGGGCGACCAGTATGGGCGCGTGCTCGAGCGCGGTGAACTGCAGGTGCGTTTCGAAGAAGGCGCGTTCTATCTGGCGTATCAAAATCAAAAACTGCCGATCGCGCCCGGCACCTACCGTCTTATTCTCGAGATGGCGTTGGAAAATCTCGCCGAATACAAAGACGAAGAGTTTTACGGTGAGTTTCAAAGTATTCTGACTGCGCTCGAATATTTGCCGCGCCGCACTGAGATTGATCCGGAAAAAATTGCCGAGCGCGCGCGCGAAAAAGAAATCGTCAAACGCCGCTTGGAGCGGCGTTGTCAGGAAGCGCCCCAGGTCCAGCGCGCGATCGAGAAAGCTTTGGCGCAAATTAACGGGCGCCCAGGTGACCCGCGCAGCTTTGACCGGCTCGATGAGCTGCTCAACGCCCAGTCGTATCGCCTGGCATTCTGGCGCGTTGCAGCTGAGGAAATTAATTACCGCCGCTTTTTCGACGTGAATGATTTGGCGGCAATCCGGATGGAATTGCCGGAAGTGTTCGATGCCGCGCATCAGTTGGTGGTCGACCTTGTTCGAAGTGGAGCCGTGACCGGGCTTCGGATCGATCATCCCGACGGCTTGTATTTGCCGAAGGAATATTTGGAAGCGCTCCAGCGACGTTGTGCCAAGGTCCTCGGCATTCCGCTACCGAAAGACGATCGCGCCGTTTACATGATCGCGGAAAAAATTCTGAGCGGCGCGGAAAAGCTGCGTTCTGATTGGCCGTTGCACGGAACCACCGGTTACGATTTTGCCAATCAAGTGGCCGGCGTTTTCGTCGACACATCGGCCGAAGCCGACATGACGAGGACTTTTCATCGATTCATCGGACACAGCATGCACTTCGGGCATCTGGTTTACGCGAAGAAGCGCTTGGTGATGCGGCTGGCGCTGGCGAACGAAGTCGAAGTGCTCGGCAACATGCTCGACCGATTATCGGAGAAAAACCGCTGGTATCGCGATTTCACCTTTGAAGCTCTCGCCCGGGCAGTGCGCGAGACCATTGCCTGCTTCCCGGTTTATCGAACTTATCTCGCGCCCGGCCAACCGGTGAGCGACGAAGATCGGCAAGTGATCGAGCGGGCGATTGCCGCCGCCAAGCGCCGTAACCCGGCGATCGAGGAATCGATTTTCAATTTTCTCCGCGACATTCTGCTTTTCCGGTTTCCGGAAAACCTGGATGCGCAGGGGCGCGAAGAGCACCTGCAGTTCGTGCTCAGATTTCAGCAGTTCACCGGGCCGATCATGGCAAAAGGTCTCGAGGATACGGCGTTCTATATTTATAACCGGCTTGCGGCGCTCAACGAAGTGGGCGGCGAACCGCAACAATTCGGGCTGAGTGTCGATGCATTTCACGAGCGGAATTTGGATCGACATCGTCACTGGCCGGCAACGTTGCTCGCAACTTCAACCCACGACACCAAACGGAGCGAAGATGTGCGCGCACGAATGGTCGCGATTTCGGAGATTCCTGAATTGTGGCGACGTTCGTTGCAGCGGTGGCGAACGGTCAATCGCCGCTGGAAGAAAGATGTCAACGAATCGGAAGCGCCCGACGCGAACGAGGAATATTTGCTCTACCAGACGTTGCTCGGCACCTGGCCGGTCGCAGCGAACGGTGCGCCTGCGGAAAATGTCGGCCCTGAATACATCGAACGGATCCAGGCTTACATGACGAAGGCGTTGAATGAAGCCAAGCTGAACACGAGCTGGATCCAGCCGAACGAAGAGTGGCTCGCCGCCACGCGAGATTTCGTCGCCAAGATTTTGGAACCGAGCACGAAGAACAAATTCCTACCAACGTTTCTGCCCGTTGCGCAAGAGGTCGCGCGACTCGGCGCCGTCAATGCGCTGGCGCAGGCTTTGCTCAAGTTGACGTCCCCGGGCGTACCCGACATTTATCAAGGCAACGAAGTCTGGAATTACTCGCTGGTTGATCCCGATAATCGCCGCCCCGTCGATTACAAAGTGCGCGCGGAGATGCTTTCGTGTTTAACGAGCAAAAGGCCGGAAGATCTTCTGCAAAACTGGCCGGACGGCCGAATCAAAATGTTTCTGACCCAGCGGGCACTGCATTTTCGGAACGAACATGTCGAACTTTTCCGGAATGGTGATTATTTGCCGCTCCGCGCGAGTGGAACATTGGCCGATTGCTGCATCAGTTTCGCGCGCCGATTGGATCGCCATTGGGCTGTCGTTATCGTGCCGCGCCTCTCGTCGCGAATCGGTTTTCCACCAGTCGGCGACGTTTGGAAGGACACAGCGATCGAGTTGCCGGAAAATTTAGCGCTCGAACGTGGGCGCGAAATTTTTACCGGACGCGAGTTATTGATCCAGAACCGACAAATTCGCGTCGCTGACGCACTGTCGATCTTGCCTTTCGCAATGGTGACGAGTTAATGCTGCGCGCCTTGAACGAAACGCTCGGTCAAGTCGGCCATCCACTGCGCAAAGTTGCCGATGTTTTTCGCGAGATCCGCGCCAAAACTCACGAAGGTGATGTGCGGTGACGATAATATCAGCATCGCGCTGAGCAGAGTGAGGTTCAGTAGATAGATCACGACCAAGGAAAAAAAGGTTCCGTGGTCACGCAGATCGGTTTGGTTCTTGGGGATCATCCAGCAAGTGAATGTGAGATGAAACGCCCAGGTCGCGCCGACGACGGCGTAAAGCAATCGGCCGTAGGGTTGCACGTTGTAAAAAATGCTGAGCAGGCCATAAATCGCGATGGCGAGAATGCTGTAGAGCGGAAAAAAATACGGCGCGAGCGCGATCCAAAAATTGGTGCGGTTGGTCACAACATGACCGCCGTCGCGGCCGACACGGAACCGGCTGACGCGGCCGCCCATTAACCAAACCCAAAGCGCATGCGTCAGTTCGTGTCCGAGAACGTAAAGCAAGATTGGTCGCGGCAAACCAATGAATGCGATCAGCCAAAGGACCGCGCCTAACGAAAAGAACCAGAATTCCTGTCCGGCCCACAAACGTTGCGCGATCGTGGCGCGGGCGAACACGGTGAAAAATGTTTGGGTCAGAATCGCGCAGACCGGCAGGAGAAAAATGGCGAAAATAAATTTCAGCCAGCGCGTCGGAACCATGACTCCGCTCGGCTGCGGCGCGCGCCGCGTCGTCGGCACTACATACGGCGCGACTTTGACGCCGCGCCCCAGTTTTCGTCCGCGAAGCATGGGCGATCTTCGATTCATCTTCGAAATCTTATCGCAAATCACCTTCCACTGTCATTCACGGCAAAGTTGAGAATCTCGTCGCTGACCAAGCGGCTAAGCGCAGTGATGCAGGCAAATTGCAAGAGGAGTTAGAGTCGGAGATTACGCCCGGCCCATATAGGCGCCGGTGCGGGTGTCGATCTTGATCGTCTCCCCTTCTTTGATGAAGAGCGGAACGTTGATGGTTTTTCCGGTCTCGAGTTTGGCCGGCTTGGTCACATTGCTGGCGGTGTCGCCGCGCAGGCCTTCGGCTGATTCGACGACTTTTAAATTCACCGACGCCGGCATTTCGATCTGGACCGGTTTGCCCTCGGCATAGAGGACTTGGATGGAAAGATTTTCGACGAGATAATCGCGTCCTTCGCCGATCAAATTCTCCTGCAAGGTAACGGTATCGTAGGTTTCCGGGTCCATGAAATGATAGCCGTTGTGATCTTTGTAACTGAACTCGAGTTGTTTTCGCTCGATATCGACCAGCTCGACCTTGTCGGTGGAACCGAAGCGAACGTCGGCGCTTTTGCCGGTGTTGATATAACGGATGATGGCCTGGACAAAGGCGCGTAAATTTCCGGGGGTGCGATGATGCACTTCAAGCACAATGGCGGCGTTGCCATTGTATTTTATCGCCATTCCCCGGCGGAGATCGTTAGCTGCGGCCATAACAAAAAGTTAAAGGTTGATGGTTGAGAGTTGAGGGAAACGGAGCGCGGACTCTACACCCGCTCAGAGCAACTTCAAGCGGGTGAGGTCCTGCGAGTCGACCACTCCAACCGGCACTTTGTCGTCATCAACGACGACGAGATCGTCGATCCGGTGGGTCTCGAGCAATTTGAGAACCTCGACTGCGAGCTTGTCTTTATGGACAGTGACCGGGTTCAAGGTCATCAGGTCCGCCACCAAACGTTCGCCCACTTTCGGGTCGGACTGAAAATGCCGCGCGAAATCGCCGTGTGTGAAAATCCCGAGTAGTTGTCGGTCTTCGCCCGCCACTACTGCTGCGCCAGCGCGCACGCTGGTCATGGCTTTGAGCACGTCGCGCACGGTCGCGGTCGGCGGAACGACCGCCATTGATTCGCGCGGTCGCATCACTTGCTGCACGCGCATGAGCAAACTGCGCCCAATTTTTCCACCGGGATGAAACTTCGCAAAATCTTCTTTCTTAAATCCGCGCGCTTCCAACAAAACCATCGCGATCGCATCGCCGAGCGCCAGCATTGCCGTCGTGCTCGAAGTTGGCGCCAGATTCAATGGACAAGCTTCCTGCTCGACGTTTACGTCGAGAACGACGTGCGCGTTTTTCGCGAGCGTGGAATCGGAATCCCCGCAGATGGCAATGATCTTGACCTGAAACCGCGCGATCGCCGGCAAGATGCGCACCAGTTCTTCGGTTTCGCCGCTCGAACTCAAAGCCAGGACGACATCGCCATCCGCGACCATGCCGAGATCGCCGTGCAAGGCGTTCAATGAATCGAGAACGACGGCGGGCGATCCCGTGCTGGTCAGCGTTGACGCGATCTTGCCCCCGATATGCCCCGATTTACCGACGCCGACCACGACTACTTTGCCGCGCGCATCCACCGCGTCTTTGATCAATCCGACCGCGCGCGTGAAATCGTCGCCCAACCGCTGGCGCAGCCGCTGCAGCTCGACAATTTCGACGTCAAAGACGCGCCTCGCTTTTTCCAGATAATCCATTTATCTTGACAATTCTGGGCCGGGGGAGTGTAACCGGCAAGACCCTTAACCGGAGAAATAGTGATGAACAGGCTCGTGACGTTCGGAATTTTTATCGCCTTCGCGAGCTTGGTTCTTGCGCAGTCGCCGCAAACGCAAAGGAAAACGTCGAAAACGTTTACGGCAAGGGCCGGGGGGAAAGCGCGGCCAGCCCCGACGCCACCGCCGATCAGGAAAGAAAATACCGACGGCGTTCTTCCGCGTGCCGCGCGGGGTGGGAATCCATTTCAGATGTTGAATCCAAAGGCGCCGCCGCAATACGGAAAAGCCGAAGACAGCGTGGTGCTCGATCCCGACACCGGAAAGTGGAAAGGGATCAAGCTCTTCACAATTAATTTTTGATGTTTGCTGTTCGATGTTTGATTCCAAACATTGAACGACTCAACTGATCCACAGCCGGTCGCCGCCTTTTATTGCGCGACGTTTCTCAAGCCGGAGATGCTGCACATCTACCGGCAAATAACCGGCCTCCGCCGCCTTCACCCAATCGTCATCGCGCAGAAGCGTGAAAATGCGGACCTGTTTCCGTTCGATACGATCGACATCATGGCAAAACCGTCCCTGCATTTTTTGCGGCGTTTCTGGTTCCGACAAATTCGAAACAAGCCCTGGCAGATTTCAGCGGCAGAACTGCGCAGCTTGATTGAGGTTCTGAATCGCCGGAACGCCCAGCTTCTGCACATTTTCTTCGGACACATTGCCGTCCATCTCTTGCCCTTGATCCGGGCATGGTCGAAACCAAGCATCGTTTCTTTTCACGGCGCCGATGTCTTGGTCGATATGGAGAAGCCCGCGTATCGGAAGGCGACGAAGGAGATGCTGGACGCCGTCACCCGAGTCTTCGTCCGCTCCGCGTCGCTGCAGCGCGCGGTGGTCGAGCTTGGCTGTGAAGAAAATAAAATCGACATCGTCCGCACCGGCATTCCACTGAATGAATTTCCATTTCGGGAGCGCGAATTTCCGACGAATGGCGAATGGCGTTTGGTCCAAGCAAGTCGCTTGATCGAGAAGAAAGGTCTGGCGACGACGCTTCACGCGTTCACAACTTTTCTCTCACATTATCCGAACGCGACGCTGACCATTGCCGGGGAAGGCCCGATGCTGCGCGAGCTCGAAGAATTGACGTGCAAACTCAAGATCGACGATCGGGTGGCTCTGCCGGGATTCGTGACCCCGGAGAAATTGCGCGAGATTTATTATGCGTCGCACATTTTTTTGCATCCCAGCGAAACCGGAAGCGATGGGAATCAGGAAGGCATTCCCAATTCAATGTTGGAGGCGATGGCGACCGGACTTCCAGTTTTCGCAACCGATCACGGCGGAATTCCGGAGGCGATCGAAAATGGTGCGAGTGGAGTGCTGGTCCCCGAGGGCGATTATGAAGCGCTCTCACACGCCTTGCTTGAAGCGGTGCAAGATCGACATCTCCTGGGAAGACTGGCTCGAAACGGCGCGACGGTCGTAGCGCAGAAATTCGATCAGCGAAACCAAATCCGCCGACTCGAAGAAATTTATCTGGGAATGATTGGTCGGAGCGGTTCACCTGAACCGCCCGCTAACGCCAGTCCGGCTCGGACCGATTGACCTCAATCGCCCGCGCGTTTTCCGATCCGCTCAAAGAAAACCGCCAATTCTCTTCGCACCGCTTGAAACGAAATCCGCTCGGCCGCTCGCCATTGCGATTCGACAATCGCCGTTGCGCGCGCGGCGATGTTCTTGAGCAGCTCGAGGGTGATAGTCTTGAGTTGCGACGTGGTCCGGCCTTCTCCGCAAAAATTGGCAAACGCGAGCCGCTCAATCGCGCCATCGCTACCAACGCAAATCGTCCGGCAAAGAAGCGCGTCACCCGCCACTTGTCCCGGGACGCGACTGCGATCGAGTTGGAGGACGATTTTGTGCTTCGCAACCTCGCGTAAATAATCGGCGTATGGTTCGCGCTTGTCGTGGACGCGCAATTTTCCGGGCGGAAATTTTAATTCGGCCAAAAGTTTTCCGCCTCTTCGGCCGTCGAGATTGAAAACGGTGATGGACTCTTGGGTGGCGGCGCAAATCTCTCGGGCAAGGAGAAGCGTCGCGAGATGGTTTCGGGACGGCACATCCCATTCCCGCGTCCCGATGAAAATTCCGGACTGTTCGTTAGGCGCAACCGCGAATTTCCATTGCTCGTCTTCCAACGGATAAGGAGTCGGAATAAACGCGACCGTATCGGCGTCGCGTTCGCGTCGTGCCCGGCGAAAAATCTCAGCTGCTTCCGGAGTCGTGGCGACGCACCCATCCGCCTGCGCCACAATGCGCAGGAATCGCGCAAGCCTGCCCGGGTCGCGTAATTGTGCCGCAATTTGGTGGAGCCCGGTCTCTTTTAACGCAACCGCAACGGTGCGTTTCTGATTCTGGCATTCCGCCAACGCGCGTTCGGTCGCTCGAAAATTGCCGCGAAGCAAAAGAAGAATCGGCCGCTTCTCCTCGATCGCGTTTTTCGTTGCCCGGTGAAATGATCCGCGCGTGCAAGCCGCGAAGGCATGAAGATTGATCGGCGGATGCCCGATGTCAGTCGGACCGACCGGTTCGTCAAAATACTGTTCGAGATCGCGCCCGCCGGGATTGAGGACGCTCAGCCGAAAATCAGATGCGTCGGTTGACGCCATTCTATTCGTCGTCAGCGCCGGCAGGAGATGGAGTGGTGGCTTTCAATAATGCGCCTTCTTCCACTTCATCCATCGGCCCAACTGGAACTGCGCGGCGGATCTCGACTGGTGTCTCTTTCGGCTGCGGTTGGACCGGAATCGCTTTCAAGATCGGTTTTCCGTCGTCGTCGCTGCTCACTTTGTTGGTCTTTTGATTTCGAACGTCAGCGGGAGTCGCGCCTGGCAATCGATTGTCGATCTTTTGCGCAGTCTCTTTTTCTGCGACCTGTTCGTCGGCGTCGGCGGTGTCGATTTTCACGACAGATTTCGCCGAGTTATAAGGATCGTTTTCCGCCAAAAGGGTCGGACTCTTGAGGATCACCGGTTTCACTTCAGATAAATCGGCGGCGAGTTGAGCACGGGGGACTTCAGCGGCTGGTGCGTCCGCAACCACTCGCAGGCGCGGTTCGCCGTGAATATTGCACGGCTCAGTCGGCATTTGCGCCGGTGTTGCAATTTCGGTGTAAGTGGTGCGCTTTTGTACTGAGTCACCCGTCGCGCTTCTGACCGTGTCGTAACATTTATCGGTGGCGAGCATTCCTGAACGGGAACAAATCTCGACGTCTTTCAAACCGGGCGGGCGTTTGATCTCGCGCGGCGAATAACGCGCGGCTGCCGTGTTCATGACATCGACCCACACCGGCAATGCCAGTTCCCGGCCAAACGCGCCGCGATAGATCTTTTGCGGCTTGTCGAACCCAGCCCAGACCGCGCAGGTGAAATTGCTGTTGTAGCCGGCAAAGAACGCATCAGTAAAATCGTAGGCCGTGCCGGTTTTTCCCGCAGCCGGGAATTTTTTGAGGCCAAATTGTGAGCGCGCCGCCTTTCCCGTTCCGGTCTCGAGCGCATCCGCCAGGCATGAATGCACCTCGTAGGCTGTCTCGGGCTTGATAACGTTTTGCCGGCTGCTGCTCTCGCGTTGCGCGTGCCAGACCGTGCCGTCCTTTTCTTCGATGCGTTCCAAAATGTGCGGCGCAATTGGACGCGAGCCGCCATTCGGAAAAATTGTGTAGGCGAGCGCGAGCTCTGCCAGCGTGACTTCGCTGCTCCCGAGTAGTGTCGCCGGATACGGCCGCAACGTTGAGCGAATTCCCGCGGTCCGACATAGTTGCAAAACCTCATCCAGACCCGCGTCCGTTCCGATCCGGACGGTGGCGCCATTCTTTGATTTCGCGAGCGCCTGGCGCGCGGTCATGGCGCCTTCATAGCGATTGTCCGCGCTTTCCGGACCCCACTCGCCCAGAATCCCGGTCATTCCGCCGATCATCACCGCGCGGTTATCGAGCGGTGAGTCTTCCACTAACGTTCCGGGAAACATTCCCTGTTCAAACGCGGTCGCGTAAACGAACGGCAGCATCGCCGTCCCGGTGGGTCGTTTTGCCTGGAGCGCGCGATTGTATTGATTGTGCTCAAAATCGCGGCCACCCACCAGCACGAGAATTCCACCGGTTTCGTTGTCGAGCCCAATGACGGCGCCTTGCAGATATTCCGGAGCCGGCTGGGCCGATGCCGTTCCGCTCGATTTCGCCTGTCGAAAGCTCGCTGCGTATTCGGCGTAAGTCTGGTGATCGTAACCTGGATGCTGCTCGGCTTTATCCAGGTTCCGGCGAAGCGATTCTTCCGCGACTTTTTGCAGCTCGCCGTCGATTGTCGTGTGAATACGGAAACCTTCGTTCATGGCGCGGTCCCACCCGACCGCATTGATGACCTGCTGGCGGATATAATCGACCGCGTAGTTTTGGCCCTGTGCGTTTTGACGATTTCCAACCACGAGTTCCTGCGCCTGGGCGGCGGCGTATTTGGAATTGTCAATGTAATCGAGGTCGCGCATGCGCGTCAGCGCGTAATTACGCGCGTCGCGCGAGGCCGCCTTGTCCGTCCAGGGTGAGAGCCGGTTCGGGCTTTTGATTAGACCCGCCAGAGTAGCGCATTCACTCAACGACAATTCGCGCGCAGGTTTGCCGAAATAACCGCGCGAGGCCGCCTCCGCGCCATACAGACCGCCGCCGAAGTAAATCCGGTTGAGGTAAAGCTCCAGGATCTTTTGCTTGCTGAAATTTTCCTCGATCCTGCGCGCGACAAAAATCTCGAGCAGTTTTCGGCGGTACGTTTTTCCCTTGAGCGCAAAACTGTTGCGCGCCAGTTGTTGTGTGATCGTGCTCGCGCCCTGGCGTACATGTCCGGCGACTAGATTCTTGAAAGTGGCGCGCAGGATTCCGGAAAGGGCGTAGCCATTATGCCGGTAGAATTTGGCGTCCTCGACTGAGACAACGGCATTAACCAGGTCGCGCGGCAGCTGCTCATACGGGATCGTCTCACGATTCTCGACGTAGATTTGGCCGAAGATTTTGTCGTTTCGATCCAGAATCACGCTGGCCGATTCCATTTGCTCGAGCTTGTTCAAATCGAACGTGGCCGCCTGGTTCTTCAAGTCGGCCAGATTCATTGAAACTAGAATCGCGAGGCCGCCGATGACGAAAGCCGCAACCGTGATCGGCACATAAAATTCCGGACGCGTATACCACGGCGGCCGGAATCGATAGCCCGGCGGCGGGATCAGATACTGGTTGGTAGAGCGATTTCTCACAGCGCGGCAGGGGCAGCAACTTAGGCAGCAAACGCCGAACGCTCAACGCCCAAGATCGAATCTCGAATTCAGAGTGCTGTGTTTGCGTATTGGACGTTCGGCGCGCGCCGCGCCGTAGTCTTGCGAAGGCGGGTTGGACGTTGGACGTTTTCCGATTGCAAACTGAGCTCCTTGAATGCATCCGCGCAGAAATCAAAAAGCGCGGGCCACAATCTTTCGCCTGGTTCATGGCGCAGGCGCTTTATCATCCCGAGCATGGCTACTATTCCACCGATCGCGCCGCAATCGGACGCCGCGGCGATTATTTCACCAACGTCAGCGTTGGCCCCCTCTTTGGCGAATTACTTGCCGCGCAATTCGTCGAGATCTGGAAACGGCTCGGCAGGATCGACAATTTCCTTATCGTCGAACAAGGCGCCCATCACGGTCAGTTCGCCCGCGATGTCCTCGAATCAACCCGGCGGCGATCTCCCGAATTCTTCTCTGGGCTGCGTTACCAGATCGTCGAGCCCTTTTCCGCTTTGCAAGATCGACAATCGCAAGCGCTGAAAGAATTTGGCGATCGCGTGTCGTGGAGAAGATCACTCGATGAACTCGAGCCGTTTGTTGGCGTTCATTTTTCCAACGAGCTCCTCGATGCCATGCCGGTAAATCTGCAGGGCAAACTCGTCGGCCTTGATGGCGACAAACTTGTATTTGTGGAGGGGCCGGACGGCAGACCGACGAACCAGGCAATGCTTGATTGGATCGATTGCCTTTCAACAAAGTTAGAGCGTGGCTTCGTCATTGCCGTCGATTACGGATTTTCCCGAGCTGAATTTCGTGAGGTCTTGCAAGTGCGCGCAAAACATCGAGCTCTCGGTTCTCCATTCGACGAAATCGGCGAAGCCGACATCACTGCGCACGTGAATTGGACTGATCTGGCGGAGCGCGCTCAAGCAAATGGATTACGCGTCGCCGGTTTCACCGATCAACATCATTTCCTCACCGGAATTATTTCCGAATTTGGTAGGGCCGGTTCACCTGAACCGCCCGCAAACGCGAGTCCGGCTCGGACCGATTGGGGTCAATCGCCCCTACCTTCCGATTCCAAAACAAAACGGGCGTTGCAAACGCTTCTTCATCCGGAAATGCTCGGCCGAAGCTTCCAAGTCCTTGCCCTGGAGAAAGATGTCGATCTTGCCGAGCCGTTAAGCGGCTTCAAGTTCGCCCGCAACCCCTGTCAGGCCCTCGGCCTTCGAGTTTGCAACTCGCGCGTTTCCACCTAACTTCCCACTCCCTCAACGGAGAAAATTATGGCCGACGTTGCCAACAAATATCCTGAAAATGCCGCCGGCAAATTCTATGTCGATGAACAGTGCATCGACTGCGATTTGTGCCGGGAAACTGCGCCCGCGAATTTCAAGCGCAACGACGACGGCGGCCACTCCTACGTTTACAAGCAACCGGAGTCGCCCGAGGAAGAAGGTCTTTGCAAAGAGGCGATGGAAGGTTGCCCGGTCGAAGCGATCGGCAACGACGGCACTTAATCAATTGGAGGGACGCGCTCCGTCGTGTCCTAAATAATTCGGACGGCACGAAGGCCGTCCCTCCAGTGCTTCAGCCAGACATCACCCGAAACGGGCGTAGATTCTCTGCGTGAGCTTCATTTTCACAATCATCGGCTTGATGATTTCGCTCGATGTCATCTGGTGGATTGTTTTCGCGCGCCTGACTAATCACGCCATCGGTCGCGTCCTGGTCTCGATTTTTATGGCCGCGATGATGGTCGGGTTGATCGTGGTCATCGCTGCGAGATTGTCGCGCGCTGATTGGGATCGGTTTATCCCCAAATTCGCGGTCTCGGCAATTTTCATATGGCATTTCATCGGGCTGGGGCTGCTTTCATTAATCGGGCTTGCTCTCATACCCATTCTGCTCGGACAAAAAATAGTGCGCGTTACTCGCGCGGCGCCGATCAAAGTTGAACGCTCGGCGCAACCGTCTGATTGGAGTCGCCGCGAATTTCTGCGTTTCGCCGGGGCGATGTTGCCGCCGGTTTTCACGTTCAGCCTGACCGGAATCGCGATGGCTCAGCTCAACAACATTCGCGTCCGGCGTTTCGTTTTGCCGATCGCGGCGCTGCCGAAGGAATTGGACGGGATCACCATCGCGCAGGTCAGTGACATGCATGTTGGACGATTCACTAATGGCGAAGTGCTCCAGAAAATGGTGCGCACGGTCAACGAAATGCGCGCCGATCTGGTGCTTTTGACCGGCGACTTGATCAACGACGCGCTTGCCGACCTCGATACCGGATTGGAATTAACTCGAGCCCTGGAAGCGCGCTTTGGTTTGGCCATTATTGAAGGCAACCATGATTTGATCGAGAACCCTGCCGAGTTCGAAAGACGGGTAAGGGCGTCTGGAATTCCCTTTTTGCTCGATGAATCGACAATTATCGATGTCCACGGATTTCCGGTTCAGCTTCTCGGGCTCAGTTGGACACGGATTCACGGTGAAGGACGCGACGCGGCGATCGCGGCCGCCGTCAAAAAATTACTCGAGCAGCGTGAGGCCAGTGCATTTCCAATTTTGATGGCGCATCATCCTCATGCTTTCGATGCCGCGGCCGATGCGGGACTACCGCTTACGCTTTCCGGCCACACTCACGGCGGACAGTTGATGTTGAACGAACAACTAGGATTCGGACCGGCGATGTTCCGCTATTGGTCCGGGCTTTACGAGCGCGGCCGAAGCAAACTCATCGTTTCAAACGGGGTGGGGAATTGGTTTCCGCTTCGCGTCAATGCGCCCGCGGAGATTGTCCATCTCACTTTGCGCCGGGAGTGATCTGTTAAAATCCTGGCCGGTAGCTGAAAAAACTCGGGCCGACCGCGCCTCCATCAAAAAGGAGCGGACTCGAGCCCATTCTCCATGCTGCTCGGGAAGGTCTGGTGATTACGCCATGCGATGGAGCGGCCGGATTCCGATTTCCCATCGCGCGCTCGACCAGAAGCGAGTTGGCCGCCTGATATTTGTGCGCGCCTTCGTATCCATAAAACGGCACGTAACTTCTGCGATCCGAAACTTTGATCGCCGCG
>Ga0137415_10000722_pt1 | contig 32225 bp, 26 predicted proteins | sample CZODoug3_1_1_16f_FD_183082 | JGI IMG/M metagenome (GOLD analysis project Ga0137415, IMG submission 183082) | Vadose zone soil fungal communities from Angelo Coast Range Reserve, California, USA - CZODoug3_1_1_16fungal (Hybrid Assembly) | ecosystem: Environmental > Terrestrial > Soil > Vadose...
TATTCGCAACATTCGGGACAAGTGACCGTGGCGGACGGAACGAAGGAAATGGCGAAGCGCATCGAACGCGTGCTGACAAACGATCCGGGGATAGGCGTGGCGCGGCACGTGGATGCGGGGTATCCGGAAGCGATTGCGTTCGCGAAGAAGACTGGCGTCAAAGTGCCGATGCAGTAGAGCGGGACGTCTTGCTGGTTTAACCACGATTCCACGAAAGCGCCATTCCAGGTTCGAATTGCATCGTATTCATGAAGTGTTAGGAGGAAATCATGTACGTCATTTTGGGAGCGACGGGAAACACAGGGTCGGTGGTTGCGAGGAGATTGCTCGACAGAAGCAAGAGAGTGCGCGTGGTCGGACGGGACAATAAGAAACTAGCCCCGTTTGTGAACCGGGGTGCGGACGCATTTGCGACGGATATTCTCGATACGGATGCGTTGAGCCGGGCGTTTGCGGGAGCGCAGGGAGTCTACGCGCTGATCCCGCCGAACATGAGCAGCCCGGATTTCCGGGCGTATCAGGATAGCGTGACGGAATCCATCGCGAAGGCGCTGGAAAAGGGCAGCGTGGCCCATGCGGTGACGCTTAGCAGCGTTGGAGCGGACAAGCCGGACAAGACCGGGCCAGTTGTGGGATTACACAAGATGGAACTGCGACTGGCGCAAGTCCGCGGGCTGAATGCGCTGCATCTGCGCGCGGGATACTTCATGGAAAATACTTTGGCGCAGATCGGTATCATTCGGGGATTCGGCATGATGGCGGGACCGGTTCGCGCGGACGTTCCGCTGCCGATGATTGCGACGCGGGACATTGGCGCCGCGGCCGCAGAGGCCCTGCTGCGGCTGGACTTCAAGCAACAGACGCAGGAACTGCTCGGGCCGCGGGAGGTGACGTATGCCGAAGCGGCGAAGATCATCGGTCTCGCGATTGGAAAACAAGACCTCACGTATGTGCAATTGCCGGACGAGCAAGTGATCCAGGCGATGACGGGAATGGGGATGTCCCGGAACATGGCGGAACTGCTGTGCGAAATGTCCGCGGCGATCAATAACGGATACATGAAAGCGCTGGAGCCACGTTCGGAGAAAAACACCACTCCGACAACATTTGAAACGTTTGTGGAGGAAGTATTTTTGCCGGCGTATAAGGGACAGGCGGCGAGCGCATAAGATCGAGGTTCGAAGCTGAGAGAAAGCTGGAGTCTACCGGCAGGAAGGGCTGAAGCCTGTCCTGCCGGTTTTGTTTTGGGCATAATACGGAAGCCTTGGCGAATTCCCTTCTTGTCACCGGAGCATCGCAATTGCTGACGCTGCGCGGGAGCGGTCCGCGACGGGGCAATTCCCTTTCCAAACTGGGATTGATTGAGGATGGGACCCTGCTGGTGCGCGACGGCTTGATTGCGGCGGTAGGGACGCGGGCGGAAGTGGAAAAGCTGCCGGAGGCGCGGGCGGCGGAGAAACTGGATTTTGGCGGGCGCGTGGCGCTGCCGGGATTTGTGGACTCGCACACGCATCTGGTTCACGCGGCCAGCCGGGCGGAAGAATATGAATTGAGGATTGCCGGGGCGAGTTACGAAGAGATTGCGCGAAAAGGCGGCGGAATTCTCAATTCGGTGAAGAAACTGCGCGCGGCGACGAGCGCGACTTTGAAGAAACGCGCGCTTGCGGCGCTAAAACAGTTCGCGGCGCACGGGACGACTACGATTGAGGCGAAGAGCGGGTATGGGCTGGACGTTGCGAATGAATTGAAAATTTTGCGGCTGCACAAAGAGCTGGCGGCCGACCAATTGGTGGAGATTGTGTCCACGTTTCTTGGCGCGCACGTGGTTCCGGCTGAGTTTCGGGGAAAAGCGGGCGGAGCGGAACGGTACATTCAGTTGATGGAGCAAAACATGCTGCCGGAAATCGGCGAAAGCCGGCTGGCGGAGTTTTGCGATGTGTTTTGCGATCGTGGCGCGTTTTCGGTGGAACAGTCGAAGCGCGTGCTGCAGGCGGGCCGTCAATGGGGACTGGTTCCGCGGTTGCATGCGGAGCAGCTTTCGCGGACAGGCGCGGCACGGCTGGCGATTCTGCTAAGGGCAGCGAGCTGCGATCATTTGGAACACTTGAACAAGAGCGACATTCAGGCGCTGGGAAAATCGGAAACGGTGGCGACGCTGCTGCCGGGATGCGATTTTCACCTGGGGCTGGAGCAATATGCGCCAGCGCGAGCGCTGATTGATGCGGGAGCGATCGTGTCGCTCGCGACGGATTACAATCCGGGAACGAGCCCGACACTGAGCATGCCGATGATTCTGTCGCTGGCTTGCACGCAGTTGCGCATGACGGCAGCGGAGGCGATTACGGCGGCGACGATCAACGCGGCATATGCACTGCGGCGAGGCGAATCCATCGGATCACTGGAGGTTGGCAAACAGGCGGACTTTGCCGTATTCGAGGTGGCCGACTACCGGGAAATTCCTTATTATTTTGGAGTGAACCACTGCTGGATGACCGTGAAGCGTGGTTGCGTAATCCATGCCGCCGAACAAGCCGCCATTTAACTACTCCAAGAAGCCGGTGAGAAGGGTGCGCCTTCTCAAGATCGGGCCGCGGAAGACCAAGAGCCTGTTCGAAGAATATTTCTACGGCATCGCGGTGACGATCAGTTTGATCGTTATGGTCCTCGGAAAAGCAGGGGGACTGAGCGGCTACGATGCAATCGTGACGGGACTGTGGGTGGGTGGCGTCTTGTGGTTCGGCTGGCAATTGTGGAATTACCGCAAAGCGCAAGCGATTACCGGCTCGATTGAGAGGACCATGCAGGCGGCGCAGGCGTCCCCGGAAATAATGAAGAATTCGCTGCATCCGAATATGAAACCGATGATTGGGCCGCAGTGGCCGATGAAAACCTTGCCGGGCGGGCCGAGACCCGTGCAAAGGTCGATCAGACCGGCAAAAGAGCCGATGAAACCTGTGCAAGCGCCGGCGCAAACGCCGGCTCCGCCTGGTCAAGCCCAAGGGACCCCGGCGGCACCAGGCGATCCAAGCAAGCGGGCGTTCGTGTACCAAAGACCGACATTGCCAGACCGGAAGCCGAAATTCCCAGCCAACTGGACAGGTAAACCGGATAAAAAACCAAAGCGATGAGACGACTGATCGAGTGCGTGCCCAATTTTTCCGAAGGACGCGACGCTGCGAAGGTGGATGCGATTGTCGCGGCGATGAGCAGTGTGCCCGGCGTGTACGTGCTGGATCGCGAGATGGACGCGGACCATAACCGCTCGGTGGTCACACTAGCGGGCGAGCCGGACGCAGTGGCGGAGGCGGCCCTTCTGGGAACCGGCAAGGCAATGGAGTTGATCGACCTGACGAAACACACGGGAGCGCATCCACGAGTGGGAGCGACGGACGTGCTGCCGTTTATTCCCATCGATGGCGTGAGCATCGAAGATTGCGTGGCGCTGGCGCGGCGTGTGGGCAATGAAATCTGGAAACGTTACCGGATACCTGTTTTTTTTTACGAAGCGGCGGCGACGCGGCCGGACCGCGTGAACCTTGAAAATATACGGCGTGGGCAGTTCGAAGGACTGCGCGAGGAGATGAAGCACAATCTCGACCGGCAGCCGGATGTTGGCGAACCGAAGTTGCATCCAACGGCGGGAGTGACGGTCGTTGGCGCGCGGAAATTTCTGATTGCGTACAACGTGAATCTCAATACGTCCGACGTCGGCATCGCGAACAAAATCGCTAAGGCGATACGTTTTTCATCAGGCGGACTGCGGCATGTGAAGTCGATGGGCGTGGAATTGAAGGCGCGCAACCTGGCGCAAGTGTCCATCAACCTGACGGACTTCGAACAGACGCCGATGCACCGGGTGTACGCGATGGTCAAGCGCGAAGCAGAGCGGTATGGCGTGATGCCGGTGGGGAGCGAAATCGTCGGGCTGGTGCCAAAAAAAGCGATAGAGATGGCGGCGGACTTTTTCTTGCAACTGGAGAACTTCTCGCCAGCGCAGGTGTTTGAAAACAGGCTTGCGGATGCGTTGAGCGGCACGCCCCCGGCTGTGGCGAAAGACGGAAAACTGGCGGGATTGGCGCGACCGTTTCTGGAGGCCGTGGCGTCTCCCACGGCAACGCCGGGCGGAGGAAGCGTCTCGGCGTTTGCGGGAGCGCTGGCGGCTGCTTTGGGCCAAATGGTTACGGGGCTTTCGAGGAAAAAGAAATCGCAGGCGGGATTTGTGGATCAGCTTTCAGCGGCGCTAGACGAAATGCGCGGAATTGCGGATGAACTTACCGAAGCCATTGACCGTGACGCGGCTTCCTACGACGCGGTGATGGCCGCGTTCAAGTTATCGCAAGGAGACGCGCAGGAGACGCGGCAGCGCGAGGAAGCCATTCAGAAGGCGACGAAAGGCGCGGCGGAAGTGCCGCTGCAGGTGGCGGAGCGCGCTGTTGAGCTTTTCGAACGCCTCGGACAACTGGACGCTATCGTCGCCGCATCCATGCGCTCAGACTTGCAAGTGGCGCGGTTGATGGCCGAAGCAGGCGCTCGCGGAGCGCTGGCCAACGTGGAGATCAACCTGGATGGACTAACGGACGCGGCGTATGCCGCGTCAACGCGGATGAAGATCGCGGCACTGCGCGAGCGCTTGGGCAATGCAGCCCGCGCGACAAGGGCGTAGACTAGAAGTTCCCCCTGCCCCATTCGAAAGGAGCACGACATGAAACTGACCACGAATTCAGGTGTGACCCCGACCCGGTGGGGACGCACGATTTGCAGACTCGTGGCCGCGAGCATTCTGGTGGCGATGACCCTGGCGATGCCGAAGCCTGCCCGGGCAGGCCGTCTTGGTACGGACATCATCGCGCTATTCCCCAAGGAGATTGGAGAATTTGCGTACGCCGACCTGAAAAAGGCGCGCACGCTGAAATGGTTTCCGCAACTGCAGGAACAAATGCTCCCTGACCGCTTCCGGCAATTCGAGAAATTTCTGGCTTCAGCGGGAGTTGATCCAAATTCACAAGTCGATGAACTCGCTTGGGGGTTGGTCGCGGAGGGAATGACCGCGAAGACCGAAGGCGTAGGCTCCACGGAGGTTCCGACCGGAGAAGAAATCGTCGGCGTGGCGCTCGGGACATACAATCCGAATTCGACGGAAGCGTTCTTCAAGCAGCAAAAGCTTTCCACCTTTAAATCACGCGGTTACACGCTGTATGCCTTCGGCACGGGTTCAGGTGCGAACGATCTGTTCTTCTTTTTTATCGATTCGAATACCGCGGCGTTTGGCCATCGCACGGTGCTCGAAAAGATGATCGAGGTGCGGTTTGGGAGCGAGGAAGGACTGTTGCGCAACGACAGACTTTTCCCGTTGATCAACGAAGCGAATGGCAGCGGCGTGGTGTGGGCGGTGTTGAATCCGGCTTACACGCGACTGGCGATGCAGCAATTGGCGCCGGAAGTGCAACAGTTCCCCGAAGCAGCGAAACTCGTCGCCCGCATGCAGAACATGATCATCAACGTGGAAGCAAGCAGCGGCATCGACGGAAAGTTCCAGGCGGTGTGCGGATCGACCGAGGATGCGAACACACTGGGCCAGTTGCTGCAGGCGGGATTCCTGTATAAGCGGTATCAAGCGCAGAAAGACAATCCGGATCTGGCGCAGTTGCTCGATCAGGCGCGCGTGACACCCGCGGGCGATCGAGTGACGCTGAGGATGTCGCTGAGCGACGACCAAATGGCATCGCTCATTCGAAAAAACACCTTCGCGCTAAAGATGTAGATTTGTAAGAACGGTACCATGCAAGAAAAGAGGGCCGGACAGCCACGCTGTCTGGCCTTTTCCCGCTTCGAACGTCGCTCAAAAACCGGGAGTGACGTGGCCAATATATTTCGTCAAGCGAGTGACGCCTTCTCCGTCATGCGTTTCGTACTGGACGCGGTCGAACCCGGCGAAGACAGCCCGCATGGATCCCGTTGCGCCAATATGCGAAGCAAACCCGGCGATGGTATCGAGCCCAATCGCCGGAGAGTCTTCGCCCAGATGGCACAGAGCAACTTCCATACGGTCGGAAAAGCGCGTGAATGTGACTTCCAACTGAGGATGAGTCCCGCTGAGGTGTTCGAAAGCTTCCAAACAGGCTGCAATGACGGCAGATTGTAATCGAGCGACGGCATCGCTCTCGAAGCCCGCAGCGTCGGCGAGGTAGCGGGCCACGCCTCCGGCGGCGGCCGCCAGACGGACGTCCACATCAAGGAGCAAGCGAAATGTCTTGGGTTCAGTGGCCACGGCTGCTGGCCAGAGAGATGTCGCAGGCTTCCCGGCAATCGGGACAATAGTAAAGACCATCGGAGCAAAGGCGAACGTTTACCTGTCCCTTGCAGATGGTGCAGTACCTTTCGCAGGCACAGCGGTCTTCCGGCAAGTCACATTGCGCGCAAAGTGTCTGACCTTGCATAAGGGCCTCTCCAGAAAACTTTACCTGAGCATGGGAGGATGCGGCAAGGCGAAGGTCAGATGGTACGCCGAGTTGCTTACCTCCTCTTTGGGACGCGGCACAACAACGGATGGCTGCCGGGAAATCTTCTTGCCAGGGCTGTTCGGTTGCCTGGTACGTTGCAATAACTATGGTATATTTTTTTCGGCATAGATTCGCGAGTCAGACCGTTGTCTCTGGTCGTCGATCTTCGGGAGTGTTCAATGCAATTATCCAACCCGTTCAAAACTCTGTTGTCTGCCCTCGTCGCGCTCACCGCAATGTACATGGGCAGTTCATTGGCGCCGGCTCAAAACAAATCCAATCCGGCCGCAGAAGCCAAGAGCCAAGCATGCCCGAACGATGACAGCGGGTTGCAGTTGCCGGCCGGTTTTTGCGCAACGGTCTTCGCTGACGACATTGGTCACGCCCGCCACATGGTAGTTGCGCCGAGCGGAATTCTTTACGTCAACACCTGGTCTGGCCGGTACTACGGCAACGACACGCCGCATGCAGGCGGCTTCCTCGTTGCCCTGCAAGACAAGAGCGGTACGGGAAAGGCCGATGTGATCGAGCGCTTTGGCGAAACCGTGCAAAGTGGCGGAGCAGGCGGCACGGGCATCGGCATGTATAAGGGATCGATCTACGCGGAGATCAATGATCGCATCGTGCGATATTTATTGCCCGCCGGCTCCATCGTGCCGAATGGCTCTGCAGACACCATCGTCTCCAGATTGCCTCTTGGCGGCGACCATCCAATGCATCCATTCATCATCAATGCCGAAGGCTCGATGTACGTCGATGTCGCCAGCGCGACCAATTCCTGCCAACTGAAAAACCGGACACTGAAGTCGCCCGGCGCGGACCCCTGCACGGAACTTGAGACCCGTGGTGGCATCTGGCGCTATGACGCGAATAAGACGAACCAAACCTTCTCAACCGCTGACCGCTACGCGACGGGAATCCGCAACGGGGAAGGTTTTGCCATCGACTCCAGTGGGCGCGTGTTTGTGACCCAACACGGACGGGACCAGCTGCACGCGAATTGGCCCGACTTCTACAAACCCGACCAGGAGGCCACACTGCCGGCGGAAGAGGTCTTGCTTTTGAAAGCAAAGGGGGACTACGGCTGGCCCGAATGCTACTACGACGCATTCGTGCAAAAGCTGGTTCTGGCGCCGGAATACGGTGGCGACGGCAAAACGATTGGCGTATGCGCGAACAAGATTGCTCCGGCCGCGGTATTTCCCGCCCATTGGGCGCCGAATGCGATGGTGCGCTACGACCAGAAACAATTTCCGGCGCGCTACCGTGACGGCGTCTTCATCGCCTTCCACGGGTCGTGGAATCGCGCGCCCTATCCCCAAGGTGGCTACAACGTGGTTTTCCAGCCGCTCACCGGGGACCGCGCATCCGGCCAATGCGAAATATTTGCGGATGGTTTCGCGGGAGCGGTGAAGTCGCCAGCCAAAGCCGAACATCGTCCCTCTGGCTTGGCGGTAGGACCGGACGGTTCGCTCTACGTTTCCGACGATATACGCGGACGGATCTACCGGATTGTCTATCAAGCCGGCTCCGAAGGCAGTGCCGCGAACATCACGCCATGTCCGAGCGCAACAGCTCCGGCCGGCAATCCCGTTGAAGAGGCCGCGAAACCGCCAGAGGGCACGCATCCAGACGCCGGGGCAGCCGCGAGCAATCTTCCCGTTCCTGAAGACGCGACACGAGAGATGGTCCTGCTCGGTGAGCGCATCTACGGCGGCCAAGTGGGGGGAGCGGCGTGCACGGGCTGCCATGGTGAGAGCGGCCAGGGCACCCCCTTGGGACCAGACCTGACAGGCAAGAAATGGCTGTGGAGCGATGGCAGCTATGCCGGAATCGCGAAAACGATAACCGAAGGTGTGTCGCAACCGAAACAATATCGCAGCCCCATGCCGCCGATGGGTGGGGCGCAACTTACGCCCGACCAGATATCGGCGCTCGCAGCGTATGTGTGGGGCCTGAGCCATCGCGCGCCGCCCAATCGAAATTAGTCGCCTGAGTCCTATTCAACGCATTATCAAAGGATGGCTCTTTGCGGTAGGTTGTGATGGGTGGCTTGCTAAATGAAAAGATGCTTCCTCGCACTTTTGCTGTTTTTGGTACCGATGTTTCCCTCGGGAAGTACGTTTGGCCAGCAGTCGTCTTTCAAAGTTCTGGCTTTTTATTCCACGAAAGTAGAACCGGACCACGTCCTTTTTGCTGAGGGCGCGCTAAAGTTCTTTTCCGGCCTCGCGGCAAAGAATAACTTTACGTTTGATTCAACGAGCAATTGGGACGACATGAATGATTTCAATCTTGGAAAATACCAAGTGGTCGTCTGGCTCAATGATGAGCCTTCAAAAGCCGGGCAAAGGCGTGCCTTTCAACAATACATTGAAAACGGAGGCGCGTGGCTGGGCTTTCATGTGGCTGCATACAACGATAAAGACTCAAGCTGGCCGTGGTTTGTGGATTTCCTCGGTGGCGGGGTATTTCACACCAACAGCTGGCCTCCATTGCCTGCGAAACTCACTGTCGATGATCGCTCGCATCCGGCAACAATACACCTTCCAGGCAGTTTCCTATCGCCTGACAACGAGTGGTATATCTGGAAACCAAGTCCTCGCCTGAATAAAAGCGTTCGCGTCCTGGTCACTTTGGATCCTTCCAACTATCCGATTGGGTTTAAGGACGTCCTCACGAGTGGAGACCTGCCGGTCGTTTGGACAAACACGAAATACAAAATGCTCTATATGAACATGGGACATGGCGACAAGATATTCGCGAGTCCCATTCAGAACAGGCTGATCGAAGATGCGACACTGTGGCTCGGCGCGATTTCGACTCAGGCAGAGATGCCTCCGGCGACGGGTACGCTAATCAGTCCTCATGCAGTGGTGGTGAACCCGAAAACAAACAAAGTCTACGCGGTGAATTCCAGTGACGGTACTGTGACGGTCATGGATGCGTCGGCCAATTCCACCGCGACGGTGAGAGTCGGATCGCAACCTGTGGCGATCGTCGTAAATCCAGTGACCAACAAAATCTACGTGGGAAACACAGGGAGCGGCACGGTATCCGTCATCGATGGGGCAACCGACGCGGTGACCGCGACAGTAAAGGTAGGGGCTCTTCCCTACGTTGTTGCGGCAAATCCGGCGACCAACAAGATCTATGTTTCGAAAACCTTCAGCAACACCATGACGGTGATAGACGGCGCAACCAACGCCACAAATAATCTCAAACCAGGAATTCAAGCGGACGCCATTGCGGTAAACCCCGTAACGAACAAGCTTTATTTGACTAACTACGAAAGCCAAAATGTAACGGTGCTGGATGGCACGACCAATGACACCATATCTGTGGCGGCGGGCGTACATCTCTGGGCTATCGCGGTGAATTCAGTGACAAACAAGATCTATGCTGCCAACGCAGGTTCGTCCAATTTGACGGTGATTGATGGCGCGAGCAACGGCACCACGACTGTGAAGACGGAAGATATTCCTTGTGCGATTGCCGTGGACTCAGTGACAAACCGGGTATACGCAGTGAACTATGCGAGCGACAGTGTGACGGTGATCGAGGGAGCAAATAGTTCTGCGATCGCAACAGTAGGCGTGGGAGCGCGTCCTCAAGCAATTGGAGTCAACTCAGTGACTCACACGATCTACGTGGCGAACACACACAGCAACAACGTAACGATGATCGACGGCACAAACAATTCGGTGATCGCAACGGTCGCGGCTGGAGATGGCCCCTATGCTATTGCCGTGGATGCGGCAGCCAATAAGGCATACGTGTCCAATATGGGGAAAAACAACCTAACGGTGATTGATGGGCGACAAGCGACTAGCGGAGGTCGCCCGGCAGAGCACGCAAGGCAATAGAGCCCAGGGTCACGCTACCTACGTTAGGTGCACATCAAATAGTGCCAGCCAATACTGAACGGATTGCAAAGCAAAGCCGCAAAGCATGAGTCCGATGCCGAGGGCTCCGAGCCGTCGCTCCGGAAGATTGTCGGCGTAATATTCGATGAAGGGATACACCGTGCTTCCGACGCCGGTGACAAGGCCAGTGACCAGCCCTACGCGGATCGCAAAAGACCAGGCATGGTCGCCACGGTGCACGAGAGCACTACAGACAAGTGCAGTGGCAACGTAGCCGACTGTCCGGACGACAGTTCCCCAAAACTGACGACGCGTGATCCGAGCGCGGAGAGACGCTTCATAATCAATAGAAGGACGCATGCCGCGAGAATAGGCGATCACTTGACCGATCGTGATGAGAATGCCAAATGCGATTCCGTATTCGAAACCCAAAATCCTAGACAGTCCAGCGCCGAAGGCAAACGCGCGGATGGCGCTGAACAATGCCTCCCAAGGCAACGAAAAGTGGTTTAAACCACGAGCTGCTCGATTGAGTTCAATCGAGATGGTGATGCCGGTCGCAATACCCGAGACGAGGCCGAAGAAGAGGCCAAGGCCAATGCCGTAGCCGATTCCGAAGAGAATCGAGTACGTCACTGCCCTGGTAAGCAGTCGCAGCGGGCCGTGCTGACCACCCAACAGATCATAGGCAAGATAAAGGCTCCCAAGCACGTCAAGACATGTACCTGAGATGCTGATCGCGGCGACCGTGTGGTGGTCCACCGAATGATTGTAGCAGGGCTCGAAGATCAGCTTCCGAGTCACAACCTACTCGGGCCGTGCCAAGAATTCTGTTGTAACGAAACAACGCTTTGTTTCACCATTCACTAAAGGGGGCGCTATCCAGCGCTCTTTAAGAGAAACAGATTGGGAGGACATTCATGGCTACAGCACCCGGCATTCAAGCACAGGGCATCCAAGCGCATAAGGTCTTTAAACTCGGCAAGGCTCCGGCCAAGAAAGACGACCGAAATCTGAAGTTCGCATCACTTCTGCTGGCAGGGCCAGCGCTACCAGCTTCCTACGACTTCGACCTAACCCATCCAGGCATTCCGACCCCCATGTTCGGCAATGACGTTCATGGGGACTGTGTCATTGCCGGCAGGGCACATCAGACCCTTCGTTTCGAAGATATCGAGCAAGGGTCTGTGCTCATGATCAGCGATAAAGACGTGCTAAATGAATACTTCAATGAAACGGGCGGCCCCGACACGGGCCTGGTGGTACTTGACTCTCTCAAGGAGTGGCGCCACAAGGGGTGGAAGGTCGCGAGCCACAACTACAAAATTCAAGCCTTCGCCCAAGTCAATTTCACGAATGCTAATGAGGTCCGCCAAGCCGTCTATGCAGATGTCGGCCTGGGGTTTGGCGTTCAACTCCCCAACGACGCGAAGAACCAAATCCAAACAGGGCAACCGTGGGACGTGACCACTGGGCCTGATTCTGCGCCTGGTTCCTGGGGCGGCCACTACGTCTATGTTTCAGGATATACGCCCGCGGGACCCGTTTGCGTGACTTGGGGACGCAAGCAACAGATGACCTGGGCATGGGTCAACAAATACTGTGACGAAGCCTATGCTATCTTCGATGCAAAGGACAGTTTCAAAAAAGCCTTGATCGACCAGACGAAGGTCGCCGCGTTCCTTAAGACCGTAGACCCGCAATAAAAACTGGTGAGGTTTTCTGGGAGCTTGGTGATTCAGGTAAGCGAATAAACTCCATCTGCCGCACCATCTCTCGAGACGCGAATAAAGGACTTCCGCCGCGGCCTGAGGCCGCGGCGGAAGTCCTTGGGGCAAGTGAATGGGGGAGGAGCGTAGCTTCGCGCGCCTCCGAAATTGCTGAAGAAGTGCCCTTCGTGCCATTCGATTTAGCGTTTCCACTGATCAGCTTGCAGAAGCGACCGCGCGAGCCCTCGACGCCGACGGCGCGAGATGTCTGTGCTTTGTTAGAACGCACTCATCGGAGATCGAACCACTACCTCTCGGCGGGCTTCTTTGACCCGTTGGAGAGCGCGTGCTAGTATCGATTTTTTGCTTGAGCCACTGGAATGGAATCCGCCGCAACTCCTCATAAAAGCGAGCTTCGTAAGACGCCGCTGAACGCGTTGCACCGCCGCCTGGGCGCCAAGATGGTCAATTTTGGCGGCTGGGATATGCCCGTCGAATATCCTTCGAGCGGCGGGCTGATTGCTGAACACAAAGCAGTGCGCGGCAGCGTTGGCGTTTTCGACGTCAGCCACATGGGGGACATTCGAATTCGTAGCGGCGCAAAGCCTGGCGGTGCGCTGGCGGCGGTCCAGCACATCAGCATGAACGATGCGTCAAAGCTGGCCATCGGCCAGGCGCAGTATTCGGCGATGCTCTATCCGGAAGGCACGTTTGTCGACGACGTGATCGTGCACCGGCTGGGCGAAGATGACTATCTGCTGGTGATCAATGCCGGGACGCGCGAGAAGGACTTCCACTGGGTGCGCGAGAATACGAAGGGCTTCGATTGTGTGGTCGAGGATCTGAGCGACGCTTACACACAACTGGCAATTCAAGGGCCGCGCGCCATTGATGTGTTGAAGAAACTGACGGACGCGAATCTGGACGGCGTCAAGAATTACTGGTTCACGCATGGAACGATCTGTGGCCTGAAGAACACGCTGATGGCGCGTACTGGATATACCGGCGAGGATGGATTTGAAATTTACATACCCTCCAATGTGGCGACCAGCGAGAAGGTGTGGAATCAGGTGATGGAAGCTGGGCGCGAATTCGGGATCATTCCTTGTGGGCTGGGATGCCGGAATACGCTGCGGCTGGAAGCGAAGATGGCGCTATACGAGCACGAGATCAGCGACAAGATCAACGTGTGGGAAGCCGGGCTGGATCGCTACTGCAAAATGGAGAAGGGTGATTTCGTGGGACGCGCCGCACTGGAAAAAGAGAGGACAGCGGGATTGAAGCGCACGCTCGTTGGCATTGAGATGATTGATCGCGGCATCGCGCGCGACGAATATTGCTGCTGCAACGAAAAAGGCGAAGCCATCGGCGTGGTGACGAGCGGCTCGCCATCACCAACGCTGGGAAAAAACATTGCGCTGGCGTACGTGCCGCCGGCGCATTCGGCGGTGGGCACGATTGTGTACGTCGAGATACGCGGGCAAAAGTGCAAGGCGCACGTGGTTCCGACACCGTTTTATAAGCGGCCAAAGAAAACCGCCGCTCAGCAAGTATCGTGACTGAAAAAGACTCCCAAGGAGTGGTCAGATGGCATATCCGAAAAATTACCGCTACACGAAAGAACACGAGTGGGTCAACGTGGAAAACGGGCTTGCAACCATCGGCATCACGGACTACGCCCAACATGAACTGGGCGACGTGGTCTTCGTCGAATTGCCCAAACCGGGAACGAAGATCGAGGCCGGAAAGTCCTTTGGCACGGTCGAGTCCGTAAAAGCCGTCAGCGAGATTTATGCGCCCGCGGCAGGGGAAGTGATTGAAGCCAATGGCGAGCTTCACAACACGCCGGAGAAAATCAATACCGATCCGCACGGCGCCGCGTGGCTGATCAAAGTGCGCCTGACGAATGCTTCCGAACTCAGCGGCCTGATGGATGCGCCTGCCTACGAAGCCTACATCGCGGCCAAGAGTACGGAAGCCTCGGCCTAATGCGCTACCTCCCGAAGAGCCCCGCCGAGCGGCAAGAGATGCTCGCCGCCATCGGCGCAAAATCCATCGACGAATTGTTTTCCGGCATCCCTGAACGCTTTCGGCTTCGCGAGGCGCTGAAAATCCCCGGACCGTTTTCCGAAGCCGAGATCATTCAGTATTTCAAAGAGCGCGCGGCGGAGAATTCAGGCGGGTACACGAGTTTTCTTGGAGCAGGGGTTTACAACCATCTGCGTTCCGTCGTGACCGACGCGATCATCCAGCGCGGGGAATTCCTCACCTCCTACACGCCCTATCAGGCGGAAATCACACAAGGCACGCTGCAAGCGATCTTTGAGTTTCAGACGCTGATGTGCCAGCTCACCGGGCAGGAAGTGGCGAACGCATCGATGTACGACGGATCGACGGCGACGACCGAAGCCGTTTTGATGGCGGAGCGCCTGACGGGCCGGCAACGCGTGCTGGTGGCGCGGTCCGTGCATCCGGAGTACCGCGACGTGCTGAAGACTTACGCCAAAAATTCAGGATTGCGCGTGGAAGAGATTCCGTTCACTGCGAGTGGTACTGTGGATGCCAAAGCGCTGCAAGCTGCGTTGAAGGACGACGTCGCCGCGGTAGTTGTGCAGTCTCCGAATTTTTTCGGAGCGATCGAATCGTACGCTGCGCTTGCAGATATCACGCACGCAGCAGGCGCGATGCTTGTGGTCGCGATTGCGGAAGGCGTCTCCCTCGGCCTCGTCAAGCCTCCCGCGGAGGCGGACATCGTCGCCATGGAAGGCCAGAGCTTCGGACTGCCGCCGAGTTATGGCGGGCCGTTCGCCGGAGTGATTGCTTCTCGCGACAAGTTCGTGCGCCAAATGCCCGGGCGGCTCGCTGGACAAACGACGGATTCCGAAGGCCAGCGCGGATTCGTGCTCACGCTTGCGACGCGCGAACAGCACATCCGGCGCGAGAAGGCCACCTCCAATATTTGCACGAACCAGGCGCTTTGCGCGCTAGCCGCCACGGTGCATCTGACGCTGCTCGGCAAGGAAGGCCTGCGCGAGATGGCGGAGCAGAACCTGTCCAAAGCGCAGTTCGCGCTTTCGGAGTTGCTGAAGATTCCCGGCGTGCGGCGCACGTTCGATGCGCCGTTCTTCAACGAATTCACGGTTGAGATGCCGCGTTCCGTGAAAATCCTGAACTCGCAGCTTTTGCGCGAAAAGATTATCGGACCGTTTGCGCTGGGAACACCGTATCCGGAATTGACCAAGCATGCCCTGGTGTGCGTCACGGAGACGACGACGCGCGCGGAAATTGAACGGTTCGCAGGTGCGTTGAAGCGTGCGCTGGAGCGGCCGATTTAAGGAAACGCATTCTTAGCCGGGGCGGGACGGCGACAGACACAAAAAGGAAAATGAACAATAAAATAAAAAAGGCATCGCGTCACACCAGCCAGAGCGAAGGACTCATCTTCGAGAAGTCCTCGCCCGGAAAGCGCGCGTTCGAATTGCCCCCGCTCGATGTGCCTGCCGCAGATCCCGCCAAGGCACTAGGCACAAATCACCGTCGCGCGGGCATCGAAGGGTTTCCCGAAGTCAGCGAGATCGAAGTTCTCCGCCACTTCACGCGTCTTTCGACCTGGAACTATGCCATTGATCTGGGCATGTACCCGCTCGGCTCCTGCACGATGAAGTACAACCCGCGCGTCAATGAAGTCGTTGCCAGGCTCGACGGCATCGCCACGGAGCATCCTTATCAGCCGCAGGAGCTATCGCAAGGGTGCCTGAAGATCATGCGGTTGCTGGAACAATGCCTCCTGGAAATAACCGGCATGGATGCGATCACGCTCCAGCCCGCTGCGGGAGCGCATGGAGAAATGACTGGCCTGCTGCTCATCCGCGCTTATTTGGAGAAGCAGGGGAATCCACGCAAAAAAGTTTTGATTCCCGATTCCGCGCATGGGACAAATCCGGCAACGGCGGTGATCGCGGGATATGAAGTTGAAAACATCAAGTCCGAATCGCACGGCCAAATTGATGTCGATAAGCTGCGCGACCTGGTGACCGGAGACGTTGCGGCGCTGATGATCACCAATCCCTCGACGCTGGGAATTTTCGAGCAGCGCATTCCGGAGATCGCACAAATTCTGCACGCCAAGGGCGCGCTGCTCTATATGGACGGCGCGAACATGAACGCGCTGACGGGCGTGACGCGTCCGGGAGATCTCGGCGTCGACGTCATGCACCTGAACCTCCACAAAACATTTTCGACGCCACACGGCGGCGGCGGTCCCGGCGCCGGCCCCGTAGCGATGAAGAAAATCCTCGAGCCCTTCCGGCCGGTGCCCATCCTGGTCGAAAAAGAAGGCGGCCGGCTGGCGCTTGAGCCGGTGCGTCCGGATTCCATCGGCCGCGTAAAAGCCTTCAGCGGAAATTTCGGCGTGCTGGTTCGCGCTCTGGCGTACATCCTCGCCTATGGTCCGGGAGTGCGGCAGGCCACGGAAGATGCGGTGCTAAACGCGAATTACATTCGAAAACAGCTTGAAGGCGTTTTCGAGCTGCCCTATTCCCTGCCCTCGATGCACGAAGTGGTGTTCAGCGACGCCATTCAAAAGAAAAACGGCGTAGGCACCATGGACATCGCAAAACGCTTGATCGACTATGGCTTTCATCCGTACACCACGGCGTTTCCGCTAATTGTGGCGGGAGCGATGATGATCGAGCCAACGGAATCCGAGTCCAAGGAAGAATGCGATCTCTTCATCGATGCGATGAAATCCATCGCCGAAGAAGCTGCGACGAAGCCGGAGGTTGTAAAAACCGCTCCGCACACCACGCGCGTCCACCGCCTTGACGAAGTGGCCGCCGCTCGCAAACCGGTTTTGCGTTGGAAGCCGGCAATCCCGCGCAGCGAAGCAGCGGACTGAGCGAAGAGGATGGCCTTCGATGCGGACAGGTCTATGAGCGAACTGACCGCGGGTAGATGAGAAACGGACGCGATACGTCAAGAACTTCCTAGGAATTCCAGTAAGCACTCTCCCCGCATTAAATTCTGTTCAGAATCGCTTCTCTTTTCGCTATTCATTGAGCCGACATGATGCATTCTCCATCGTGTAACACGGCGAGCCTAGTCTCTACGCCGGGATAACTGTTTCGATCCTCTGTCCCCGAAAAAGGAGATTCACTTGAAAGAAAGATTGCTAGCAGTAGCTCTGTCGATCGGGCTCATCAGCGCCACACTTCCGGCTCCGGCATCCGCCAACGACGAACTCGGCGACGGACACAAGATTATGCATGTCCTTCTCATCAGCGTTGACGGTTTGCACGCACTCGATGTGGCGAACTATGTTGCCGCACACCACAACTCCGCACTGGCAGAGCTGGCTGGCCATGGCGTCACCTACTCCAACGCGCGCACACCGGCAAACTCGGATTCCTTTCCCGGCCTTCTGGCTTTGGTGACCGGTGGCTCGCCCATCAGTCACGGGGTGTTCTATGACGTCAGCTACAACCGCGGCATTTTCGACCCCTCGAACACGACTTGCTCGGGGCAGCCTGGCAACATGCAGGTTTTCGATGAAAGTATCGACAAGTATATCGGCAACCCTCCCGTCTCACTGAACATTATTGATCCCGCGGCACTGCCGAATCATCTGGACGAGAACGGCAAGTGCGTCCGGCTTTTTCCCCACGCCGCGATGAAGAGCAACACCATCTTCGAAGTGATTAAGGCTAATGGAGGGCATACGGCGTGGGCGGACAAGCATCCTGCCTACGACCTCGTGAACGGCCCTTCCGGCAAAGGTGTCGATGATCTCTACACTCCGGAAATCACCAACAACAACGGATTCGATGCCACCGCGAGCGTGGTTTGCACCGTCAACAACGACGCTCTGAAGGTTCAGGGGATCCTCAACGAAATCAAGGGGCTGAAACACGATGGCGCACCCGGACCCGGCGTGCCGACGGTCTTCGGGATGAATTTCCAGGCCGTCAGCGTGGGGCAGAAGCTGGCCAAAGACAACAAAGATGGAAGCTGCACGGCCGATACAACTTTCACCGGGCAGCCGGGTGGGTACAAGGATGGCGCGGGCACTCCGACCGATGTCCTCGCTTACGCGCTGCAGAAAACAGACGACGCGCTCCGCAGTATGATCAACGCGCTCAAGGCCCAGCACATCTACGATTCAACACTGTTCATCGTTAGCGCAAAGCACGGGCAATCGCCGATCAACCCGGTGAAGACCAACAAGCCCGGTCACTTTGCGGACTTGGTTGCGGCTTTGCCGGACGCCAACACCAACCTCGCCGCCATTGCGATCGCAAATGCCGCCGCTTGCGGCAGCGGTGCTTGCGGTTTCGTGCAGGACGACGATATCGCGCTGATCTGGCTGCAGGACCAAAGCCAGACGGCAGCGGTTGCCGCCTACTTGAACGCCAATGCCGGAGCACTCTTCATCGATGAGGTACTCGCCGGAGCTGAGATGAATCTCAAGTTCAACAGCCCGCTCGCCGACAACGCCACGCCCGATATCATCGTGCAACCCGTTTACGGCACGATCTACACCGGGTCGTCCAAGAAAAACGCCGAGCATGGCGGTTTCAGCTTCGGCGACACCAACGTCGGCCTCATCGTCTCAAATCCGTCCTTGCACCCGCGCGTGGTCAAGACGCCGGTGGCCACGTCGCAGGTGGCGCCATCTATCTTGAAGACGCTCCACATCGACCCCAGCGAACTGCAAGCTGTACAGCATGAAGGCACGGAAGTTCTGCCGTTCCTCTTCAGCGATGACGGCGGGAACTAGCCGCCATCCACGCGCAACCTAACACAAAGGGCGTTCTGACCGGGTCGGGACGCCCTTTTGTGCTAAAAAATCACGATGCGCGTCTCTTCGTCCTCTCCGGGCCCGGCACCTACGCCGACCCCATCGGGGCGTCTCTGCGTTGATTTTTTCTTCTTATCTTGTGAACCGTACAGAATCCAGGATCGACGAAAACGTCTTGTCGTAATTGTCGTAGGCAGATTGCGGGGCGACGCAGACGAAATAGACCAAACCCTCGGGACGCAATACGGTGATGACCCAATCCGTTTCCTGGCCGCCCGCAGGAGATACATTGGTTAGATAGGTAGAAAGGCCCGGCTGGCCGTTCACGCGCAAGTGCTCGCCTTGCCGCGTGATTTTCATACTCGGGTTCGACTTTTGAAGATCCTGAATCACCTGGCTCGTTGCACCACTCAGAGTATTTCCACCGTTGGAATTACCCTTGGCTTGCGACACGCCGATAATCAGCCCGTAGGCGAGGCTGCTATGGCCGCTTCCGTCATCGATGAACCCGCCCTGCGGAGCGAAGGAGACCCCGCCTCCGTCGCTGTCGGGATACTTTTTCCAGTTGTCCGGATACTTGAGCGTGTACGAATTCGCCTGATATTCCCAGAAGTTGCGGGATGGTGACGCTGGAGGAGCGACGGGGCCGGCAACTCCGGGCATCGACTTTTTCACTACCGGCAAGGCCAGGACTTCGCGCTTGATGGCTTCGAATTCAGCGGAGTCTCGCTTGGCGCCTGGCGGAGCACCACCAAGTTTTTCGACTTCTTCATCGACGCGCTCGACGCGGTGCTCCGGATTCGGGTGGTCGGAAAAAAACTCCGGAGGATTCTTCCCTTTCGTCTCCGTCTCGAGCTTTTCGAAAAACTGCGCCATGGCCCGCGGGTCGTACCCCGCATCGTAGAGGACCTGCGTGCCCATGACGTCGGCTTGCGATTCAGCTGTCCGCGAATAGCGCAGAAGCACGCCGCCCGCCGTGAAACTCCCGAGTTCCGTCAGCAGCGCGCCGCCCGTGGTGTCTCCGAAAACGGCGCCGAAGATCCCCAGTCCTGTCTGGGCCAGCATCGCCTTGGTTGCCTGGTTCGTGCCATGACGGAGAGCGACGTGCGACAACTCGTGCGCCATCACTCCGGCGAGCTGCGCTTCATTGTCCGCGGCCTCGATGGCGCCGCGGTTTATGAACACGTATCCGCCTGGCAAAGCAAACGCGTTGATGGCCTTGTCATTGACACAATGGAATTCGAATGGGTACTGCACTCCGCCCGTAGGAAGCTTTTGCACCAGACGCGTGCCCAGCTGTGTCAGGTAAGCATCGACCTTCGGCGCGTTGCAAAGCGGCAATTGCTTCTGCGCATCCGTGGCAGCTCGCTTGCCGAGGGATATGTCATCTTGCGGTGAAAATTTGTTCCAGCCCGGTTTGAGCGGCGTTCGCTGCGCTGACGCCCCCGGAACCAAGAGCAAGCAAGCACCCAGGAAGAAGCCGGCCGGCAATCCGCGGTGGGCAATTCGCGCAGACGGTTCTCGCCTGGCGGTCCCCGCGGGAGATTTCCGTTTTGACCCACGGATGCTCAAGACAGCCTCCGAAAAACCCTTTAAGGTAGGATGGCAATCTCCTTTTCAAGGTTACTCTAGCATCTGACAGGAAGGAAAAGAAAAAGCCCGGGCGGCAATCCACCCGGGCGAAACTAAACAGAAAAATTTGGGACTTAGCGCGCCATGCGCGGCGTAGGTTCCGGCGAAAGCGTCACTCCGGGCGCATCCGCAGATTTGCCGCTCTTCGCGGGACCTGTGCGCACGGGAACAACAGGTTCCGCCTTGCGCGCGGGGATTGCCAGGTTTTCACCCTCGCGAATGAAGGTCAGACGGTCCTGCTCCTTATTCCAATCGATGCAAATAAGGTCACCAAGGTGAACCTGCTCAGTCGCCAGCAAATTCGCCAATGGGTACACCACGTGGCGTTCGATGGCACGCTTGAGATGCCTCGCGCCGTAGCGCTGGTCCGTGCCTTCTTGCAAAAGGAAGTCGCGGCCGGGGTCGGTCACGCGGAACAGGAATTGCCCCTTGGCGGTTTCCAGGACGCGTTGCTGCACCTGCCCAAGTTCGATTTCCAGCACCTTCTCAAGCTGCTCGCGCCTCAGCGGATGGAATACGACCACTTTGTCGAGGCGATTCATGAATTCCGGCGAAAACTTGCGCCGCGCCGCTTCCACGGCGGTACGTTCGATCTTTTCATCAAAGCCGGCAGCAGGCTTCTCGGTTGGCCGAACAAAGCCCATGCCGCCTTGCATCAGTTCCGTAATTTCGCCCCCGCCCAGGTTCGACGTCAGGAAGATGATCGTTTGCGAGAGGTCCACGCGGCGATTGTCGCCCAGCGTGAGCGTAGCCTTGTCCAGCATCCCAAGGAGCAGTTGCCACAGGGCGTCGCTGGCCTTCTCGATCTCGTCAAAAAGCAAGAAGCTGAGCTTCAGCTTTTCGGTATGGCTTGCCGCCAAGGCTTCCTGGGTGATTAAGGGATGGGTTTCACGGTGGCCCAAGTAGCCTGGAGGCGAGCCGATCAGCTTGGCAATTTCGTGCGAGTGCTGGAACTCCGCGCAATCAACCTTGATGACCGCGCGAGCGTCCCCAAAAAGGATCTCCGCGGCCGCTTCCACGATGCGCGTCTTTCCGGACCCGGTCGGACCCAGGAACAGCAGGTTCCCCACCGGTCGGCCGGGCGAATTCAATCCGGCGCAAAAAACCTGAAACATGTCCACGAGGGACTGTACACCCTCTTCCTGCCCCACAATCTTGGCGCGCAAGGAAGAGTGAAAATCGCACGTGTCCGTGCTGCGAATGGTTGGATCCAGTTGATGGCGGACGGCAGCTTTCATTTCATCAACCCTTCTCGCGTCTAGCTCCCCCAAACGCGTGGCGCGTCTCAACTTCGCGCCTCTTTGAGGTATAGCATGGGGGATGCCAATCTCTTCCGCAGTTTAGGGGGTCGGAAAACGCCTCAAACTCAACAACATACAGTATTTGAAATCCTAGGAGCTGTCTCATCCGGTGAGACAATGTTTCATCTCCGAGCAAAAGTGAGAGCCCTGAAACAGTTTGTGTCAGGCGCCAGACGACAAAAAGAGGCGGGTTTTTTGACCGGTTGTCCGGTGAAAGCTAAAGTGCTGCTTTAAGTATTTCAGCGATCTTGTTTCTTGCGTCCTTGCGCAGGTGCCGCTGGGCCTCCCCCGGGCTGCGCCGCCCGGGACTTTCTCTCTTCCGCTACGGCCTCTGTTGGCGCATCCACGGACTTCCCGTCCTTCGCCTCCACGGCCGCAGCCTTGGCGGCTGCGCCCTGCGTGGCGGCCTGCACCAGCGCGCCTTCGCCTTCTCGCACGAACGTGAGCTGTTTGTGGCTCTCATCCCAATCAATTCGCACCAGATCGCCCAGGCTGACTTGATCCGTGGCCAGCAAGTTTGCCAGCGGGTAAACAACGTGCCGTTCGATCGCGCGCTTCAGGTGGCGGGCGCCGTAGCGTTGGTCGGTGCCCTCCTGCAGCAAGAAGTCGCGCCCAGCGTCGGTTACGCGAAACAGAAACTGCCCTTTGGCGGTGTCCAGAACCCGCTGCTGCACCTGTCCCAGTTCGATATCCAGCACTTCCTGGAGTTGTTCTCGCTGCAGCGGGTGGAAGACCACTACCTTGTCGAGGCGGTTCATGAATTCCGGAGAAAACTTGCGGCGCGCCGCTTCCACAGCTGTGCGCTCCACCTTCTCGTCCAGGCCAGTGACGGGCTTGTCCGTCGGCTGCACGAAACCCATGCCGCCTTGCATGAGCTCGGCAATCTCACCGCCGCCCAGGTTGGAAGTGAGAAAGATCACGGTTTGTGAGAGATCCACCTTTCGATTGTCGCCCAGGGTCAGAGCGGCCTTGTCCAGCATTCCCAACAGCAACTGCCACAGGGCGTCGCTGGCCTTTTCAATTTCGTCGAAAAGCAGGAAGCTCAGTTTCAATTCGTCCTTATGGTACTGCGCCAAAGCTTCCTGGGTGATTAGCGGATGTGTTTCGCGATGTCCCAGATACCCTGGCGGTGAGCCAATCAACTTGGCAATTTCATGAGAGTGCTGAAATTCGGCGCAATCGATTTTGATGATCGAACGGGCGTCGCCAAAGAGGATCTCGGCGGCCGCTTCCACGATGCGGGTCTTCCCAGAGCCGGTCGGCCCGAGAAACAATAGATTCCCCACTGGGCGGCCTGGCGAGTTCAATCCGGCGCGAAAGACCTGGTACAGGTCCACCAGCGCCTGGACACCCTCTTCCTGTCCGACAATTTTCCCCTGCAGCGCGGTCTGGAAATCGATGGTGTCCGTGCTGCGCTTGCTGGGGTCGAGTGGCAGGATGGTTTCGTTCATGACCGCCTCCTAGCGAGCCCGCGACGCAGGGTTCGCGTTGCCGAATCGCACGCGTCCACGGCCAAACTGGTCCAGCTTGACCTGAAGAGTGGACTGCAGGAGCCGCAATTGTACAAGCAACTCCCGCGCCACCACGGGTGATTCAGAAATCCGGAGAAGCGGCGGAAACAGGTCCGCCAGTTCGAGGTTGAGAGCTCGAAGAGAAGAAACAAGCTTTTGGACCGCAGGCGAGTTGGGATTTGCCAGGTCCACTTGGCCGTTCAGTTGTTCACGCAGCGCTTTCCAGTTCAGCTCCACGAAGGGATGCTTTTTAGAAACTTCGCGAACCAGGTGATCGGTGATTCGCGCGTGGGTTCCGAGCCGCGCCAGATGCAACTGGCGCACTTTTCCGCCGCGGCGCACGTTGTGCACCAGGTAGAGCGAATTTCCTTTGCGGCGGACAAAAGCCACGACGTCACCTCAGAATTCCGTCATACCGTGTAGTGTAATTCTCTTCCACTACACTCTACAATATTAGACACGCGTTTTCGCAAAAAGTTGCATCCAATCGGTAACGCGTCCAACGTAGTGGAAACGTTCAGTAAATGCCTATCACTTTTTTTGCTGTGTTTCATCGAAGTTTCGCATCCCGGTTTCATCGCGCCGCTTCCAGCTTGCTGCCCGCTACTCAATTAGATGCTTGTTGTTCCCTTCGGCTACTGGAATCATCGGCAGCGCCGGCTATTGCATTAAACCCGGCGCCGGCATTTTTCTCTTGTTCTCGCTGCAGCGGACACCTAGGATGTCGCACGAGTTTTCTTTTACCTCTCCTTGGAGCTTGTTTCAAAAATGTCTTGGGATCCTGTTTTTCGCTTCGTGAAACAAATTCCGCGCGGCCGGGTTCTAACCTATGGGGCCTTGGCTAAAGCCTTGCGTCTCCCTGGCGGCGCGCGCAGCGCCGGACGCGCCATGGCCGCGACTCCTTCCGGAAAAGGCATTCCCTGGCATCGCGTCATTGGTGAGCGCGGCAAAATCCTGATCCGCGAGCCTTACGCCTCCCTGCAAAGAAAACTCCTCGAAAGCGAAGGCGTTACAATCCTCGAGTCCCGCGTGGATCTGAAACGCCACCTCTGGAAGCCGCCCGTTAAATCCATGCTGAAACACAAGACCCGCAAGAAACGTATTCAGAAGTGAAGCCGCTGCTGGTTCGTCCCCCTGTTACGAACCAGGCGTCCAACTGCGGTATGCTATACCTCTTTCAACTGCGCCCTTCGGTGGTTGGGGGCAACGATCATGGCCAATCCCATCCTTCAAGTGGAGAACCTCGTCAAGCGGTACGGCGACGTCGAAGCCGTGCGCGGTGTCAGCTTCAGCGTCGAAGAAGGCGAGGTCTTTGGCTTGCTCGGGCCGAACGGCGCCGGAAAAACCACGACCGTTGAGATTCTGGAAGGCCTGCGCGATCCCGATGGCGGACGCGTCTCCGTCTGCGGCCTCGACCCGCAACGGGAATCGGCAGCCCTCAAGCATGAGATTGGCGCCGCTCTCCAATCCACTTCCCTACCCGACAAGCTGCGCGTGATGGAGGCCCTGCGGCTCTTCGCCAGTTTCTACAAGCGCGGCCGCAAGCCCGAAGAGTTGCTCCAGCGCTTCGGCCTGGAAGATAAGCGCAACGCGTTTTACAAAGAGCTTTCCGGTGGCCAGAAGCAGCGGCTCGCCCTTGCCATGGCTCTCGTCAACGATCCAAAAGTCGTATTCCTCGATGAACCGACCGCCGGGCTCGATCCCCAGGTTCGCCGCGAGATTTACGACATCATCGAGGAACTTCGCTGCGAGAAAAAAACCATCCTGATGACCACCCACTACATCGAGGAAGCCGAGCGCCTCTGCGACCGCGTCGCCATTGTGGACCATGGCAAAGTGATTGCCCTGGGCACGCCCCGCGAGTTGAAGGCTCACTCCGGCGGCGCCACTCGCATTGAGGTGCGCCTGTCCAAGCCGGAATCGAATGGCGCGCTCAAGAGCCTAGAAGGCGTAGCCGATGCGCGCGAGGTGGACGGCGCTTACGTGCTTCACTCCATGCGCCCGCCGCAAGCCATCGTTTCTCTCGTGAAGCATCTGGAATCCGAAGGCAACGAACTTGTCAGTCTCGAAATCGCCACACCCTCTCTCGAAGACGTCTTCATCGAAATGACCGGAAGGAGGCTACGCGATTGAAAAACTTTGTCGCACTCACGCGCATGCGCATCCGCTTGGCTATGCGGAATAAGATGTTTTTCTTCTTTCTCATCGTTATGCCTTTCGCTTTTTTCTTCCTGTGGCTTGGAGTAATTGCCAAGGGCGCTCCGCAAGTGGCGGCGTTTTATCTCGGCCCCGTCCTCGCGTTTAATGTGATGGGCAGTTTCTGGGGACTTAGCGCCGCTCTGGTCACCTTCCGGGAACAAGGAATCTTGCGCCGCTTCCACGTCACGCCGGTAACGGCTAGCGACATGCTCGCGTCAAGCATCGTCGCCAATTTCATCCTCACCGTCCCCATGGTGCTGGTCGAATTGTTCCTCGCCCGTGCCGTTTTTCACGTTCCGACAATTGGTAATCCCATTTCTCTTTTCTTGCTCATCAGCGTCGGCATTATTTCGTTTAGCTCGCTCGGATTGGTCGTGGCCAGCGTGACCAATACGATGCAGGAGACCCAGGTGCTGAACCAGCTCCTCTGGCTCCCTCTGATCTTTCTCTCTGGCGCCACGCTCCCCCTAAGCTTCTTGCCGCGCCCGGTACAACGCATTGGCCTGTTTCTTCCAGCCACCTACCTCGTTAATGGTCTCCAGCAGACCATCGTAAACTCCGCCACCGCCTGGAGCCGTTATGCGGAAATCCTTTCCCTGGCCGTCTGGGCTTGCCTCACGTTTTTCCTGTCTGCTCAACTCTTTCGGTGGGAGCCGGAAGCCAGGACTCCCCGTCGGGCAAAGCTGCTGGTCGCGGCCACGGCGATTCCATTTCTCCTTCTAGGTATCGTGGAGAACAGGACGGATCGCATTCTCCTTGAAGCCAAGTCCGCGTTCCTTTCCATGACTTCGCCGATGTCCGTCCCTAAAACCGGCGCTGCCGGTTCCCCCAGCAAGCCCGCGACCGGCGAAAAACCGCCCGATCTCGACCCAAAATAATGAATAACAGCACGCGCCAATTTGGTTTCAGGAGGATCTTATCTGGTGGGAGCGATGGATTGACGCTCGCGCCCGCGTACCGTATTCTGCGATTTCGAGCTGCACCACGGCGAGTGGACTGTCGAATAGGGAGCATCTATGCCGATTCAGGCGACCGAGAAGATCTGGCACAACGGAAAGTGGATTAACTGGGACGACGCCAAGCTGCACGTCCTATCGCATGTGGTGAGCTACGGCTCCGCGGTCTTCGAAGGTATCCGCTGCTACGATACGAAGCAGGGCCCCGCGATCTTCCGCCTCCGCGAGCACATGCAGCGGCTCATCAACTCCGCGAAAATTTACCGCATGGAGCTTCCCTACTCCGTCGAACAGTTTGCCAACACCGCTTGCGAACTGGTCCGCCTGAACAAATTGAATGCCTGTTACGTGAAGCCCATTGTCCTGCGGGGCTACGGCGAAGTCGGAGTGAATCCGCTGAGTTCGCCCATCGACATTTACATGGCCTGCTGGAACTGGGGCGCGTATCTCGGTCCGGAAGCTCTTTCGAAAGGAGTTGAAGTCGGCGTCAGCTCCTGGACCCGCATCGCACCAAACACCCTCCCCGCGATGTCCAAGGCCGCGGCGAATTATATGAACTCGCAGCTTATACGAATGGAAGCGGGCTTCAACGGCTACGCGGAAGGCATCGCTCTCGACACCGATGGCCACGTCAGCGAAGGCTCGGGCATGAACGTTTTCCTCGTACACGACGGCGTGCTGTACACTCCGCCTCTCGCCACCAGCATTTTGCCGGGCATCACGCGCGACGCCGTCACGAAGCTCGCGGAAGACCTGAACATCCCGGTAAAGGAATCCGTCATCCCTCGCGAAATGCTCTACATCGCGGATGAAGTGTTTTTCGTCGGCACCGCCGTCGAAATCACTCCCATCCGCTCCATAGATCACATCCAAGTCGGCAAAGGCGTTGCCGGCCCAATCACCCGCAAACTGCAGGAAGAATTCTTCGCCGTCACCGGCGGAAGCAAGCCCGATCGCCACAACTGGCTCACGTCGGTAAACGCGCCAGTTGCCGTCGCGTCTCGCTAACAACAAGCTAGAGTCGCTCGGCAAGTGTTGTTATCCTGGGATTCTCGCACCATTGCCCGTTCTTGGCTGGCGCTGCACGTCGCATTCCGGCTAGAATGCGTCCGTTCGAATCGAGCGCGCTTTCCTTTCCTGCTGTGGAGGATCAACGATGTACAGCATGTCGCAAAAGCTGATCGCGGAATTCCTGGGAACATTTGCGCTGATTTTTTTCGGCGCTGGCGCGGTCTGCACGGATCAGTATTTGCACGGCGCGGGCGGCCTCGGCCTTCTTGGCATTGCGCTTGCCCACGGTCTCGCCATCGCCATCATGGTTTCCGCCCTCGGCCACATTTCGGGCGGACATTTCAATCCCGCCGTGACCATTGGCTTCTGGGTTACCAAACGCATTGGCACGATCGAAGCGTTCACGTATTGGGCCGCGCAGCTTGTGGGCGCGACCGCTGCGGCTTTTTTGTTGAAAGCCGTAATCCCCGAAGAAACCTGGCGCGCCGTCGCACTCGGCGCCCCGGAACTCGCCCGTGATTTTCCGGTCTGGGCCGGCATTGCTCTTGAAGGCGTGACCACTTTTTTTCTTGTGTTTACGGTGTTCGCCACAGCCGTCGATGAAAAAGGCGCGTTTCGCTCCATCGCCGGCTTTGGTATCGGCCTGTCGATTACGCTTGGCATTCTCGTTGCCGGGCCGCTGACGGGCGCGGCTTTAAATCCCGCACGGGCCTTTGGGCCTGCGCTGGCCGCAACGCACTGGGCGCATCAGGGAGTCTACTGGGTCGGCCCCCTGGCCGGAGGATTTGTCGCCGGCCTGCTCTACGATTCTCTCTATTTGAAAAAGGCCTGAACCGTCTTTCACTTCGCAACCCAGAACTAAAAGCTGACAACTTGGGGCTTAGGACGGCCCGCCTTTCGTACAGGTAACTAGCGCGCAACCGGCCTAAGCGGTTTTCTTGCCCGCTCTTCCTGCCGATGCTAGTGTCGCCTATTAGCTGCATTCTTGCGGGGTCCACACGACATGGCTATTAGCATTGACGATCTTCTCCGCCGCGCGGTCGAAAACAAAGCCTCCGACTTGCACCTGAAAGTCGGCAATCACCCGTACTTGCGCGTGGACGGCCTGCTCGCCCCGCAGACCGACGTGGCTCGGGTCACCCCGGAAGAGATGCTCTCCATGGCCTTCAGCATGATGACCAACCGCCAGAAGCAAAAGTTCAAGGAAACAGCGGAATTGGACATGGCCTATGGCGTTGCGGGCCTGGGGCGCTTCCGCGTCAACGTGTTTCAGCAGCGCGGCAATGTCGGCATGGTGCTCCGCGTCATTCCTACGAAAATTCGCACCACTGACGAATTGAATCTTCCCAGCGTCATCAACAAGATTTGCGAAGAACAGCGCGGGCTGATTTTGGTTACCGGAACCACCGGTTCCGGTAAATCCACCACGCTCGCGGCCATGATCGACCGCATCAACGCCAATCGCGCCGACCACTTGATCACCATCGAAGACCCTATCGAGTTTCTGCACCGCGACAAAAAGAGTTTCATCAACCAGCGCGAAGTCGAAGTGGACACCGCGAATTTTTCCACCGCTTTGCGCGCCGCTTTGCGTCAGGACCCCGACGTGATTCTGGTCGGCGAAATGCGCGACCTCGAGACCATTTCCACCGCGCTACTCGCCGCGGAAACCGGCCACCTGGTGCTTTCTACGTTGCACACATTGGATGCGACGGAAACCATTCAGCGTATTATCGCGGTCTTCCCGCCGCCGGAGCAGAAACAGATTCGCTTGCAGCTTGCCGCCACCCTCAAGGCCGTCGTCTCCCAGCGTCTCGTTCGTCGCGCCGACGACAAGGGCCGCGTTCCCGCCGTCGAAATCATGATCGCCACCGGCTACATCCGCGATTGCATCATCAACGCGGATAAAACGCGCCTGATTCACGACGCCATCGCCGCCGGCACCAGCCAGTACGGCATGCAAACGTTCGATCAGTCGCTCTTCGATCTCTACTCGAAGCAGCTCATCACTCTCGATGAAGCTCTCGCGCGCGCTTCCAACGCCGATGAATTCAAGCTGCGCATTCAAGGTATTCGCTCCGCCTCCGACTCCGCCCGCGAGGAAATGGAGCGCCAAATGGCCGACTTCGAGCGCTTCGCCCGCAAGTAGCCATTTCTTTTCCGCCGGAACCTGAACAGGAGGCCCTTCATGCAAATTCGGATAACTCGTCCTTTGATTATTCTACTGGTTTGTATAGCTTTTGGTTCGTGCCTGCTGGCAAATACCTCCTCGCGGCCTCTCCGCAAGAGCGAACTCCTGGCTCTCGTTGCCGGCGGTGCGCTTCCAGAGAACGTGACCGCCCAAATCAACTCCCGAGGCCTGGGCTTTCGCCTCGACGACTCGTTTCGGTCTCAACTCGAGATGGCTGGAGCAAATTCTGCGATTCTTCACGCTTTGGATTCCGCCAAGAAGGCGGGTGCGGCGCCAGATGATCAGTCTGACAAGGAATTGCTCGAACAACTCAGCAAGGCCGGCAGCCTAATGAATGCCAAACAGTATCCCGAGGCCGCCTCTGAGCTCACCCAGGCTCTCCGGATGAGCTTCGCCAGCGCGGAAAGTGGTTTCGTCATGGGCGAGGTTCTGGCTAAACAGCAGCGCTGGCAGCAAGCGCAAGCAGTCTATGTCGAAGTGCTCCGAAAGGATCCTGAGTTCCCCGAAGCGCACACAAAGCTGAGCTACATCTTGTACCGGGTGGGTGATCCTGAAGCCGCACTCCGCGAAGCGAACGCAGCCCTGGAGGAAACTCCGAATAACCCGGAGGCCCTCAAGAATAAGGGACTCGCATTCGAAAGCCTTCGCAATTTCGACGCCGCTGCAGCGGCCTATCAGAAGGCCCTTCAACTGAAGCCAGACTACGAGAACGTGCTTTATGACTTGGGAATTCTTCTGTTCGACAAAGGCGACATTGATGGTTCCATCGCGGAGTACAAAAAGGCGCTTGCCCTCAAGCCCGACAACGTCGACGCGCACTACAACCTCGGTCTTGCTTACGGCCAAAAGGGGGACTACGTTTCCGCCATCCGCGAATACCGACAGGTCAAGCGCCTCGATCCCAATCGTCTTGATGCGCGTCAGAATCTTGGGGCCGAACTCGAGCACGTGGATCCCGCGGCCGCCATCACGGAGTTCCGCGAACTGGCTGCGCTAGCGCCTGACTTTCCTATATGCCACCAATGCCTAGGCAGCGCCCTTTACAATACCGGTAAATATCAAGAGGCCGAAAAGGAGTATCGCATCGCCGCCAAGCTCGACCCTACGGCTCCAGATCCGCATATAAGTATTGGGCACATCCGTGAAGTCGAAAAGAATTACGACCAGGCTCTCGTCGAATACCGCGAAGCCGAAGAACTCGATAGCAACTCGGGCAACGCTTACATGTCTGCGGGCCGCGTCCTTGTCCTAAAGAAAGACTTTCCCGCGGCGATCGCGGAGCTAAAGCGTGCCGAGGAACTGGATCCGGCGGATTGGACCAATCACGATCTCCGCGGCCAGGCGCTGGAGGGCTCCGGCAACCGCGATGCCGCGATCGCAGAGTACAAGGATGCGCTTTCCATCGCGCCCAAAGAACTCCAGGCCCGATTGGATCTGGCTCTGGCTCTCGAGAAAAAAGCCGATTGGCTCGCTGCCCTGGATAACTACCACCAGGCTGCTCTCGACGAACCCCCGCTCAAGGCCGGCACTGTTGTCAATTTCTTTGACTCCCAGCGCAAATACGCAAGCGCCCAGAAACGCTTCCAGCAGCATCTCGCCGGCTTGCGCTCCTCGGGCAAGTCTTCGCAGGCCGCCGCGCTCGAAGCAGCGCTGCGTTCAAGAGCCTCGATGACCAACGTCGATGAACAATTCCATGACGCGATGCAAACCAGCCAGCAGGCATTGATGGAAAAGCGCTTTAATGACGCGGAGACTTCCGCCAAACAAGCGATCGACATTGCCGAGAAAATGCAGCCCCGAGACGGCCGCCTCCCTGAGGCCCTCGGCCGACTCGGCAGCGTCTACGCGTGGCGGCTGGACTTCAAGAACGCCGAAGAAACGTACAAACGCCAACTCACTTTGTCCGAGAAGCTTTATGGGCCGAAGTCACCCATGATCATCCCCGCGTTGGAAAGCCTTGCTATGGTCGCGGCCTATCAGAAAAATTTCACGGGGGCCGAGGCACTCTATTCTCGGGCGATTGATTCAAATCAGAGCGTCTATGGCCAGGACAGCACGGCCGTCGCAGAAACTTTGCGCGGCTTGGCAAGCGTCTACTTGATGCAACAAGACTTCGTGAAGAGCGAGTCTACCTTGCTCCGCGTCGTGCACATATACGAAATCACCTCGAACGGCGACGACACCCTCATGGGCGTTCCGCTGACCAGTCTCTGCTATGTCTACGACCAGTGGGGCAAGCCCGACAAATCCGCGTCCTGCCACGCTCGCCTTGTGGCCATGGAAGAAAAGCAATTCGGCGCCGATAGTCCGTATCTCGTCCGCGATCTGACCGCCGAAGCCGAAGCCCTTCGCAAACTTGGCCGTGCCGACGAAGCCGCTAAGCTCGAGCACCGCGCGCAATCCCTCCAATCCGCCCAGGCGAATCCAAACTGAGCCAATTTGTCAACCTCCTGACGCGGCGCTAGCCACTGGCAAGATTCTCCTCTATGCTTCCTGCATGTTTGGGAAGCCGCGGCCGCTTGAAACCGAAGAGGAGTTGTATGAGGTGGCCGTGCG